>Ga0209199_1002528_pt1 | contig 19330 bp, 20 predicted proteins | sample COGITO_mtgs_1105_7_FD_184805 | JGI IMG/M metagenome (GOLD analysis project Ga0209199, IMG submission 184805) | Pelagic marine microbial communities from North Sea - COGITO_mtgs_110523 (SPAdes) (version 2) | ecosystem: Environmental > Aquatic > Marine > Epipelagic ...
GGGGGGCCTGCATGCCGTGGGGGGGCTGCAGGCCGTGGGGGGCCTGCATGCCGTGGGGCGCCAGCAGGCTGTGTGGCGCCGTCGGGCTGTGTTGTATTATTCTGCACGAGATCCAGGAGCTGGAGCTTCGCCGCAGCGAGCCATTTCATAGGCACCTCATCAGGCATTTCCATCTTCGGGGTTTTGTCGGTCTTCTGCTGATTTTCCTTCTGATTTTTATTCTGATTTTTATTCTGATCTTTTGTTAGGAGTTCGATCTGCTGCTGCTGCTTGTCTGGGTGAATTAACAGTACAATTTTGTGATATCTTTTTTTGATATCATTTTCGGTGAGATTTTTGATACCTTTGAAGCCAAAGACCTTTAGGGGGTCTTTGGGTTCAGTAACCGCATGGATCCTGGTGAGTTCCACACGCGTTACCGGATTAATTAGCTTGGGTATTGTCATTATACTATTCTAAATATTATATTTAGAATAGTACTTTTAAAATTACTATACAATTATGAATTATGTTGTGGTTAATGTCGATAACATCAAGTACACATTGATAAACACTTCCACATATGGGTTGGGTCATTTATATAAAATTTCAAACGCATAAAACTTTATGACTTTACTAAATATTTCCTATTCTTTTTACTATCCATTTCGTGATTCAGATAATCAGTTTTTTCACATGGTTCAACATTACCTTTTACTATATATTTTTATCGCCATACAATATTACGACCATCGTGTCTTAATTGTAATAATTATATTAGATATTTACGCGGAGATTCACCTAGAGAAAAGAAGAATTTGCAAGTATGTGTTGGTGTAGGTATTATTGTAGACAATTACATTATGTGTTTTGAAAAGAAATTATTTTAATTACTTAGTGATAAATTTGTAGGGTTTAGCATAATGTATTAATAGCAGTTTTTTTTCTTAAATGTTTAAATTTCCAAAGCAAAATTATTGAAGGATATGTGTCTTCACTCAGCAGAACTCCAACAGATTATTAGGATTTTTTGTAGAAATAATACACAGTTTTTTTTCATATATATATATCATTAAATCGGTGTTTACAATGTTCAAAGGTGTAATAATAATATTTTATTTATAAAATTAGAAGATTTATATGAAAAAAAATATACCTATTATATGCAAAAAACAGAACATTGTAAGATTTCTGATAATATAGATAGTGATTAACTAACTTAAAGAATCTATTGTTATATGGGTTTGTTTTATCGTATTGTATAATATAAAGTATGGATACTATGAAAACATTTTCACCATATGCAATTCCTATTGTAATTCCAATATACATGTTTTTACCTTTACTCGATGCACTTTGATGATTCATATGATAACTTCATCAATAATTGGATGTATAAATATTATACAAATGTCCTCTTCAATTATAATTAAAATAATTTCAATAATAGGACATTTATTACTTTTTGTTCCAATATTGTATTTTAAAATTATGTATAAACCTGATATTTTCAGTTTTATTATACTTATATTTCTAACTATTTTATTTTTGAATGTTCTTTGGTGGCATTATGTCTTCTCAATAAATAAATTTACATTAATATACTGGATTATATACATTCATCTGTTTATTATTTTAATAATTATGTGAAGTTGCCTTAAAAATGTCTACTTTTTTTTACTTTTATTATTATTTTTTCCTTTACTTTTTGTATTTTTACTGATAAAAATTATTTATATTATAGATTATATTATAGATATTTTATCATATATAAATTGTAACATGAATATTACAAATACCACTAGTTATCGTAATAAAAACAATAATGAATTAATCTAATCTATTTTAGCAACTGTATTAGTTATATTTATTTATATGTTGTTATGTTTTAATAGTCAACTAAGTTAAAAAGAAGTTGACAAAATAATTAAAATGACATAAAATAGAGCTAATGCGATAATTTAATTATGTAACGACCTTAGATATAATATATAAAATATAATATATAAAAATATACTTCTATAAAGAAATAATATGCAAATATTTGTTAAAACATTAACAGGAAAAACAATAACATTAGATGTCGAAGAGACAGATACCATAGATAACGTAAAACAAAAAATACAAGATAAAGAAGGGATTCCCCCTGATCAACAACGACTTATTTTTGCAGGAAAACAATTAGAAGATGGTAGAACAATAAATGATTATAATATACAGAAAGAAGCAACACTTCACTTAGTACTAAGACTACGATAAATAATATTTACTTATTTATATGAATATTTGTTATCTATGTTTATTTTTGGCAGCAGTATTTTGGTCAATATCGCCAATTTTATATGCGGAAGCCGCAAATTTCTATGATACAGAAGATTATAAGAGTTTATTATTATATATTATTGGTGGAATATTTGCGAGTACATTAGGTACTATATTATTTACTTACGCATCAAATATATGTAATAGTTTATCTCAAGCGGTTATTTTTACCTATATATTACCTGTTATTTTTACGACATTTTTTAGCATTACTATTTATAATGAAAAAATTCATATTAAAAAGGCGCTGGGAATTTTTATTATCTTAGTTGGCTTATTTTTAACAACATAAATATTTATTAAATCAACCTATCGATTTTTTCTTCGTATTCTGATAAATTAGGGCTTTTTAAATTTGTATAATCAATTAATTTTTTTTTGTCACCATAAGTCTGTGGCTGTAGACTATTTACACGTAGAGGAGCGGGCCAGTGACTTGTCGTTCGCATCTCTTCAAAATATTTACGTCTTTTTTTTTTATTTGCTGAGGTATTTTTTTTATGTGTTTTAGGTAGATAACATACATATTGTACGATTCGTTCTTCACAATTAGGATTTCCATATTGATTTTGATGAAATGTTCGTGAATCCCATAAAACTAATGAACCGGCATTAACATTCAAAACTTTTTTTGTAGATTCTATTTCTTTCAAATATTCTTCGTCAATCTTATTCCAATTCTTTTTATGATTAATACCTCTTGTCTCAAAGTAATTCTTGTGTAATTTATGCGATCCTTCATAAACAACTAATGATGTTTTTTCATTATTGGTTAATGATACAAAACCTTGTAAACATTCAAAATTATTTAAATAAGGCGCTTGATCTGTATGTGTCCAACAGTTATCACGCTTTTTATACATCGTATTGTTTATCCAACAGCAACTATCAAATGATACAATTAAATCATCTGTTTCATAAAACTGTTTAAATGGGGTTTGTACATTTTCTAGTGTTCTAATATACCACGCATGTTCGGTATGTCCCGCTTGATGATATTTAAAAATACCATGAGGATTTATATTTTTATGTATTTCATCTATGTTTTGTAATTTGGATACCCAATTATAAAACATAGTTTTAGCCCTATGTATTTCATTGTTAGTTAGTATATCTGGAATAACCACATAACCTTTTTCATTTAGTTCGTCTTTAAAAATCATAATTATTTGTTATTATTAAATTTATAAAATACTAAACATAAATTTATAAATTTCAATTTTTATAAACATCTTTCATTTTTGGCTTTTAATTTATTAAGTCGCCGCGCATAGCTATTATGTTTTATATCTACACCTAAAGCATTATTTTTAGAAGATGGTATTTTTTGGTCACTAGACTGATGCCATGGTTTAATATAGTTACATCCAAATTGTCTTTTTAAGATTTCTGATTGTTTTGTCATCGTTCGTAAAGAACTCTGTTGTCTTTTATATGGTTGATTAGAATAGTATATAGAAGTTGTTTTTCCATTTACTTCGAAACAACCTCTCAAACATTGTCTAATTATAGGGTTTGTTCCTGTACAACTATCTTCACTATCACAATCATTCTCTACTATATATGGTACTTCATACATACCATTATATGATCCATATGTTCGAATTCTTCTTTGTTGTAAACTCATTTTATATATTGATTATAATTTAATAAATTATAAATAAAACAAAAACAACGAAAAACAAAATATTAAAAGTATTTTATAATTATATTCATATGAAAACTTTTTCTATAAATGAAATACAAGACGCCATAGATAGTGATATTAACTTTAATTTTTCTATTATGGATACATCAAATCCTCTAGAAATAACTAGAAATATTGTAGTTTTAAGTGAAGAACCAAAAATTTATATCATTGATAATTTTATAACACATGAAGAATGTGACCATTTTATTGCAATATCACAACCTAATTTACAACAAGCATTAGTGAGTTCTAATACAAAAGGTTCTGTATCGAAAGGTCGTACAGGTAAAAATTATTGGATTCAACATAATATTGATAATATTACGAAATCTGTTGGAAATAGAATAGCAAATCAAGTCGGTGTTCCATTAAACACGGCGGAACAATATCAAGTAATATATTATGATAAAACAGAAGAATATAAGCAACATTATGATTCATGGGACCACGATGGTTCTGAAAAATCTAAACGTTGTATGAAATATGGTGGTCAAAGATTATTTACAGCTCTTTGTTATTTAAATGATGTTGAAGAAGGAGGTCATACACGCTTTACTAAATTAAATTTAAAGGTAGAGGCCAAAAAAGGTCGCTTATTAGTCTTTGAAAATGTTTTTAAAGAAACAAATAAAAAACATCCATTATCTGAACACGCAGGGACACCAGTAATAAAAGGCGATAAATGGGCATTTAACTTATGGTTTCGTGAAGAGTCACGTAATAATATTGTATATGACCCAGATAACGACGACTCTCAAAAAATAGATAAAAATATAAAGGATAAAAATATAAAGGAAAAAACTATTGAAAATACCATAAATAAATTAGAAAATATTTCATTAAATATACCTAATGATATCTTTAATTTTCCTATATCCAATAATCAATCACTTATACATAATAATTTTATTTCAGAAGAAGATATGATATTATTATTAAATATGTGTAACTTTAAACCAGAAAATAATTTAAAAAGAATATCAGGTTGGGGTGTTAATAATGATGTTAATATTCAACCATTTATGAAAAAAATTAGTGATTTACTCCATATCGATAGTTCACATTTTGAAAATATTAATTTTATTCAATACTCACCACAATATACACATAGTCCTCATTTTGATGCTTATGATTTTACAACAGAACAAGGCAGAAAATGTTATAAAACAAGAGGACTTGAAGGTCAGCGCATAATAACCGTTACTTGTGTATTATCAGAGAACATAGAATATAACTTTTTAGAGCATAATAAAAAAATATATCCACAGAAATCGTCTATTTTAGTTTATAATAATGTAATAAAAAATACTAATTCACGATGTGTAAAAACCAAAAAATCTATTACAAACCTCGACATATCGAATAACGCAATTTTAGTTCATCTTTATATCAGAGAACAAAACGCGAAAGGAGAATCACTTATTAAAACTATATCATTGAATCGTGTTACTAATAATACTAATAATACTAGTAATATAATACAAAAAAAACCAACATGTAGTAATAACTCAACAATGAATACACACGAATTAAATGAAGATTATAAAAAAACATTAGATGGGGCTTATGAAAATATTATAACAAAGAATATGAAATCTGGCTATAAAAGTCTAATTTTTTTAAATAAAATAAATTGGGATTCTGTGACAAATACTTTAACACAATTGAATAATATACGTCACTCTACTCATGGTATTCTAAATAAAGATTTATTGACAAATACTTATAAGTTTGATGAATTTAATCCAGTTATTCAGAATGATGTTATCATACCCCAAGCTCTCATTATAGTTCAAAAGTATATTAATGACGCTATTCTTAATAAAGAAATAGATCTAGGAGATAGACAATCAAATAGATATAAAGCAAGAAATGAAACAATTACACGTTTTTTACATTATGAAATTTTACCATTAATACAAAAAATAACAAGTAAACCTGTAAAACCAACATATACATATTTATCTTGTTATACTAAAGATTCTGATTTACCTCCACATACAGACCAAGCAGATTGTGAATTTACGGTATCGTTTATTATACAAAAACCAGAAAATACTTATTGGCCTATTTATCTTCATAAAACCAAACAAGAAATAAAACATAAAGGTAGATATCATTTTACTCCACCCAAAGATGACTGTATTTCATGTGATTGTAATTCAGGAGGGTTGATGATTTTTAGTGGTACCGATCATATTCATTATCGTGAAGCTTTAGAACATGATTATTATAATATAGTTTTACTTCATTATCGTGTTTAATCACTATATAATGATATTTAATGATCGTTTGTATAACTAATTGCTTCTTCGTATGTATTAACTATTTTATAAGGACGAACTGGTTTAACCACAGCAAAAACCCCATTTAAAATATTAAATATTGTGTTCGAATAAACTATAATTGCAAATTTTTCTAGATGGATACGATGAATCGGTTTCATATTTTCAATAAATAATGTTAATAATATTACATTTCTAGGTGAAATATTAGATAAAGATAATGTACAAAAAATAAAGTATAATTTATCAGTAGAATTATTATAAATATCTTTATATTCAGTTATAAAATTTGTTAATTCTTTCTCTGTAAAGTCATTAAAAGTAGCCTTATAAATAGTTTTTTCTATATTTGTTATAGTAATAGGCATAGTTAACATATTACATTTTTTTAAATGTTTACTATTTTCCCCAACAATAGTTTTTGGATAAATATTTAAATAATTAATTAAATATTTACCCTTTTTCTTTTCGTCCTTTTTCTTTTCGTCCTTTTTCTTTTCGTCCTTTTTCTTTTCGTCCTTTTTCTTTTCGTCCTTTTTCTTTTAGATACTTGCTTTTTCTTTCCTGAGCTATTATTAGGTGCAATTATCATTTGTTCGAACATTTCATCTAATTCTTTCATAGATTCATCTATTGTTGTTATCGTGGTGTCCGTAATTATTTTATTTAATGTAATAAGACTACCTTTTGGATATTCTGATTTATTACTAGTTAATTTATCTTTTAAATAATTCAATGTATCACTTTTATATGATGATACATTTTTAATTTGTGAATATTTAGAAGTAAAAGCACCATCTTTTATTTCTGATATATTTAAACGTATCCTTTCAAACAATTCATTAGTATATAAATTATTAGTTTCATTTACTAAAACAGTATATAATATTTCTTCACATGCCTTTGTTAATTCATTACATGATTCAATGCTTTCTAATGAATAGAAGTCATCTATTTTAATATTCATGTATTTTACTAATTTTTTATTTATTGTCGTTGTCATTAAATTTAAATAACTTATAATAGCGTTTAAATCACCATATGGATTATTACTCTGTGTTAATACATCCTCTTTAAAATAGTTAATGACTGAAAAAATATTTATTTTTGTAGATTCTTCTATTCGTCTTTTTTTATTTAATAAAAATATTATAAATTTACGGCATAATTCTAATTTTTTTGGGGAAATACCTTCTTTATCTTTTAATGTTATTAGCATGTTATTTTGAACAGCTTGCGCATAAAGTGAATCTATTGTGTTACTATCCATAAAAGCAGAACAGACTTCTTTTCCTTCTTTACCATTAACAAATATTTCGGTATCATTGGAATTTTCGATTTGTTGTGTCATAGATGTTTTAATACGATACAGAAGAAACCCTGAATTTGGTTTGGTTAAACCTAGTGAATAATATTTTTGAATATTAGGTAATATATTATAATCAAACTCACTATACTGGTCTTTATAAATATTGATAATTTTATCTTCTAGTGTCTTAGAACTTACTAGTTCGTTATATACTTTTGCAATTATGTATTTATCCATAATTTTTGTGTTAAAATCGCTTTCAGGATCCCCCTCATTACTTAAAATATCCATTAATAATTGAGCAAAAATAGTAATAATATTACCACCAACAATAGTAAATATAATTTTGTTATATTTTACAACATCGCCACCATTTAAATATTGACACATCATCGTAAAAAATGTTTTGATACTTTCATATTGCTTACATTCTTTTAGAAATATTAAACGATTAGTTCGTTTCTCATTTTTGTCAGATGTTTTATCGTCAGATTGAATCATTATTAGTTCATCTATATATTTATCTATAGGTGTAGCATTACCAAACTTTAATGAGTATGTTATTTTTTCATATCCATATTTATTAGTACAAGGCGTAATTGTTAAGTCGAAAAATTCACCAGAAAAATTTGTAGTTGTACTTTTTTTTTTCTTTTTTTTATATAATTCTGTATCAGTTTTCCTCTTTCTATTCATTATATTATATAGATATTATATAGATTTAATTATCCGTTATTCTTTTATGCGTAAGCATGTATTTATTATACCAATAAAATTGATATTTTTTAGTAGATATTTACCATGAAAAAACATTTGTTTTAACGCAATTTTAGTTATATCATCAAATGAATTATAAACATTTACAATTAGATATATTTAGTTATAATATGTTGTGAATAAAATTTTTTATTACATAATTTCAATAATATTACTAGAATAAGGCATTTGAATATTCTTAGTATTAACACTAGCAATTAAATCTAGTGAAGGTTTTTTTGTTTGAATAATATAATATGTATTATCATCAGATAATCCATCGAAAACTGGGATACTATAGCATCCCATAAGTTTTACGCGTTCGAATATCGTATTAGGAATAGTAAGAAATATTATTTTACACAGCATTTTGTCTTCATCATCTTCTAAGATAGTATCTAAAATAGATACATAACTATTATTATAAATAGAGGGTAATTTATCTTGAAATAACCTTACATTATCTATATAATTTCCATCTTTTGAGAAAGTAATATTCATTGCCGTTCCTATTAAACCTAGGAACAATAACATAACAAATTTTAACACCATTAATATTTACTACTTGTAGGAGGTAATTTATGTGTCATCGCGTGTGTATCTTTCGATGGTGCTGTCGTCGTTGCCATTATTATTATTTTTATCTTTTTCGCGTCTTATTGGTATTACCTTTTTTACCTAGAGGAGTTTTAGAATCACGTTTAATTCTTTTATTTTCATTTTGTCTTTTAAATTTAATTTCAGTTTTTTCACTTTTTTTATTATTATTCAGCTCACATAGTTTGGGATACTTTTTAACTAAATAATGAGCAGATTTTGTTACTCTTGTGTCTGTTCGTGTTTCTTGCATACCTCCATGCTCTTTATAATAATTTGTTTTAACCGTAATATAATTATATCTAATTACAACATTATCTTCGTTATAATATAAAATACTCCGTTCAAAATCTTCCTTATCATCTATAGTTACTTTAATTTTATGTTTATACAGATTTTTACATCCCCACATACACCCTACAATATAATACAATCCCGAAGATATTCCATGATTCATATAGAATGGATTTGCGACTGGATAAATACCCCATAAATTAGCACCGACTTTTTGTGAATATTGAAACGCACTGCGAATAAAAGTATCTAATTTAGGTAATGATTTTAACTTTTTGTCACCATGTAAATACATAATATCTTTAATATCATCATCTAAATTTACTATATATTTATTAGCCGGGAAATAGTCAGTAATAAAATTACGAATATTTTTCATTCCTAGAACACCAACTATTATTTTACCGTATTTTTTCTCATCTAATATAGAGTTATATTCGATTCTTTCTTCTTCATTTGCGACAAAAATATGTATCAAAGATGGGTCTATTTTATTAGAATTAAGAAATTTTAAGGTTTTCTCTTTTAATGTTTCAGCACGTTTATAACTCGGGATAGCTATAACGTAATCCATCTTTATAATATAAATATATAAAAGTTATTTTCAGCTTTTTTACATTTTTGAATATTATAGTTTTTATGATAACTATTATGTAATAAATAATCAATATATTCTAGTTATTTCTTTTCTTTTTTGTAATCGCATTACGACGTGATTTTGATAAACTACTTACAATTTTATTATGACTTTTTATTTGCTTAGCTGTCATATTTTTACTTCTTTTCCAAACATTGACTCTTAAATAACATACGATAGATAAGCGTTTCGCATCTTTATCTAACGCTTTAATAGGTAAATTACCATGCCATTCATGAACATCCATGAATAACATATCTCCCATTCTAACATCAACACCAATACCATATTGGGGTAAACATGTTTCTCCACCTGAATATTTACCATCTTCTATAACAACTAAATTTCCAAAGCCATCGGCATCATCACCCGAATCTTTATGAATACGTGTTTGGAAATTAATATTTGTTGTAACTGTAGTAAAAGCAGTGTTACCTATTTTATATAATGTTTGTTTTGCCTTTTTATTTTGATTATTAAAGTGTTGAGGTAAAAGCTTTTTATATAATCCATTTATCTCTTCTATTAAAGGTATGGTTTTTTCATATTGTTCATGAAAATCTTGTGTGAAACGTGTTTCGCGAACATGATATTTAGGTTTAATATTATTATTTTTCATAGAACGTTTTTGTGAAGGTGAAAATCCATCCATATATCCAAAAATATTAGACATTATTTTTGGATTAAATCTAACATCTTTATTTTTACTCCCGGATGTACTACCTCTATTACTAGTTGGTGTTTGAGCAAATTTTTTAATATTATCATAAAATAAATCTATTGAATTTTTTGTCAATAGCTTCTTACGAAACATTAATAGCAATTTACCATTCTCATCAAATATATCTGCGTCATGATCCATAATTTTATCAATCCACTCTCTTTTTACTGTTTGAGTAAAAAATTTTTTATTATTTTCCATATCTTTGTCACTAAATTTTTTAGATACTTCATACCCAATAATACCATTTTTTTCAAAAATTTTTTTAATCATTGTTTATTTCAGTATATAGTATATAAACGCAAATAAAATAAACAAAAATAATATGAATCTATAATATTAAAAATTTATAGAGTTCATTCTATATTTCTTCAACCATATCGAATATTTGAATATTGTGTTCGAGGTATTCTTAACTATCAAACACTATAAATAACAAAAATAGCTATCCATAAAACACACAAAAAATAAACCATATCAGCATATAATATACTTTATGTATACTGAAAATTCATTAAATATAATTAGTAAAAATTTATCAGTTTGTTAACTAGAAAATTGATTTATTAATACATTAATAATATAAATTATACTATTTTAAGTAAATACACATGAATAATAAAATAATTAAATACGTTCTTTATTCACTTATAATTACAAAAACATATTCTATTCCAGAAATTTCTATCTATAAATATGAGTCGCCGCCTACAAGATGGATGACAAATGGTATCATCATAGTTGGAGTAACTGATGGCGAGTGTTCAATTTCAACGTCGGTTGAACGCGGATCAAAATGGGCTGCGGGAAAAACTGTAAACAATTATAAAGCAGTAGACATTCTAAAAAATCTTCATAATCATGGATTTGATAACATAAATACTCCATATTTTACGTATGGTTTTGATAATGAAGTAATCGTCTCATCATTAGCATTTCATTATGGAAATTGTAAAATTGTAATAAAAAATGAAACATATAATAAAGAAATTACCAATGAAGAGTATACTGAATCATATTCTATTATTTCAGTTAATGCTAAAAAAAATTTATATATTTCTACAGAAATTATTTATAAAACACATTCTAATAAAAAAACAGACAAAAATGATGAATTATATTCTCTTATAACCATATCTATTATTCTATTTATTATAGCTTGTTGTTGTAGTATAGCACAATTTAAACGATCGTGTATAAATAAATAATTACAGAATCAAACCGTGTTATATTGTATATCTCTTGAATTTTCACTAGTATAACTATGGTTAAATGGTAAACTTTCACCCCTAGATTTACTTCTACCCTTAGATTTACTTCTACCCTTAGATTTACTTCTACCCTTAGATTTACTTCTACCCATAGACTTCATCGTTTTTTGTGATGTGTTAAAAGAATTTATATTTATTAGTGTAATTAGTTTTACATATGCATCTTTCTCAGCCGTTTTAGTATTAGAAACTTTGTCGCTTAATGAGTCGGGTAAAAGTTGAGCAAAATACTTCTTAGGAAACACCGTCGAAAAAGCAGTTAATAATAATATAATCGGTATTTTTGTTGATTTAAATTTACCATATTTGGTTCTATGATAAAAACTAATATAATCTTTATCCGATTTCAATATGTCGCGTATGAAATGTTGTGACTGAGGTATCAAAGCATTTTTATATTTCACTAATATTTTAGGATTATTTTTCAATAATATAAGTAAATATATCAGTCTAGCTACATGATTTAATACTTTATGTACATATATATCATCATCTATATATTTAACACGTCCTAAATATGCTTTATAATTATCATATAATAATGAAGGTATATCTTGCATTATAAATCCATTACTAGTAATCACGGCTTGTTTTTTATTTGACATATCTTCTAATTCAGAGTCTAAACTTAAAATATTATCTGTTAAAAGCAACACAAACTCAATCACATGATCTAATACTTTACCAGATTTTAATATTAGCTGTATTTTTAACATATCACCTTCTCTAATATATAATAAAATCGACGAATTACCAATAACATCATATTTGAATTCGCTAGTTGTTCTGTCATAATCTTTAAAACATGTTGTGATATCAGCTTTATTTATTAAATCGCACTTTGGAAATAGTTTATTAATATATTCTTCGTTAATATTACCTTTCAATTGAGAATAAACAAAATTCATAAAATGAGTCATATATGGATTTATTTTTTGTTCAGTATCTGATTTATATTCACTATTTATTGTTTTACGGTCGGGATTTGTTTCAAAGAAATTTTTAATTTTACTATTTGTTTTATAAGACGATTCTTTAATATTTGGAAGACGAATTCTTACATCAATATCACCTGTATTATCAATAATATTCAGTTTATTAGTAGTTTTATAGTTTTTATCATTAGCCAATAAGTCATAACAAATACCACCAAATAATTCATATGTTGCACCTTTTTCTGTTTGTAGTTCTAATACATCATTTAGTTTTATCTGTTCTGTTGACTCTTCATTATTTTCTATTAATTGAACATTACATGGACCATCATATTCATATTCATCCAATTTGATATTTTTTATAATTTCCAGTAAAGGTAATAAACCGGATCCTATCATATCAGTCCATTTTTTCCTTACTTCTGATTTTGTATATTTGTTATTCATTTATATATATATAATTATGTTTAATAAAAAGGTTAAATATGCGTTGAATTTTATTAAAAAAATTAATTGATACTTATATAATGATTTTTAATCGTGTTACTAAAATATGTGTTACATTATTATTTTTGATTACAAAAAGTAATGTAAGTTCATTTGATATCAATATTAATAAACGTTATAGGAGAAATATATTTAGTGGATTAACTATGACACCATTAATGATATCAAATACAGCCAAACCCGAAGATACTATAATGAAAATAAGTGATACTATAATGAAAATAGACGAAACCACACTTTTAGATCCATTAACAATTCGTTTTTATGGCGCGGTTACCGAAACATCTTGTTTAGAATTGACACAACTGTTAAATGTATTAGATATACGCGCTAAACAACAAAAAATATTACAACCATATATTAATCCTATAATATCATTACATATTCAAAGTGGTGGTGGTGCTCTAATGCCGACATTTTTTGTATGTGATACTATTGAACAAATAGAAACACCCGTTTATACGTATGTTGATGGATTTGCTGCGTCTGCAGCATCATTAATTGCCGTAGTAGGGAAAAAGAGATTTATGACAAAAAATTCAGCTATACTAATTCATCAGCTATCTGGAAGTTCTAGTGGTAAATATAATGAATTAAAAGATGAGATGTGTAACTTTAATTTTTTTATGAAGAAAATGATATCCATCTATATGGATAATACATTTTTAGACCAAGATACATTAGATGAGCTACTAGGAAGTGATATTTGGATTGATTCTAATTCTTGTTTAGAGTATGGTTTAATAGATACAGTAGTTGGTATTTAAGTTTGAGTATGTTAATATAATACGAGAGAAGTCATTAATTTTTAGATTTTTTCCTCTATTTTTTTGTCCTTTTTTTAATCATACGTAACATTTTTACTATTAATGAAAATAATATAGATAATACTATAAGACCAATTGCTAAATTAAATGAATCATCCACATTATCAGACCACCTGGTTATACCAAACTGACCTTGATTAGACTTCGAAAAAACATTAATTAATTCCAGAATAGTATCAACAAATGCCCAAATACCTAATTCTCCAAACGTACATAACTTCAATATACCTAATCCAATTTGTCCAGCATACATTCTATTTATACCAAGAAACCCTAGACCAAAAAAAGATAGTATTAATAATACCATTTTACTTTTAATATTTTTCCAGCATTATTATTCATATTTATTATATATACAAAGAATAAAAACATTTAAAATCAACAATATTAAAATATTAATAAAACATGCGGTTTATTTTTTTACTTTATATAACATTGTTTCGTGCTAATTATGTAATGCCATTATCTTTCGACAGAAAACGATTTAAGCCATCTGTAAATCCGTTATTTGACCTTACGGTTATTTCGGCTCAACAAACAAATTTTATTTCAAAGCGATGGTTCAATAAAATAATGGAGGATTTTGCCGACGACCAGCTAGAAATTTTAGAAAATTATTCTCCTTTAGAAAGTGCTGTTAGACAACGTCAAAATTTTGAAAGTATGAATGATATCCATATACTAGAGCATATAAACACAGTCGAACGGTTTTTTCAAACACCTATGAAAGAAAGATATTCATATTATGCATGGATGCCACCCGAAGAAGATGAAAAAATAGCCAATGATGTAGTTGCTCTAATTGTATCGGACGAAACAACCGATTCTGGTATAATTATAAAATGTATAATACCAAATCCGTGTTGGGCAACACGAAATATACAATCCAAAGAATTAAAACGATGCTTATCTTATTTGGAATGTAATGATCGTTCATTAAATTTAACCGAATTTTACGAAAATACCAACAATATTAGATTCAAATTAGATTGGTCAATATAAGTAAAATAATATTATTCTATTATAAATATGTTAACTATTAGAAACTCATATATATTTTCTGTGTCTATACAAATACTATCATTAATAATATTTTACATAGTTAGACAACAACATATTAATCCAGAATTAATCCTACTACATAACGCATTTTACCTTGAGTATGTAGTTAGTATAATAGAATTTATTATATATTTGGTTTTAGGGTTATATTTGAACACTAAAACAAATATGACTGCTATTCGTTATATTGATTGGTTTGCTACTACAAATATGCTACTTATATCTTTATCATTATTTTTATTATTTAATAAAATAAAATTTTCAGATAAAAATGAAGAAGATAAAATAAAAGAATTAAAAAAATACGACTTTACCGCCATAAAAGATGAATATAGTGATTTATTCATTAAAATCATTTCATTTAATACACTTATGTTGGTGTTTGGGTTCTTAGGTGAAATTAATTTGATTAATAAACATATTGCTTTAGGACTAGGACTACTTGTATTTGGTGTGTCATTTAAGTTAATCTACGAAAATTTTGTAGGTAATGTAATATTTAATAAAATATTTATTAGTGTATTTATCTTTATTTGGTTATTATACGCCGTAGCATTTATGCTAGATTATAAAAACAAAAATATAGCATATAATTTATTAGATTTAGTTAGTAAAAATTTTTTTGGATTATTTTTATTTTGTTATATTTATTTACACAATATGGAAAAATAAATACTTAATAAATTTATTACATTTATCTATCCTATAAAATTATGAGGAACCTTATATTATATTAGTGTAAATGATTACATTAATATAATTATATTTTAACTGTAATAAAGTTTTTCTAATTTCGCATCTTTTAATCTAATATAACGTTTGTGTTTTGTCTATATATTCTACTTCTATATGCTAATTACTCCTACTTCAATTGTGTGTTTTAATTCTATTTACGTTTTCTACTTCTATCACGACTTCTACTTCTATGTTTATCACGACTTCTACTTCTACTTATATCACGACTTCTACTTCTATCACGACTTCTACTTCTATCACGACTTCTACGTTTATCACGACTTCTATGTTTATCACGACTTCTACTTCTACTTATATCACGACTTCTACTTCTACTATATTGTGAACTACTACTTTGTTTATTTGAAGGGGGGGTAAAAGCTATATTTAGAATGACAAAATTATTGTTTTTAAGTAATTTTATAAACTTGTCATTTTCCATATTCTTTATAATAAACAAATATAATTATCTCCATATTTTAAAAAGTTATAAGTTGTTTATTTATTTTTATCAATTAATTCAATATCTTTTTATAAAACTATTAAAATATTTAATATTTTTTATATTTACAACCTAATAGAGATATAAACACAGCAAAAAATAAATAGTAATATAAGATAATAAGTGTTCCTTAAAATAAATAGTAATATAAGATAATAAGTGTTCCTTAAAATAAATATATAATAATATATTACATACCTATGCCTAACTTAGCAGTAACAGTAAAAAACGGTAGAAGTGAACGTAGAACGAGTAAAAAAATTAGTAAAAATAAATCACCTACCGAACAAGCCGCACCAGTAGCCACACCAGTAGCCACACCAGTAGCCGCACCAGTAGCCGCACCAGTAGCCGCACCAGTAGCCGCACCATTAGAAAAAGAAGCTACTGAAACAGAAATATCAGCAATAGAAGCAGCCGCAGTAAAAGCAGCAGCAGTAGCAGAAGATACATCGAAAAGACTTAATACAAGTGCGAACGATTTTAAAACACATCTTATAGCTAATAACTATAATCCTATAGATGAAGATATAACATTATATATAATACATAATTCTGATTTTTTTAACTATTCGAGTGATTATAACAATAGTTCAGATATAGAGATAACAAAGGTATTATATGACTTTTCTAGCTCTGTAGTATCTATATATGATGAAGATGACACCCCAATAAATTTACAAACAGGTGGTGGTGGGATTTCTTCTACTCCTAGTGATAGAAGGAAACAAGCAAAAAAAATTAAAGATATACTTTCAGGAATAGTACAAAGCAACCTATCTTTTTCTAAATTTACTCCACGATCAGGTAGTGATGGTATAGAAGAGATGAAGGCCGAAGATCAATGTAGGCGTATATTGGGTGATAATTATTTAGTTCGTACAGATCTGAATAGAATAGGCACACTAATAAAAAATAGCCAAATATCTAACCCCCAAATATCTAACCCAATAATTAATTATGATAATAATACTTATAGTTGGACAAAGATAACATCAACTAATTATAATAATATAGTAAAAACAACATCAATATATAAGACAACCTTACAGAATAATAAATTTACACATTATTGTAATAATTGGCAAAGTGATGGTAGTTATAATACGATAAATATAAAATTAAATAAATGTTGGTTATGCGATTGTTCAATAAATATGTATTATGGAAAAAACATAGCACCTGGTGGCTTTACTATAACTCCACCAGGTGAATGTGAACATGTATCATCTATATGTGAAGCGGTTTTGTTTGGATCATTATATAGGCCTAAAGCTGTTATTAGAGAGAATAATAAGGCAAATCCAATTAAATTAAACTATACAGCACTAGTGAATTGTGAATATATGCCATCACATATTCATTGTAACCGAATAAAAAATTCAATATCATTTATACAGATTGATATAACAAAACTCACAAATACAGGGAAACCATTTGTTAAAAATACACAATCAATTGTAACGTTTGTTAATAAGTGTTGGGGTAAAGCAACATCACTTGAATACTCGGCTACATTAAAGAAAGATATTATAAATAGATGGATTACACCCAGTAATACTACTCTTAGTAATACTACTCTTGTAAATGGTCAAGTCAAACACAAAGCATTTATTGAAACACAACTAGAAATATATTTAACTAACTTAAATTTGACTTATAAAACAAATCCCAAGTTTAAGGATCATATAAAAAAAATGTTTTCTGGAAATATTAATATAGTACAGCTAGAAAATCACATGAGACAATGGTTTACTTAATATATAGAATATGATTTAAATATATTATTATAGTCAAATTAATAATATGTATCGAATTATTCCATTACGAATGTTACGACGAACAACTGGTGTTAAATTTGATGAAATGGTTCCTTCAGATATTCCAAATATCAATGGGATTGACCGTGTTATTCATATGCCGAATAGTATTTCACCCGGACCAGTTGATGAAGTGACCCCTGCCGTAACACGTCCATGGTATATGCATAAAGCACAAGATGATAATTTACTAGTATTACAGGGTACACGATATGTAGATATTTATGATCCAACAGAAAGAATGTGTGCTTCGTTTGTTATTACACCAGACCAAGTTTTTAAAAACGAAAAACTCTATTTTGATGGCCCAGCTATGGTGGTTTGGCCGGCTGGAATATTTCATAGAATTATTAGTGGTGTTGATGGTAGTATTAGCGTAAATTTTGCGACACGTAAAGAAGGATATAATTTAAAGGATAATTTTAATATATATAAACTTTGTACTACTACCGGCGACTATTCTGTTATCAAGGATGGGGTTGAAGATCAACCGGATTTATCTTATGAATATCCAAATGAGGATATTAAAGAATTAGTAAAGTCATAATAAATATTTTTTTACTAAGAAAACATTCGGTATATAATTTCTGTATAATTTATTTATATCTAAAATAAATTGTAATATATTCTTAATATATACTAGGTGATTAAATTATGTCTTGTACAAAGCGTAATCCTGCTCCTCCATGTCCGGATGATTCTCATGAAAAAACTAATAAAAAAGGAGATATTTGTTGTTATAAAGGGAAACCTGTCGTGCCATCTAAAAAACAAGAATCACCAAAAGAACCTAGAAAATCTTCATCTCCAAAAGAAACTAGAAAAATCTCTAATTGTACGAAACGTAATCCTGCTCCTCCATGTCCCGAGGGTTCTCATGAAAAAACTAATAAAAAAGGAGATATTTGTTGTTATAAAGGGGAACCTGTCGCGCCATCTAAAAAACAAGAATCTCCAAAAGAACCTAGAAAATCTTCATCTCCAAAAGAAACTAGAAAAATCTCTAATTGTACGAAACGTAATCCTGCTCCTCCATGTCCCGAGGGTTCTCATGAAAAAACTAATAAAAAAGGAGATATTT
>Ga0209199_1002536_pt1 | contig 19279 bp, 19 predicted proteins | sample COGITO_mtgs_1105_7_FD_184805 | JGI IMG/M metagenome (GOLD analysis project Ga0209199, IMG submission 184805) | Pelagic marine microbial communities from North Sea - COGITO_mtgs_110523 (SPAdes) (version 2) | ecosystem: Environmental > Aquatic > Marine > Epipelagic ...
CCTAAGTCTTTAAAGGACTCAAGATTTTCTCCATCTCCAACAACTAATAAGTTATAAGATATCTTTGTCAGATTTAATTTCTCAATTGCATTTATAAGTAAATCAATTTTCTTTTTCTGTGTAATTCTTCCAATAAAGAGAATTATAGGTAAAGATTTGTCTTTGAATAACTTTTTAAAGTTAGTGCTGCCTTCTTTTTTAAGTTTATTGTAATGTTTTTGATGCGATTCAAAATCTAATGAATTGTATACTACGTCTAAGGTCCTTTCATCAAAACCATTTTTAACTAATAATTTCTTAGCTCTGTTTTCATAAAGAAAAATAACATCTGCTAATTTTAAAAAGTTTAACCTTATATGCTTTTTTATATAACTTTCGTTTCCATAAAGGCCATGAGTCCACATATAGATTTTTTTCCTTCGGATTTTTGCAATTAAACATACGATCCATGAGGAAATAATATACATCTCACCTAAAAGCATTACATAATCAAATTTAGAAAAAGCTGTTAGTCTCAATACCTCTGATTGCCAAAAAAGAATTTTTTTGTGAAACCAATAATTTTTTAAAAAATGGAATTTTGTCCTTTCTTGATCATCAAATAAATTGTTTAAATCAGGAGTAGGTATGCCTAAAGGATTACTTGGAGAAAAATAAATATCCAAAATGAATTTATTTGAATTAATTAATTTTTTCCAAATAGCAAATCTATAATGGGGGAAAATATTAGTAAAAAATAATACCTTTTTCAAAATTGAGATTTATAAACATTTTCAACTCCAGTATGAAGAATAATTCTTGAATTCCAACCTAGTTTATTTATTTTAGTGGAATCTAATAATTTTCTTGGAGTCCCATCTGGTTTAGTATTGTCCCAAATAATTTCACCTCTGAATCCTACAATATTTTTTATCAAACTTGCTAATTCTTTTATTGAAACTTCCTCTCCGGATCCGACATTATATAAAGATCGATTTAATTTTTTTTCCAATGCATAAACTACTGCGTTTGCCAAATCATCTACGTGAAGAAACTCTCTCTTGGGTGATCCTGTTCCCCAAAGAACTACATCTGCATGATTTTTCTCTTTTGCTTCATGAAACTTTCTAAGCATGCCGGGAATTACATGAGATGATTTCAAATCATAATTATCTCCTAGACCGTATAGATTCGTTGGCATAAGTGACACATAATCTCTATTGTATTGCTCTCTAAGCGCTTCTATTAATTTCACTGCAGAGATCTTAGCAATTGCATACCACTGATTTGTTTCTTCAAGGGAACCAGTTAGCAAGTATTCTTCTTTAATAGGCTGAGGAGCCAACTTAGGATATATACACGAGCTTCCTAAAAAAATAAGCTTTGGTATATCTAATTCATGGGCAGCTTTGATAAGATTATTTTGAATGAGCATATTATCCATTAGAAACTCATAGGGATAAGTACTATTAGCAAGTATACCTCCTACTTTAGCCGCTGCATCTATAATAGCCTCTGGCCTTTCTCTTTCAAGCATGTTAAAGACGGCAATTTGATCTCTTAAGTCTATTTCTTCAGACCTAAATCCAATGATGTTTTTATAACCTTTCGCTTTTAATGCTCTCCAGCACGCAGAGCCTACCATTCCATTATGACCTGCTATGTATATCTTAGAGTCTAAGGTAATGGTGCTATTCATAATAATTAAGGGTGTTAAAACCTCCGTCTTTTAAGTATTTGTCTTTCTTAAATAGTCTTAAATCTGAACTCATCATGTCTTCTACTAGTTCTTCTAAAGTAATTTCAGGCTCCCATCCAAGCTTTTGTTTTGCTTTAGTCGGATCTCCAATTAAAAGATCTACCTCTGTAGGCCTAAAGTATTTCTCATCTATTGATAATACTTCTTTACCTATCTCTAATTGATAATTAGGACTAGAACATGATTTTATCTTCGCTTTTTCATTTATACCTTGACCACTAAATTCTAATTCAACCCCAATGTGGTTAAATGCCATTTTAACAAAGTCTCTGATTGTTGTTGTTGTTCCTGTGGCAATAACCCAATCTTCAGATTCTTCTGCTTGTAGTATCATCCACATCATTTTAACATAATCCTTTGCATGGCCCCAATCTCTTTTAGAGTCTATATTACCTAAATAAAGTTTATCCTGGATTCCTAGTGCAATTCTTGAAACCGCTCTAGTTATCTTTCTAGTAACAAAAGTTTCTCCACGAATAGGAGATTCATGATTAAATAATATACCATTTGACGCAAACATGCCATAAGCCTCTCTATAATTAACGGTTATCCAATAAGCATACATCTTTGCTACAGCATACGGGGAGCGAGGATAAAAGGGAGTCGTTTCTGATTGAGGAATTTCTTGAACCTTTCCATATAATTCTGAAGTTGAAGCTTGGTAGATTCTAGTCTTCTTTTCTAAACCTAATATTCTAATAGCTTCTAATAATCTTAAAGTTCCAATGCCATCTGCATCAGCTACGTATTCGGGCATTTCAAAAGAAACTCGCACATGACTCATAGCAGCTAGATTATAAATCTCATCAGGCTGTATTTCTTTAATAAGTCTAATAAGATTAGTACTATCTGTCATATCTCCATAATGGAGAATAAACTTCTGGTTTTCAATATGAGGGTCTTCATACAAATGATCTATCCTATCTGTATTAAACTGAGATGATCTTCTTTTAAGGCCATGAACTATGTAACCTTTTTTAAGCAAGAATTCACTTAAATATGCGCCATCTTGACCTGTCACACCGGTAATAAGGGCTATCTTCATAATTTATTTTTTTTAAAAAAAATATTTCTATCCTCACGCATGTACAAGAAATAATTAAAGTTTGTTAAATATTCAACTATCTCGTGTTCATCATCTCCAACTTCAATTAGTATTAATTCAACATTATAAATATTAAGATCAATAGACTTTAATACTTGTAAGTCTAAACCTTCAACATCGATATCTAAAAAGTCTATTTTGTTATTAGGTATTTCATAAAAAGTTAATAGATCATCTAATCTTTTGGTAACTAAATTTTCTTCTTTTATAACCTTATAACCTAAATCCATCAAAGAATTTACCCTTGTTTCACTTAAGACTCCATTTAAAGCGCTATCGTCAAAATAATAATACTTTAAATTTTCAGGTTTTTCTGAGATTAAAGCTGTTATATTCTTATCTCTTTTTCTAAAACAATTAAATAACTTTAGATTTTTGGCATTCGCATCAATATTTACACCATTCCATCCTTTCTTGTAGAGTATTGCAGTATTAGAAAATCTTCTTGGATGGTAACAACCTATATCTACATAAAAACCTTTTTTTTGATTTGAAAAGATATCATTCAAAATTTGTTCTTCTTTTCCTTGAGAGAAATTAGATTTTTTAAAATAAAACCAGTACAAAAAACTAGAAAACCTTTTAATCATTATATCTAAATTTCAAAAACTTTGTTCCTTAACTTCCACTCTCCTTCGTTAATTTCCCATAGATGAGGACTTCTGTGTTTATCGACAGTTTTCCAAAATTCATTTTCAGATGTTGAAATATATTTTAAAAAATCTTTGAAATATTTTTTAGGAAATTCCTCATCGTACTTATTTACTAAATAAACAGCTTCGCTTCTTGTGATTTTTCCATTTCTTACTTCTTGAGCGGCGTCATAGGTACACCTTCCTATTCCAAATTTAATAAGCGTTGTAAAATAATGAAATGGATCTATTTTATCATCAATACTACTATATTTTGAATATGTCCCCTCAGTTCTTACAGGGTTTGCCTTAAATCCAGTATTTTCTACAGCATAATAATAACACTCTTGAGGATCCCATTTCAAATAATAACCCAAATAGTGAACTTGAATTCCAGAAGAAACTAAATCCTCTTTTTTGGGAGCTATATAAGGCAAAAAATCTTCTTTCTTATATCTGCCGCTTTTAATATAATCTTGCATTTTCACACCACCAAACTTCATGTTTAATTCATCATCAGATGAAAAAAAGTCCATATTCATGATTGGATTGGTGTTTTCCTCAATTGCATTGCCATACTCTGCTTGATTTTCTCCATACATAACAAGTTTAACTCCGAATTTTTTAGCCATTGATGGACCTATAATTCTTTGACCTACTATAAAAGGCTGAAATGGATGCAATAAATTATGGAATGCGTTCTTAGTCATCTCCTTATGGAGAATACCATTAGGAGTGTATAAAATATTATCTAAACCTCCTGTATGCATCCATTCTTGCATATTCTCCCATCCAATATCCGTGTACAAATGGGGGGCCCACGTTACTGTTAAAGGATTCATTCCATATTTATATTTTAAAATATGAGCTGTAAAAGCACTGTCTTTCCCTCCACTGCCTGGGACTATAACGTCATAGGATCCGTCTTTGCTTCTAAACTGATCTAAAAGTTCTAGTAACTTTTGTTCCCTTTGACTCCAACTAATATTAGTTTCTTTTTCCTCATTATAAGAACATGCAGAACAAATACCTTTATCATTAAAATTAATGACTGACTTTTTTTCTGTAATATCACTTTTAAATTCAATAGTGGAACTGGGTCTTTGATTTGAAATAACACATTTTTTACAGAATTTTACTTCGTTAGGTAATCCATAAAATGCTTCTAATTTTGACATAATACTATCTACAAATTTTAATGAAATTTTTAATAATTTTTAATCCTATTTGTGAGCTTTTTTCAGGGTGAAATTGACATCCATAGATGTTTCCTTTTTTTAATGCAGAGCAGAATGTAACATTATGAAAATCTGTAACTGATAATACTTCATTTTCGTTGTCAAGTTTTGCTACATAACTATGTATAAAATACATCTCTGAGTTTAAGCTTATATTGTTAAGTATTGTTTTATCCCATTTTAAAAAATTGGGTTTTAAAGCTGACCAATTTATGTTTGGTAACTTCGTTTGAAAAGTATTAGCTATTGGCATCTTTACTACTCTTCCCTTAATTAATCCAAGACCTTCAGTAATTCCAAATTCTTCACTCTCTTCAAGAAGTAATTGCATACCTAAGCAAATTCCTAAAATAGGCTTTTCTGTTTTAGCATAATTTTTTAAAATATTAATAAGATTATACTTCTTCAGGTTTTTCATTGCATGTGAATAAGCACCAACTCCTGGCAGAACAATTCCATCAGCATTAAGAATCACTTCAGAGTCATTGGATAAAATTGGTTCTATCCCTTGATTTTTAAATGCACTATAAATACTTCTTACATTACCTATATCATAATCAACAATAACTATTTTCATAATCTCACATGAATATCTTGGTATTCATTTAATTTTTTCTTGATTGTAGATAATTCTTCTATGTTGTAATGTAAAATGGAAGCTATAGCGACTGCATCAATATTTGATGCTATAATAAGATCAGAAATATGTGATATATTACCAGCACCCCCGCTTGAAATTATTGGAACGGATATTGATTCAGATATAATTTTATTTAATTCTAAATCAAATCCTTTTTTTGTTCCTTCATTATCTATTGAAGTAATCATAATTTCACCAACACCTAGATTTTCAAGTTCAATCGCCCACTCTTTAACATTAATACCTGTTGGCTCTCTTCCGTTATCAATATAAACTTCCCAATTATTATCGGATACCTTTTTTGCTTCTATTGAACCCACAATACATTGTGAACCAAATATTTGAGAAGCTTCCCGAATAAAATTTGAGTTATGTACAGCTTGAGTATTTATGGCAACTTTGTCAGCACCTGAATTTAATGCCGTTTGTATATCTTGAATTTTTCTAATACCACCCCCAACAGTTATTGGAATAAAAATATCAGAGCATGCCTGCTTTACAATTTCACTTAAATTATTTCGATCATAGTATGCAGCAACAGCATCCATTAAAATTATCTCATCAGCACCTTCATTATAGTACTTTCTAGCTAATTCATTGGGATCACCTACCTTTCTTAAACCTTCAAGGTGTATTCCTTTAATAACATGGTTGTTTTTAATATCAAGGCGAGCGATAATTCTAGATTTCCTTTTCATTTTAAATTTCTTGAAATTGCTTTTGACACTTAATTTTCCATAATTCTTTTGAATTTAATATTTTCAAAAACAATTTGTCGCTATTTCCTATGCCAAAATTAGAAAATCTATTTGCTGAAATTTTTGATGCTTTTAAAGAAGTTTCAACTTTAGAAATTAAATTTAAAATTTCACCTTTCTCATAGCCACAATTATAAATTGTTTCATGTATTGATCTTCTATCTTGTCTTGATCCAACATCAATTGTTGGAATACCATAATATGGTGCCTCTCTAACCCCTGCACTTGAATTGCCAATAATAAATCGAGAAAATTTTAAAAAAGTAAGAAAAAACTCAAATCTAATAGATGGAAATACCTTAAATCTATTTGTGTTTAATTTACTTATTTCATTCAAAATTTCACGAGAACCTAAATCGTTATTTGGATAAATTACAATGTAATTCAAATTGCTCTCTATTAAAGCATTAAAAAAATTAAACGCATATTTTTTAATATTTTCATACTCAGTAGTTACAGGATGAAACATTGCTATTGAATAATCTTTATAAGTAACATTGTAATGCTTTTTTACAACTTCTAAATCTGGCAAATATTTAGATCCCATTAAATCTATATCTGGTGATCCAATTGTAAAAATAGATTTTTTAAATTCTCCTAATTGTATTAATCTTTTTTTTGCTTCCTCATTTGCGACAAAATGAACGTGTGACATTTTTGTAACTGAATGCCTTATTAATTCATCTATAGTTCCAGAAACTTCTCCTCCCTCTATATGGCCTACTAATATATTATTTAAACTTCCGACTATTGCTCCAGCTAGTGCCTCAACTCTATCTCCATGAACTATAATTAAGTCAGGTTTAATTTGTTTTATATACTGTGAAAAACCAATCATAGTAGATGATAATATTTTATCCATGGAATCATCCGTTTCATGATTTATATATTTATAAATATTTTTGAATCCGGAGTTGATAACTTCAGTAACAGTAAAACCATATAATGAGTTCATGTGCATTCCGGTAACGAACAAATGAACATCAAAATTTGGATAATTCTGTGAAATTGAAATTAAAGACTTTAGCTTACCAAAATCAGCTCTTGTTCCAGTTAAATAGACTATTCTTTTCATTCTTTTATATCTTCCCATTTTAAATGAGAATCAATAGCAATATCATTTTTTGCTTCCTTCCCAATAATATCATCAAAATCCTCTGCAGGTATTTGTCCAGTCCCAGGTCTCTTAACCCAGACATTTTCTTTTGAAAACTCATCTCCTTTTTTTATTTTTTTTATACAGACGACTGTTGCAAAAGCAAAATCCATGGTGATTTTTTCCTCTTTAGCGGCCTCTTTTCTGCCTCCTCTCATTTTAGCAATTTCTTCAGAACCTATAATTAACTCTTTTAGTGATACAGGATCCATTGAGTTTATAATATCCGGACCTGGTCTGTCCATTTTGTCTGTAAAATGTCTCTCTAATATCGAGGCTCCTAATGCAACAGCACCAAAACAAGCAAGATTACTAGTAGTGTGATCCGATAATCCGATTACAAGATCTGGAAATTTTTTCATCAACTCCTCCATTGCTCCTAATCTAACTAAATGAGAAGGAGTTGGATATAAGTTGGTAGTGTGTAATAAAGCGAATTCAATATTAAAGCTTTCTAAAATATTTACTGTTTTCTCAACTGATTTAATATCATTCATTCCTGTACTAACTATCATTGGCTTACCAAATGATGCTATATGTCTAATTAATGGATGATTATTACATTCCCCCGATCCAATTTTATATGCTGAAACGTTCATTCTCTCAAGTCGATCAGCTGCAGATCTAGAAAATGGTGTGCTAATAAATATCATACCTTTAGATTCTACATACTCTTTTAGTTTAATTTCATCTTCTTCATTAAGAGCACATTTTTTCATTATCTCATAGATAGAAATATTTGAGTTTCCAGGTATTACTTTGAGTGCATCCTTACTCATTTCGTCTTCAATTACATGAGTTTGATGTTTAATTACTTCGGCGCCTGATTTCCAAGCCGCATCAACCATCTGAAAAGCTGTTTCTAATGATCCTTCATGGTTAATACCTATTTCAACTATAACTAGTGGAGGATAATCAAGACCTATCTTGCGATCTTGAATTAAAATTGATTTACTCATAAATTATTTTTAACATTTAGAATAGCTTCAGCGTATAGAAAATCTTCAATAGTGTCTATATCAACACTTGACTCTAAATTATCACAAATTAATGGATAAACGTCCTCTGTTAATATTTCTCCTCTTAAAATTGCTTTTGTTTTTGTTATGTATAATAGTCCATTTTCATAATATGAGCTATCTAAATCTTGAGATCTTTGCCCAAAAGAATAATTAATTGGTTCAAAAATATTATTTACAATTTTACCTAATTTTCTGTTTGAGCTAGAGAAAGTTGCTAAGCTTTCTCTACCAGAATCTTGAAAAATGCGAATAGCTTCATTCACAAAATTTATGTTTCGAAATGGATTAGTGGGCTGTAGTAATATTATAGCATCACAATTTACTTTTTTTATTAAATGGGAAGCGTGATGCTCAAGCACCTCAGCAGTTGTGGTAAAGTCTGAAGATAATTTATCTGGCCTAATTAATGTTTGTACACCGAGACTTTTGGCAATTTCTATAATATTTAAATCATCGGAGTTTACCCAAATGTTATTTTTTTTTGAAATTTCTAGAGCAAACTCAATAGAGTGTTGAATAAGTGGCTTTCCTGATAAAAGCTTAATATTTTTTCCAGGTAATCTTTTTGAATTTGCCCTTGCAGGAATAATTATATGAAATTCCATTATCAATTTTAATTTTAGATTAAACCTAACTTAAAAGGTCAAATGATTTAAGTCTTATTAGATTGTTGAATCTTTTTTTAGAAAACTTATCAAGTTTGACAAATTTTAAAAATATTCCTATAATAAAATTCAATAAAAGTTTATTATTAACTTTTCTAGAAAACCTAAGGAGAAAAAGCAATAGATATATGCTGGCTCCTTTCGAATTAAAATACAAATTATTAAAATAAAAATTAACCTTAAGCCAATTAAACCCTAACTCTTTAAGATTTATATCTAACATATATTTTGAGCATTTAGACTTTTCTAAATTTAACTCGTATTCATTAATAGAGTTTCCAGCACATATTATTTCATCAGGATAGTTAGTTAAATTATTATCATAAACAATTACTGGTTTAGAATTTAATAATGATTCAATTGCAGTTAAAGACCAACTTACAAGTGTAACATCAATTATATCAAATAGGTCATAAACTGAAATATTATCACTAGGATAATTTATGTAAATATTATCTGGTAAATGATTTGATTTTAACTTATTAACAATTTTTATGAAATGTTGTGATTTAGAAACACCGTTCCTTTCAAATGTTTCTCGAGGATGTATTCTAACTATTAATCCGAAATCTGGGTTTTTTGAAAAATAATCTAAAGTAAAATCAAGCCATTCTAATTGATTTTTAAAAACATTGCTTTTAAATTTTTTCTCGGGAAAAGCATCTATTGTGTATGCTGCGAAAGCTTCATCTGAACTACTTAAGCATAACAAATAAGTTTTCTTATATCTTGTTACATTAAAATTAGTTCTAAATTTAACTTCCCCTTTTTTACTTGAAGAAAAAACACGGAAACTTTTTGATTTATATAATTGTTCAATATGTTTTTTTACAAGAAAATCTTGATTCAGTGGAATTGTCTTATTTTTAATAAGATCCCATTTCTGTTTTACAGGACTTACGAGCTTGTTAACATCCCAATCCCAAATTCTTAAACCAACATAATGATAGTGTAAATTTTCAGAACCCTCAATAAAATAAGTTTTTAAACTTTTATTTTTATATCCCTCATAAAAAAAATTGTTAATCTCATATTGAGGGCTGTAAATGATAAGAATATCAGTTTTTATAAAAGATTTAAAATTTTTGCCAATAAAAAAACTATATAAAGAAGATTTAAGTTTTAATTTATAATACTTAAAAGATTCTTCATTTAAAGAGACTTTATCAATTTTATACTTTAAAATAGTCTCATATAGAGCCTTTTTTTTGAAATCTTTTGTGAGAAAATTATCATCCTCAAATTGGAAAGTTTCAAATTCTAAGCTATCTATGTATTCATCAATTTTAATTTTATCTTTTTCTAAAAAAAAATCTTTGGTATCATAATTGTAAACTCCAGAAATATTTTTATGACTTTTAGAAATTAATTTGCATTTTATACAAATCTCATTTCTTCTTTTAACACTTGATTCTGGTGATAACCCGAAGGCCTCCATTGATGTGCAAAAATTATTAAATACTCCATCACAAAAAATTCTATGTACCTGATGACCACTATTTATTAGTTCTTTGACTAAAACACTCTCAGCAAACGAGTGTTCAATCAAGACTGAATTTGGAGAATAAATTAATATTTTCATTGTAATTTTTTTTGAATCCAATCAGTGATATCGATCATACTGTTGGTGTAAATTTCCCTAACTTGATCTCTAACAGAGATTACTTCTTCAACAACACTTTCTTGATTATAATTAACTTCAGAAAAAATTGATTTGATATTCTCCAATGCGTTATTTTCATTTATTTTAACATTGTAATGACTTAGCCCTATTTCTTTGTAAAAATTCTCAATCTGGGGGTAATTAATAATACCAATAGTTGGTTTCCCTAGGGCGATTGAGCACAAGTTTGAATGAAACCTGTTAGCAACTATAATTTTACATTGATTGTAGAGTGAAAATATTTCTTTCATTCCATCATTATCACTAGCTAATGGAGCTATTTGAATTTTTTTTCTTTTAAATGAATCTGGGAGTAGATTTAATACATCAAAAGTGATCTTATAATCACTATAGATATGAGGGAAAAAAATAATATTATAATCATACTTTTCAATTATCCATTTTAAAAACTCCGAATAAACCCTTAATGCCTTATCATAATTATCATTATATCTGAGATTTATCATATCGCCAGCTAAATTAATACCTAATGTATTTTTTCTAATCCATGAATTAGGATTTTGATTTAAATCTTCAAGATTTAGAACTATGCCACTATCAGGAATTATTTTAATACTAGAGTTATACCTACTTCCATAAAGTAAGTTCAAATTATCTAATGCTCCATCATTTCTGAATGATACTAAATATTTTTTTTTACTTATTAAAAAATCTAAAAACTTTGAAAATTTCAATTTATTCTCTGAGGAGTAACCTTGATGAATATCAAATCCCAAAGAAAAAAAAAGAATAGGAGGATTAATTTTTTTTAAAAACTCTATTGGAATATCAATACTTGTTCCTGTTCTTGAATTTTCAACCCAAAGCTCAAAAAAATTACCTCCTCCAATTATTACTAAATCAAATTGATTAAATAAATTAATTAATTTATCGTCAAAATTTTTATGGTTCCAAAAGTATTCCCTAATTTCTTCTTTAGTAATATTGAAATCAATGCCCTCTAATTTGCTAAATAAAGTTTTATATAAACCATTATGATTTGCATTATCTCCAATATTTCCTATGAAACTTGCAAAGTGTAAAATTTTCTTTAAAGCCATTTTTTGTTTAATTATTGTTTTTTAATGCAAATTTCTAGAGCTTAATACTCTCCGCTATTTGATGGTTAATTTTAAAATTATAATGATATTTTTTAAATTAGAACTTGTCTGAATCTTTGTAAATTTTTATCTGGATTTAAATATTCCTTAGTTTTTTTAATATTTTTTTTAAATTCATTTATAGCATTTAATTCTTCATTATAATTTAAAACAATCTGTTTGATTTTATTTGCCATAAAAAATAAATCTGGACACTCATAACCTATGCTTTCATTCTTGTTATAATATGAAATACATGGGTTTTCTAAATGAATTATTGGTTGTTCATATGATATTGCTTCAATTATTGAAGCGCTACAAGACAAACTATATCTGTGTTTTGTGTATAAAATTAAATTGAAATCAATATCCTCTAAAAGGCTCTCCATTTCTGTTCGAGACAAAGTTTGTCCATTAGAAGGAAATGTGATCCAAGGAAATGTACTAGTCGCTCGATTATCCATCCCAATAATTCTAATTTCAAAGGGACTTTTAATATTCAACCTTTCCAAAATTAAATTTAGATTATAAAGCATTTTCGAATCACCGTATCCAAATATTGCAAATTTTGGGTACTTATTATTCGTTTTATTTAATATATCATAGCTTAACTGAGGGTAATCAACATAACTAATATTTAGATTTTTTAAATCAATCTTATTCTTAAGATTTATATAAATATGTTCAGAAATTACTAAATAATTAAAGCTACTGTCATGCTTTTGTTCAATTAAATCTTTAATTGCGTGTTTATTAATAAAATTCTGAAATGGATCTAAACGTTTTGAAATTAAATTAAATTTGTTTTTAAAAATTTTGAGATTAATTTTTTTTAGCTTTTGAATATTAGATTGAATGGGCATTTCTATTAACTGCTCATCCAATTTTATTTCATCTCTTAACTCCTCTAATTCTGCATGTAAAACAAAATACTTCTTAATATTAAGAGGTAAAATATTCTTTAAACAAAATAATAAGCCTTTCGAAGAAGATAAATATATAATCTTCTCAACTTTAAATTTTTTACTTATTCTTTTTAACTTAAATATGTTTTTTAAGATATATAATAAATTAAAACTGCCGTTAGTACTAACGCTAATATTTACAAAATTGATCCTTGATATATCAACTTTATTTTTTATCAATGATTTTTTTAAAACAGCCCAATGAGTTTTGTGAGCTAAGAATAAAATATCATCAGTATGTAACTTATTTATTACATAAATAAATCCTTCATTTATTTTTTCATGACTAAAAGATTTAAAACTTGGCTCACAAATAACAACCATAATTAGTACATTAAATTTAACAATTCACCCACACCTGTTTTAGGCTCCCAACCTAGAGATTTCATCAAAGATGGGTCAGAAAACAGTTTTTCGTATGGTTTTTGAAATTCTTTATCAACTTCTATCCAATCTCTCCAATCAAGATTGCTTTTGGCAAAAGCTAACTCTAACCAATCTGAAATAGGATAAGGCTTTCCAGATCCTATAACTACTTCATATATGCTATTTTGATTAATAAGAAGCCAAACGGCTTCCATAAAATCTCCAGAATAATTAAACTCTTTTTGAATATTATAATCCCCTATTCTGAATTTAATCTTGGACTCTACAGATAAATCTTTTACGAAATTTATTATTCTCTGATTTAAATGATTATTGGATCTAAAAGGACTATCGTGATGAAAGAAAAAACCTAAATAGACCTGAACATTGTGTTTTTCCCTAAAATATCTAGATATATGAGTAGCGTATATTCTTTCAGCTGAATATGTACTGTTGGCTTTAAATGGAGTAAATTCATTGATTGGCTCTCCATTATTTTCAAACTGTTCAGCGCTTCCTGCTATAAAAACTTTAGACCCTTTTGAATACGTTTTTACACTTTCTAAAATATTTATAGTCCCTAAAGAAATACTTGAGTGGTTTTCAAATAAAAATTCATGAGATACATTTGAAGTAGCGGCAAAATGAAAAATATAATCCGGCTTTATACTATTTATCAAATTAGAAACAAAATCATAATTAGATACGTCACCTTTTATAGGAGAATTATTTCTTGAAACCAAATGGGTTGTTACTTTGTTGTTTATTAAAATATTATTTAATAAATAACCGTCTTGACCAGATGCTCCAAAAATTATAGCTGATTTCATTAAATAATTTCAATTTCAGGCAATGGGAAAATAAATTTCACGCCAGTTTTTAAATATTCTTTTTCTCTACTAAGTATGTTGTCTTTAAAGTGCCAAGGAAGAACAAGAAAGTAATCTGGCTTATTCATTTTTGCTTCCTCTTCAGAAATAATTTTAATATGAGTGCCCGGAGTATATTTTCCAAACTTCTCTTGATTAACCTCTGCAATGAAAGGTATCTCTAACGATGTGAATTCACAAAATTGAAGTAACACATTTCCTTTAGTTGAAGCGCCATAGCCATATACTTTTTTACCAGATTTAACTAATGATAGTATTAATTTTCTTAGGCTATCTCTGTGCTCAAAAATTCTATCCTTAAAAGCTAAATACGGAGAAATAGTGTCTAATTTCATTTGTCCCTCTTGAAACAACATCCAATCAATTAATACATCATTAACAATATAATTAGCATCAGCTCTACTTGCAGTTACCGCAAAACTTCCTCCATTAATTGAATTAGTTTGAACATCTATAATTTTTAGATTAACACTTTCTAAAAGCTCTTTTACAACTTTTAAAGAATAGAATTCTATATGCTCGTGACAAATCGTGTCATATGCATTTGTTTTAAGCATTGATGGCATATAACTCTGCTCAAAATGCCAAATGCCATTATCATCCAAAATTTCATAGATATCCTTTGCAAACTTTTTAGGATCTTCAAGATCATAGAACATTGCAATAGAAGTAACTATTTTAGCCTTTTTACCTTGAAATTTATTTTCGAAAAGTTCTTTGGTAAAAAAATCTGGAATCAATGTTATATCATCACTATAATAATCTTTAAATTTTAGTCCTGTGGGATCGATACCTACCTTTATACATGGCTTACTATAGGCTTTTAAGGACGTTGCATCATTACTTCCAATATCTATTACTACGTCATTTGGATTTAACTGCACAAGATTTTCAAGAGAAGTGATTTTGTTTGTTAAATGTTCAACCATTGAAGAATTAAGCCCAGACCTGTAACCATAATTATCACCGTACATTTCCCCTAAATCATAAGAGTGCTTTAACTGTAATAATCCGCTTTCTTTTGCCCAAACTAAATCTAAAGGTCCTTTGGTTACCTTTTCTTCTTTAGAACTTGGAAACACCCCGGTTAAATATTGATCACCTAAAGAAAGAATATCTACCAAATCACTTTCTCCAGATATTCTACATTTGTTTATTTTTTCCATGATTAATTATTCTTAATTTTAAATTTAGAGTCTTCAGCAGTTATTGTTAATAATTGAATGAACTCATGTTTAAATATTTCTTTTTTATCTATTTGTTGTAAACAATTATTTTTGAGAGGAAAAAATGCTTTGAGTAAAAATTTAATTGGATACTTAATGAATAATGGAGCATTAAAGCTATCTGAAAAATGCTTTTTAGGGATATAATATTTATTATAATTGAAACTACTTAGAAAATCTATAATTCTTTGACGTTCTAATTTATCTCCACTAATCTCAAGAGATATGACAGGCTTACTCTTCATTATTGAATTTTTCATAGAATTAATAACATCAAATTCATTCCCTTCAACATCAATTTTTATATAAGAAATTTCATCTATCAACATTTCGTCAAAATTTCTTAAATCAACTTCTTCTTTATAAAAATTTTCATTTAAATTCATATTAAAGGAAGCTCCACCAGTATGAGACATAGGGATTTTAAAATCAACCTTTTGATTTAATTCGCTTAAACCATAATTAAAAACTGTGATATTTTGAATATATTCAGTATTTAATTCTAAAATTCTAAAAGTTCTCAATTGTGGTTCGAAACCAAAACAATGTGAAAATTTAGCAGAAAACTGGACTATATGATTGCCAATATTTGAACCAACATCAACACAAACGGTTTTAGATGAATCAAAGTCAAAAGAATTTAAAATATTATCTACTAGTGATTTTTCGTAAAAACCATCCGTTAAAATTTGTTGCCCAATTGTGTCATTATAAATGACTAAATTTCTTTGATTTATATCTCTTTTATAGAATATTAAATCTTGGAAAAAGAAAAATATTAGTTTTTTCATAAAGTTTATTCTAAAAATTCTTTATAGTTTATTTTATAATTTATTTTATCTCTTTTTTTTATAAAAGTTGCTGGAACACCACCATAAACATTATATTGAGGGAGATTTTTTGTCAAAACAGACCCAGCTCCCAAAACACTTCCCCGTTCTAAGGTTAGACCTGGAAGAATAATTGAACGCAAACCAATCCAAACATTATTTTTGATTATAATTTTCTTAGCATAAGATTTAAAGTTTATATCATTCAGATAATGTGTGCCTGTTTGGATATATGATTCTGCAACAATTCCCACATTTTGTCCAATTTCTACACCTCCCTCTCCTTTAATTACAACCTTTCTACCCAAAACGGAATTATTACCAATACTAATATTTCCCGAAAATCTACACCCTAAACAAATGAATACTTTCTCTCCAATTTTAAACTTTGTTAAATATTTCAAATAAAATATTCTTAAACTATTGGAAGGAATCCATGTGAAAAAATTATTATAAAAATAGAATATGAAAATTTTAGAAAATAAAATAGATTTGAGAAATCTAAAAAAATTAACTAACAGAAATAAAAGATAAATTCGTCTAAGTTTGTTTCTCATAATTAATTGAAGTTTTTTAAACTGCCTTTTTTTATTTCATAAACTTGATCACATTTATCAAGATTTGATTTGTTGTGAGAAATAATAACCTTTGTTAAACCTTTCAAATCATTATAAATTAAATCCATGAGTTTTCCCTCAGTTTTTGAATCTAGTGCTGAGCTAGCCTCGTCTAAAATCAGAATAGATGGATTTGAGTAAAGAGCTCTTGCTATTCCAATTCGTTGAAGTTGTCCTCCTGAGATTAAAGAACCTTTTTCCCCCACGACTGTGTTTAATTTATCTGGCAAAGAATTAACAAATTCGTTCAACTGTGAATCATTAATACATTTGTTAACTCTTTCAAAGTCGATCTTTTCTTGGTCGTACTCTAAAGTAATATTGTTTAAAATAGTGTCGTCTAATAAAAATATACTTTGAGGTACGTAACCTACAAGGTTTTGCCAATTTTTTACATTTTCATTTAAAGGTTTATTACCAATTAAAATCTCTCCTTTTGTTGGCTTAATTAAGCCAGTCAATAAGCTAACAAAAGTAGACTTTCCTGCCCCTGATTCTCCAATAACACCTATTGTCTTACCTTTCGAAATTGATAAATTAATGTTATTCAAAATCACTTTTTTATCATCATAGCCATAACTTACATTTTCTAAAGTGACATCACTTTCAAAGGAAAAATCTGAAAGCCCATCATTTAAATAATCAGTGTTTAATTTTTGAAATTCATCATATACTAATTTTAATGGCTCTTTATAAAATCTCAAATTTTGAAGTGAAGTTAAAATCCTATTAAATGACGGCATCATTCTAAATGTTCCAGCTACAAACACAGACGCAACAGAAATAATATTTAAAGAAGATTTACTTTGTAGTAACATAATAAAAACAAGGACCATGATACTAATTATTCCTATAAGTTCTATAAAGAACCTTGGCAGTTGACTCATTACTTGATGTTTTATTTCAATTTCTGCTTTTGAATTAATTGTTTTATTGTATCTGTCATTAACGCTTTTTAATTTATCATACAAAATTAACTCTCTGATTCCGTTAAATGATTCCAACGTGATTTTAGAAATAGCTTCATTTAAATAAACACCCTTTTTACCCCAATCACTTATTCTGTTTTTAAATTTTTTAAAAAATAAATAGGAGCTTAAGCCTAGTAAAATTGAAATAAATATTGTTCCAATCGGTTCAATAATTATTAATATAGCAAAAACAGAAATAACTAAACTGCTTTCAACAATTATTTGAATTAGAGCAGCTACATACATATTTACATGCCAAGTTTCTGTATGTATATTTTTAAATAATAAAGAAGAATTTGAATTTAAATGAAAAGTGTAATTCTGTTTTAAATAAAGAGTGAAAAGACTACTTGATATATCTGCTTTTTGTTTTGATAAAAATTTACTTTGAAAAAAAGTAATTATTACCATGAAAATAGTTTTAAAGAGAAATAAAAATACGATTAAAATTATAAGAGTAATTTTAATTTGATATACGTTACTGATATCAAAAAATTGAAAAATTGAAAAAATAAAATTATTTGATACATTTCCAGAATTTAGAACAAGTTCGATAGTTGGAAATAAAAGGCCCAAACTAGCAACTTCAATAACTACTGAAACAAAAAGGAGAAAGGAGAGTAAATAAAGTCTTTTAAGTTCTTTATCACTAATTAAATGAAATATTTTTCTTAAATCACTTATCATAAAAAACTATAATTTTTTAAGCAGCCAACTACTTGACTGTATTTTATCTCCAAGCCCGTCAATAAGGGCTACATTCATTTCTTCACAAACAGGCTTTTCAGGAATGGTATCATTATTTTGATCTCCTCCATTTGCAAACCCAAGATCAAACTCTTCTCCAAACTGCTCAGCGATCATTTTAATGGTGGCACATACGGTTCTATCAGTATCAATAGAAAGAATTGCCTTGTCTACTGCTTTAATGTTAGAAACGATAATCATGCGCTCCTTTTCATCCTGAAACTCCCTACTGCCCTTTAACTCTCTTTGATGGTCGTTATTTACAATCACAAAAAGCTTATCAGCTAAAGACTTTGCATTATTAAAATACTCTAGATGCCCTTTATGAATGGGGTTAAAGTATCCTGAAACGATGATGGCTTTTTGTTTACTCATTATTAATGATTTTTACTACTGCTGGTAGGTGACTACTATGATTTGGCCCTGAACTATACGTTTTTATTGAATAAAATGATTTCATCGGTGCTTATCGAGTGACTAGCCGATAAAAAGAAAGTGACTTTTCTAGAAATGAGCTTTTCTAACTTCTCTTCTAGATTTTTAACGTAAGAGGTATTTAAATCCTGACCTACTATGATAATTTCTATTTTACCACTATCTATCCCTTTGGCGTAATTACCAATGAGAATGATCTGCTCCACATCTCCCATTCGCTCTAAAACGATCTCTACGGCGTCTTCTAGTCCTAGGTGCTTGAGAATTACCTTTTGCAATACAGAGAACATAGGATGCTTTGTATTGGCCTTGTATTGTATTTTATTGTTGGATTTTTCTTTTTGAAGGTAACCCGCATCATGCAGGTGATTGAGTTCTTTACGGATAGCGTTTGTAGATTCGCCCATCTCCGTGGCTAGACCATTTAAATAACCCCGATTGGCCTGTGATACAAAAAATTTGATCAACAGGCGCAATCTTGTTTTTGAGGTTATCAATTCACCTAGCACTTACTT
>Ga0209199_1002538_pt1 | contig 19259 bp, 22 predicted proteins | sample COGITO_mtgs_1105_7_FD_184805 | JGI IMG/M metagenome (GOLD analysis project Ga0209199, IMG submission 184805) | Pelagic marine microbial communities from North Sea - COGITO_mtgs_110523 (SPAdes) (version 2) | ecosystem: Environmental > Aquatic > Marine > Epipelagic ...
GGGTGCGCATGGCGAATTCTTAGATTACCTTCGTTAACAGACCAAATTTTTATCAAGGCACAACGGATTAGAGGGCTTCAGCAAAATGCGGTTCAAAAGGTAGATGAAGGGGCTGGAAGTGAATTTGTTGGTATTATTAATTATTGTGTGATGGCACTAATTCAAATAGAAAAAGGAGTTGTAGAACAACCAGACTTGTCATTTGAAGAAGTAGTAAGGTTATATGAAGATAAAATTGCGATCACCAAACAGTTGATGCTGGATAAAAATCATGATTATGGAGAGGCTTGGCGCGATATGCGTGTGAGTTCTTTAACCGATTTAATTTTACAAAAATTATTACGCGTCAAACAAATAGAAGACAATGCGGGGCATACCCTTGTTAGCGAGGGAATTGACGCCAATTATCAAGATATGATCAATTATGCCATCTTTGCTTTAATTCACCTAAACAACTCATAAAATGAAACGAGCATGCTAAAATTAGTATCATCCAGGGGAATGACTAATAGCGAACCTGCCTGCGGCAGGCAGGCAGCATGTGACCTTTTAAAAATAATAAATATAGACATATGAAAATCTTAGTTCCTTTTTCGCGTATTTTTGTTGGAATTTTATTTATAATTTCAGGATTCATAAAACTTAATGACCCTTTAGGGTTTTCTTATAAACTTCAAGAATATTTTAGTGCAGATGTTTTAAACATCCCTTTTTTAGAACCCTATGCGCTCATCATTTCTGTTTTGGTTGTGGTTTTTGAAGTCGTTCTTGGTGTCTTTTTATTGATCGGATACAAGCCTAAATTTACTGTATGGAGCTTGTTGCTTATGATTGTTTTTTTTACGTTTCTAACCTTTTATTCTGCGTACTTTGATAAAGTGAAAGACTGTGGGTGTTTTGGAGATGCCTTAAAATTAACTCCTTGGGAAAGTTTCACAAAGGATGTGGTTTTATTGGTATTTATATTGATTTTATTTTTCGGAAAAACGTACATCACTCCTATATTTAAGCCGTTACCTAATACTATTCTTGCACTTCTGAGTTTTATAGCCAGTCTCACTTTTGGATATCATGTGTTGATGCATTTACCGAGTATTGATTTTAGAGCATATAAAATAGGGGATAACTTGACTAAAAACATGAGTATCCCAGTTGATGCGCCTAAAGCCATTCAAGAATTTACATGGGTTTTTAATGTGAATGGAGAAGAAAAAACAATTGTGACCGATGGGTCTTATCCCAATGTTGCAGGCGATTATGTAAGTGTAGAAACCGAAGTTATTGACGAAGGTTATCAACCTTCTATTTTGGATTTTTCGATAGAATCAGAGGATGAAGATTTTACGACCGTCTTTCTTGCTGAAGAAAAACTCATCATGATTGTATCTTACAATTTGGAGACTGCAGAAAAAGAAGGGCTGCAAAAACTGAAAGCTTTTTCAGAAAACGCACAAGCTAAAGGCTATACCGTTATAGGATTGAGTGCTTCAGGCGAGAGTGCGATTGCGAACATAAATGCAACTTACGGTCTCAATTTTGAGTTTTATCTATGTGATGAAAAAGCCCTCAAAACCGTGGTGCGTTCCAACCCAGGTGTCTTGGAATTAAATCAAGGTACGGTTCAACAAAAAGTACACTGGAATGATATTGATAACTTAGATCTTTAAACCTTTTGGGGAGATATATATTTAAAAAAATACAACATTCGTTCTGGACACTTTTAGGAGTTGTCTCCACTATTTTTTTTCTTTTTAATGTTTTGCCAGGAGACCCCGCACAAATGATGTTGGGTCAAAATGAAGACCAAGCCCAATTGGCAATTGTCAAACAAAAATATGGATTTGACCAGCCTGTAATTACACAATACCTGTATTATTTGAATGATTTATCCTTGCTGTCATTTCACTCTAATTCACCTGAAGATTATACCTTTTTAGAATCACATCCTTACAGTTTTCAACCCTTGTTTGAAACCGCTAATACCACAGTCGTTTTAAAATATCCGTACCTTCGAACTTCTTTTACGAAGCAAGGGAAGCAAGTCAGTCAAATACTAAAAGAAACGCTTCCAAACACCATCATTTTAGCGGTGGCGTCTATTTGTATTGCATTGGTATTAGGGCTTTTTTTAGGTGTGATTTCTGCACTGTATAAAGACCATTGGGTGGATAAAACGATTTTGGTAGTCAGTACGTTTGGGATGAGTTTACCTTCTTTTTTTAGTGCTATTTTGGCAGCCTGGATTTTTGGATTTTTATTACATGAATATACTGGATTAGAAATGACCGGAAGCCTCTATGAACTGGATGATTTTGGAGACGTTTATCAATTAAAACTAAAAAACTTAATATTACCCGCTTTGGTTCTTGGAATCCGACCCTTGGCAGTAGTCACACAACTAATGCGTAACTCATTATTAGAGGTATTTAACCAAGATTTTATTCGCACCGCACGCGCCAAAGGTCTCAGTGAATTTCAAATCATTACCAAACATGCAATGAAAAATGCACTCAATCCTGTCGTTACTGCTATCTCAGGTTGGTTTGCGTCTCTGTTGGCTGGAGCTGTTTTTGTAGAATATATATTTGCATGGAATGGATTGGGCAAAGAAATCGTAAATGCATTAAACACCTTAGATTTACCCGTAATTATGGGGGCTGTTTTAATAATTGCCCTTACTTTTGTGCTGATCAATATTTTTGTTGATATTATTTACACCTATTTAGACCCAAAAATTAAATTGAATTCTTAAATACAGTTTCAAAATGAAAAACATTTTATTATTATTCCTATTCATTAGTACATTGTTAAGTTGTCAAAATCGTGTGGAAACTCAATTTTCTACAGAAGCATTAAATGATGAATTCGTTACATTGGATGGGACTTCAGTTTTATTCAAATCAATTTTAGAAAAACACGAAGGCAAAACTATATTTATAGATGTTTGGGCCTCTTGGTGTAAAGATTGTTTGAAAGGGTTACCCAGTGTCAAAGCACTTCAGGCGGAGTATACGGACGTTGATTTCGTGTATTTATCCCTAGATAAAACACAAGACGCTTGGAAAAAAGGCGTTGAAAGATTAGAAATAAAAGGTGATCATTATTTTATGCAATCGGGTTGGAAAGGCGCCATGGGCACATTTTTAGATTTAGATTGGATTCCTCGCTATATGATTATTGATAAACAAGGAGCGATTAAAGTTTTTAAAGCCATTAAAACATCAGATAAATCACTATTAAATAATTTAAAATGAGAAAACAAATTGTAGCAGGAAATTGGAAAATGAATAATGACTATGTCGATTCAGAACTATTCGTTTCTAAACTGCTTAAGGAATTGAAGCACACCGCAACACAAGTTATTATTGCACCACCATTTACGAGTCTTTTGGCGTCCTCAAACTCTGTCAAAGGAAGTCAAGTTATTGTAGCCGCTCAAAATATGCATTTTGCAGAAAACGGAGCTTACACAGGAGAAATTAGTGCTGAAATGCTTAAGAGTGTTGGTGTTAAAACCGTTATTTTAGGTCACAGTGAGCGTCGTGCGTATTTCAATGAAACCGATGCGCTTTTAGCTAAAAAAGTAGATACGACATTAGCACACAATATGCGTGCGATATTCTGTTTCGGAGAAGAATTAGAAGATCGTAAATCAGGAAATGAAGAAGCAATAGTAGAAGCACAAATTAAGAATGCTTTGTTTCATTTGCCTGCATCAGCTTGGGAACACATTGTATTGGCTTATGAGCCAGTTTGGGCGATTGGAACAGGTGAAACTGCATCTCCAGAACAAGCACAAGACATGCATGCTTTTATACGTCAAACTATTGCGAACAAATATTCAGCGGAGTTAGCGGCTGAGGTCTCCATTTTGTATGGTGGAAGTGTGAAGCCAGCAAACGCAAAAGAAATTTTTTCAAAAACAGATGTTGATGGCGGTTTAATTGGTGGGGCAGCATTGGATGTAGAGCAATTTACAGCTATTATAAACGCATTTTAAACTTGGTAGATTCTATTTATATAGGCTATACATTTAAAGTTGAACCCGTTCAGCCAGGCACCGAAATTCTAATTGCGGAGCTTGGCTTTTCTGGTTTTGAAAGCTTTGTAGAAACCCCCGATGGTGTCATTGCATATATCCAAGAAGCAGATCATTTTGATACAATTTTAGACGCTATTCAGATTTTAATTTCTGATGAGTTTGTCATTACATATGAATTTGAAACCATTGCGCAAACCAATTGGAATGCAGAATGGGAAAAAAACTTCAATCCTATTGTGGTTGATGATCATTGCGCGATTCGTGCGCCCTTTCATGAGCCATTCAATGTCAAATATGATATTGTTATTGAACCCAAAATGAGTTTTGGAACAGGGCATCATGAAACCACTCACATGATGATTCAACACATTTTAGCATCCGATTTCACCAACAAATCTGTTTTAGATATGGGTTGTGGAACAGGAGTACTTGCTGTTTTGGCTGAAAAAAAAGGAGCAACATCTTTAGAAGCCATTGATATTGATAATTGGTGTTATTTAAATAGTTTAGAAAATATATCCAGAAATGATTGTCACCATATCGAGGTTTTAGAAGGGGATGCGTCTTTACTTGAAGGAAAACGATTTGATGTCATCATCGCAAACATCAATCGCAACATTTTGTTGAATGATTTAAGTACATATGTTACTTGTTTAAATAAAGACGGATCCTTATTTTTAAGTGGTTTTTACGACAGTGATTGTGAGTTGATAGAAAGAACTTGTAATGAACTCAACTTGAGGCTAGAAAATAAATTAACACGAAACAATTGGGTCGCCTTGAAATTCGTTAGGTAATTATGAGCACAAAAGAAAAAATTAAAGAACAATTTGACACTTCAGTTGAGGAAGGGTATTTAAATGAGATAGTTTTATTCAACGACGAGGTCAATACTTTTGACCATGTGATTGAAACCTTAGTCGATGTTTGTAAGCATTCCTACGAACAAGCCGAACAGTGTTCATTATTAGTTCATTACAAAGGCAAATGTACCGTCAAAACTGGCGTGTATGAGGAGTTAGAACCTCAATGCAGTCAACTTCTAAAAGCAGGGTTAAGCGCTGAAATCGTTTAAGACTTTGCCATCCTTCCTACCGCACAACTTACAAATGATTTTGCTTTTTTACTAATTGAATTGGCGTCTCCATCCACAGGATAGCCAAGTTTGGATAGTAATTTTGTTGCAGCCTCAACAGTGGTAGCGACTTCATTTTCAAACGAAACTGTATTCGTTTCTGTATCCACACTCACATTTTGAATGCCTTCTAAATCATTGAGTTTAGTTATAATCGTATGGGCACAGCCGCCACATTTTAAATTTTGAATATCAAGGGTTGTGTTCATAATTTTAGTATTTAAAGTGTGGATGGACATATAAATTCAGACATTGCCAAGTCTGTGTTTTTTAAAGCTGCAAACCCACCATCGATATCAATGATGTTATGGAAACCTCGTGCTTTTAGAATCGATTCTGCAATGACAGAGCGGTAGCCCCCTGCACAATGGATATAATAGGTTTTGTTGGCATCGATTTGATCCATTTGATAGTTGATGAAATCCAATGCAAAATGTTGTAAACCGTCCATTTTCAAATGCATCGAAGCATATTCACCGTTTTTTCGAACATCCAAAATTGAAAGTTTGGCTTCTTTGGATTTTTCAGAAAATGCTTCTGCTGAAATAGACTTAATTTGATCAGTTGATTTCCCTGAAGCCATCCAAGCTTCCATACCACCTTCTAAATAGCCAAGCGTGTTGTCATAGCCTACGCGCGCCAATCGTGTCACTGCTTCTTCTGACTTGCCTTGTGGAGCTACTAGTAGGATGGGTTGATTGATGTTTGAAATAAGTGCACCAACCCACGGAGCAAATCCGCCGTTTAGTCCAATAAATATAGACCCTGGTATATGATTTTTCACAAAGTCTTGCTGTGTTCGTACATCTAAAATAAGCGCTTCTTCTGTTTTAGCAAGCTGTTCAAAGGCTTCCGCAGAAAACGGTGTGTCCCCACTTGATAGTACTTGATCTAAATCTGAATAGCCACTTTGATTCATTTTGGCATTTTTCTCAAAATACTGCGGTGGTGGGCTAATGCCGTCTAAAACTTCGGATACAAATTCATCTTTAGTCATGTTAGATCGTAAGGCATAGTTGGTGTTTTTTTGATCCCCAATTGTGCCAACAGTTTCTTTACTTAAATTTTTTCCACAAGCGGAACCAGCACCATGAGCAGGATACACAATCACAGAATCGTCTAAAGTCATGATTTTTGAGCGTAAGGATTGAAACAACATTCCTGCTAAATCTTTTTCAGTGAGGTCTGATTTAACAGCCAAATCAGGGCGTCCAACATCTCCTAAAAACAGCGTGTCGCCCGTAAATACTGCATGATTTTTGCCGTTTTCATCAATTAATAAATACGTCACAGATTCTAGCGTATGGCCTGGAGTGTGTAATACCTTAATCGTAATATTTCCAATCTTAAATTCTTCATTATCGGAGGCATTGTAACAATTGAAGGTTGTTTTGGCATTTGGCCCAAAGACAATTGTCGCGGCTGTTTTTTTTGCTAGGTCTACATGCCCCGATACAAAATCTGCATGAATATGGGTTTCAAAAATGAATTTTATTTTTGCATTGTCTGCAGTAGCTTTATCAACATAATGCTGTGTTTCTCGTAGCGGATCGATGATGGCAACCTCGCCATTGGATTCTATATAGTAGGCACCTTGGGCCAAACAACTGGTGTAGATTTGTTCTATGTTCATGACTAAAAACAATTAAAGTATGTGAGCAAAAGTAAGTTTTTTGAAATTGATGCGATATTCTTTTGATAAAAAGATTATTACCTTATATTTGCACCCTCAAAATGGCCTCGTAGCATAACTGAATAGTGCACTTGATTACGGCTCAAGAGGTTGCAAGTTTGAATCTTGCCGAGGTCACGAATGAATAGTACAAAAAAAAACACCAAGCTTGCTTGAGTGTTTTTTTTTGTACTATTCTCAAAGCGGAGCTTTGTCAAGATCATGAAATAATCTTACTAAGTTTTTCAGAAACAAAACTAAAAATCTATAATTTTTGACTTTCTATTTAGACTACGGAGCTTTGTCAAGCTCATGAAATAATCTTGTGAAGTTCCCTAGAAGTAAAAATAAAGAGCTTGCTTTTTTGAATTTGTAAGGGTTTTGAATTTGTAAAGGTTTGATTTTAACGATAGCCTATAGTAAGAAGCCTGCGTTATACGTTTCGATGATTAAATAAATAATACATAAAAACATTAAAGCCCATATAGCTGCAGTTTTATACTTTTTCTCTTGATAATAGATACTTATTAAAGTGCCGTAGCCCATAAGTAGTACAATATAAATTATTATTATCATGTGTCTTAATTTATCGTTTTACGAATCTCAAAAAACTTAACGCCTGAGTCCTAAATTCATTGACTTGCGGATAAGGACTAAAAGTTGTAATTTTGTAATAGTTAACCATAGATTTAATTTTTTGCGAATAATTTAAAGTTTCGAGATTGCAGTTTCATTTGCGTTTTTTTAATTATTAATTAGGCTCCCTGTTTTTTTTTGGATTTTTTAAATGACTTCTGACGACTCTGTATATAGCCGCTTCAATGATTCTATGTTTTTCACCGTTCATTACATTAATGATATGCCTAGTTGAGTAGACATTACCATTTTTGTTAAACTCGTTACGATCAATTAATTCCTTTTGAATGAGGGCTGCGTATGGATGACCTATAACGCTCTTTCTGGAGTCTCTGTGCGGCTTATTAATCATAGAAAAACCCTATTTTTTTATCTCGTTTTTTTCTGTTAATTTACTGTCATATTGCTATCACAAATATAGATATAAATATATCTAACTACAAAATAAATGGATAAAATAAAAACCAATATTAAAGAAAGAGTTTTGCAAATAGCTAAAAGTAAAGGAATTAGCTATGAGTTTTTCTTTAATGACTTAGGTATATCTTATTCAAATTTTAAAGGAAAACAAAGAGATACATCACTTCAGTCGGATTCGATAGAGAAAATTATATCTAAATATACAGACATAGATTTACATTGGTTACTCACTGGACAGACGAAATACTCCGAAAATGAAGTTTTAAATAAAGTATCTGAGCCATCAACCGAAATAGGTTACAGGGCCAAATATTTTGAATGTGCCGCAAACTACATGAAATTAAACGAAGAAATTATCGCCCTAAAATCCGCTAATAAGAACTCAAAAAACACGGATCAATAAGTTTTGGATTAAGTCAAATGTTTCTCCACTATCAAACATTCATTTTTCACAAACCCACCAGAATAGACAATTTTCCTTCAAAATATAAAACCAGTTAACTATCTTTGAGTTTTAATATACAGATGCAAGATAAAATTATTGTTACAGGCGGTTGTGGTTACATAGGATCCCATACAGTCATCACATTGATTAACCACAATTACGAAGTGGTGATCTTTGATGATTTGTCAAATTCCAATGTGCAAATTTTAGATCGAATTGAAAAAATTACGGGGGCAAGACCCCATTTTGAACAGGTCGATTTGAAATCCTTTGAAGCGACCCAAGCTGTTTTTAAAATCCATAGAGATGCAAAGGCAGTCATCCATTTTGCAGCCCACAAGGCAGTGGCAGAATCCATTCAAAATCCGTTGATGTACTATCAAAACAATCTTTTTTCATTAATTAACACCTTGAAAGCCCAAGAAGAACACGGCATCAATCATCTTATTTTTTCATCTTCGGCAACAGTTTATGGAAACCCTTCCACAATGCCGATCATAGAAGATACACCTACCCAGCGTCCGTTTTCCCCTTATGGGAACACTAAAAAAATAGCAGAAGAAATTTTAGAAGATTTCACGAATTCTCAATCTGAGATATCCGTCATTTCATTGCGTTATTTCAATCCCATTGGAGCGCATGAATCAGGACAAATAGGGGAGTTCCCCACTGGAATCCCCAATAATTTAATGCCATACATCACGCAAACCGCCGCAGGTGTCAGAGAAAAACTAATGGTATTCGGAAATGATTATCCAACCAAAGATGGTACACCTATTAGAGATTACATTCACGTGGTGGATTTAGCAGAAGCCCATTTGAAAGCACTCCAAAGACTCCTCGATCCAACTTCCACTCAACCCTTAGAAGTTTTTAATTTGGGAACTGGAAAAGGGTTTTCAGTCTTAGAAATGATCATAGCATTTGAAGCAGTGAGCGGAAGTCCACTAAACTATGAAATAACAGAACGAAGACCCGGTGATGTCCCAGAAATGTTTGCATCTACAGCCTTGGCTAAACAGGTGTTGAATTGGGAAGCAACCCGTGGTTTACAAGAGATGATTCAATCTTCATGGACTTGGGAGCAAAACCTTAGAAACGAGATTTAATAGGTAACACTATTATTATAAGAAGCACTAATGGCAGTCGTATTTTGAATCGATTTGTTGTTCGGTCACCATTTCTGAAGGCGATATATATTTAATTCCCAGCCCCATTCCTCGCAGAATAAATAACAAACCAATAACGACGACAAACACTGGAATCGCCTTTAAAATATTTTGCTTCGCTTTTCCTTTTAAAAAATTCCCTAAATAAATAGCGACTGTCATCAACGGAATAGTGCCCAACCCAAACAACACAAGATATAAGGCGCCATACGTAGCACCACCACTTGCCAAGGAACCAAACACCGCCATATACACCAATCCGCAAGGCAACAAGCCGTTTAAAAACCCCAACACAAAAAAGGTTTTAGAACTCTTTTTTTTCAGATTTACACCCATCGCACTTTTTACTTTTGCGATGAGCGCATACAATGTCTTTGAAAAATTATAACGACTGAATATTTTTGAAGGGATTAAAATCATCACAATCATACTCACGCCGATAATGATTGATAATTGCTGCTGGATGCCAAATAAATTCAAGCTTTTTCCTAGCAACCCAAACACAAAACCCAGCAGTCCATAAGTGAACAATCGACCTATATGATAGCTTAGAACTTGGAAGATGCGTTTGCTGCGGTTGGTACGATCAAGAGGTAATAAAAACGCAATAGGCCCACACATTCCAATGCAATGAAAACTCCCTAATAACCCTAAGACGAGTGCTGACCATAACATTAATACACGATTTTTTCTTTATACATAAACGCTTTATCTTGATAGACCCATTCTATTGTAATGTTCCAACGGCCTCCTATCAATTTTTTGTCTGAAATGCGTACTTCATGATCTGTAAAAACAAGCGGCACTTCAAAATCCAACTGTTGATTTGAAGGTCTGTAGAGCGCAAGAGTTCCTTTAATTTTTGAGGCATCAAATTCTTGTGGAAATGTAATGAGCCAACCATCTGACACTTTTTTACTCTCGATTTTTCCGACGATATTGTGTGTGTTTGTTTCAGCATCAATCTCGTTTTGATACGCCATCTCTTTGGCATAATAGTCGTCTGTAACCAGATCATGGCTGTATTTTTCATCCGTACTCATCGTAATGACAAAATATAGAATAAACCCTATAAACCCCAGCATTGCTAGTACGATTCCTGTTCCCCAATTCCACTTCATTTTTTTCATGCTCATATTTTTATTTATAACTTCTAGGTCCTAAAAAGGCGGTTGTGATGGTTTCAATCAACCGGTCGCCACTATAGATGCCTATTTTTAATCGGTCTTTGTCTCCTGTTAAGGCGGCGGCATTTATTTCTATAAACAATGTGCCTTCGGCAAATTCCTCTTTTTCTATTGTAAAATGACTGTGTGACACCAGTTTTATACTCCCTTTATGAGATAAAAGTTCAAACCGAATTCCATCGATATTCGCAACGGTTTTATTGAAAATTTTATAGGTATATACATTGCTGATGATGTTATTCTCTTTGTGTTCATACAATTCCCCAGGCAATCTCAGAAACTGGGCTTCTACATCATTGCGTAAAAAGAGCATCCCGATGAGGATTGCGGTGACAATTCCTAACACTGCCGTATAGCCTTTGAGCCGTGGAGTGAAACTAAACTTTTCTTTCTTTTCAATCGCATCTTCACTGTCGTAACGAATGAGTCCTTTGGGCAAATCGACAGCTTCCATCATGTGATCACAAGCGTCAATACAGGCCGTGCAATTGATGCATTCTAACTGTGTGCCATTCCGAATGTCAATACCAGTAGGGCAGACGTGCACACAAGCAAAACAATCGATACAATCACCTTTACCCGTTTCTGGTCGATCTTCATTTTTTTTAAACTTAGCCCGACCCGCTTCTTTCTCACCACGTTTGTGATCATACGCAACCACAATGGACTTGTTGTCTAGCAACACCCCTTGCAAGCGTCCATACGGACACACAATAATGCACACCTGCTCTCGAAACCAAGCGAAAATAAAGTAGAATACACTCGTAAAAATAAGCAGAGAAATAAGCGTGCTTTGATGTTTTAAAGGGCCGTCTGAAATATAACCTAGCAGTTCTTCGCTTCCTATGAGGTAGGCAAGAAATACATTGGCAATCAGGAACGAAATGACAAAGAATACAATCCATTTGAGGACTCTTTTTTTGATTTTCTCAGCATTCCAAGGTAGTTTTGATAAGCGGATTTGTTTACCTCTATCGCCATCAATCCAATACTCAATGCGTCTAAATACCATTTCCATAAAAATGGTTTGTGGACAGATCCAACCACAAAATATACGCCCAAAAGCGACCGTAAATAATATGATAAATACGACACCCACAACCATCATAATCACAAATATGTGAAAGTCTTGTGGCCAAAATGGAATCCCGAAAATATTAAATCGCCGCTCTAGCACATTAAACATCAAAAATTGATTGCCACCTATTTTGACAAAAGGAGCCGCAAACAAAAAAATAAGCAAAATATAGCTCACATATTTGCGGTAGTCATACCACTTTCCACTCGGTTTTTTAGGAAATACCCAAGCACGTTTCCCTTCTTTGTTTAAGGTCCCAATGGTGTCTCTGAAATTATCCTGTCCTTGTTCTGCCATTAGGGTTTTTCGTTCGGTTTTCTTAAAAGGAGCAGAAAAATAGCATCAAATACGCCGACTACCGAATGCTTTACGTCTGGAGGAATGTCAAAAGAATCAAAACGTTCCAATCGATAACTAGAGGTCGCCGTATTAAAGTCAATTTCTCCTTGTACCACCATGATCTTGGCTTTTGAGTTGGTTAGGTTTTCTGGCAATTCGACACCCCTACGCAACCCGATTACAAAGAGCGTTTTGCCCGCTTTATCATAGATTTGCTTGATAAGCGGTTTTTTGCTTTCTGAGAGCGATTCGGATATTTCATTTATGACGAGCATCGGTTTGTTTTAATTCCTCACTACATTTTTTAAATTTACAGCACACTCCTTGACGGGTTCTTTATTTTTTTATTCTGCATCCACCCATAATTCACCTTCGGCGTCTTTAGGTTCGGCAGGCGTGGTTCCTTGAAAACTCAGTACATAACTGGCTACTTGCGCTCTTTCTAAGGGTTTTAATTCGTTTTTCCAAGCAATCATTCCTTTTCCGCTTCGGCCTCCTTCAGAAATGGTGTTAAAAACATTCTTAATACCACCTCCTAATATCCAATGTTCATCGGCTAGGTTGGAACCAATTCCACCGCCGCCATCGGCCTTGTGGCAAACCGCACAGTTGGTAGCAAAAATAGCTTTCCCCGCTTTTAAATCTCCGCTCTCTGTGAGTAGGGTGACCGTACTGGCATCTACTAAATTTTTGGCAGTTTTTTTCCATTCTTCAACTTCTATTTTAGCATGCGCTACCGCGATTTCGTATTCTTCTATTTGATTGTAATCGTTCAATACTTCAAAACGAACCAAGTAAACTACGGCAAATAAAATAGTGCCATAAAAACCATAGACCCACCACGGCGGTAATTTATTGTCCAATTCTCGGATGCCGTCATAGTTATGGTCTAAAATAATATCAACTTCTTCTTCGATGGCTTTACTTCCCAAGGCAGCTTTGTATGTTTCTTTAATCCATTTGAATCGATTTGCTTTTTTTAAGGCAGCTTTTTCGTCATATCTCTTTTTGGCTTCAGGAGCTAGTGTTTGGTATAGAATCCTTTGCAAGGCACCCACACATATTTCTCCAGCAATGTGAACGAAAATGATAAATCCAAAGATGCCCCACAACCAAGGTTGGTCAAGAAAGGTGGAAGTTTCATCGGTAGTGCCTATCCAATTTAAAAATAGAAATCCAATGAGGGCGACTCCAAAAACCCTTAAATAGGATGCGGTCGTTTTCATAATAGTGATTGATTTGGGTTGATAGTATCGTCATTTAAAGGGATGTTACTCACTTCTTCTATGTGTGCTTTGTTTGCGGTAGCGACCCACCAAAACAACACCACAAAAAAGATGAAGAATATCAGTAATGAAATCATGGGGTAAACTTGTACACCATCAATGTTTTCTAGGTTTCCTTTTACGTATTTTAACATAGCTTATTTATTTAAATCTATTTGGGATGTAGATCCTGTTTTTATTTTTATATCAGTTCCAAGACGTTGTAAATAGGCGATAAGCGCGACCACTTCTCGATTGCGCATCTCAATAAATTCTTCATCATTTTGCTGCGCATGTTTTTTGTCCGCTTCATACGTTTTTGCAAAATCGGGATCGTTGTATAAATTTCGCTCTATTTCAGTGCCTTGCTCCAACATCCATTGTTGAGCCCCTTCTATATCTTCTTCTGTATAAGGAACCCCTAGTGAGACCATCGCTTCCATTTTTGCTTCCGTATAGCTTTTGTCTAATTCACTATTAATAAGCCATTTATAGGCTGGCATAATAGAACCTGAAGAGGTCGTTTGTGGATCGTAAAAATGATTCAAATGCCAGTTGTCACTGTATTTTCCACCGATACGTAAAAGGTCTGGCCCCGTCCGCTTGCTTCCCCAAAGAAAGGGGTGGTCGTACACAAACTCGCCAGCTTTGGCATATTCACCATAACGTTCAACTTCGCTTCTGAAAGGACGAATCATTTGTGAATGACAGCCCACACAACCCTCTCGGATATAAATATCTCTGCCTTCTAACTCTAAAGGTGTGTAAGGTTTTACGCTTGAAATTACAGGGATGTAATCATCCACAATTAGGGATGGAATGATCTGTACAACCCCACCAATGAGAATGGCGATGGTTGCAAAAATGGTTAATTTCACAGGGCGTCTTTCCAACCAAGTGTGGTAGGCTTCTTTAGAAGTTCGTTTTTTAGTGACTTTTTGAAGTGCTGCTGCTTCCGCAAGTTCGTCGGTGACTTTGGAGCCTGCTCTAGCGGTTTTAATAATATTATAAACTCCCATTAAAGCACCAATAATAAACATGGAGCCTCCAATAGCACGCATCCAGTACATCGGAATGATTTCAGTGACTGTTTCTAGAAAATTACCATAGGTAAGCGTTCCGTCTGGATTGAATTGTTTCCACATAGAAGCTTGAACAAATCCTGCCACATACATTGGGAGCGCATATAAAATAATCCCTAGCGTCCCGATCCAAAAATGCCAGTTTGCAAGTTTGGTGGACCAGAGTGTTGTTTTGAATAATCTGGGAACCATCCAATACACCATTCCAAAAACTAAAAACCCGTTCCATGCCAAGGCACCAACATGAACGTGTGCAATGATCCAATCACTAAAGTGAGCGACTGCGTTGATGTTTTTAAGCGAGAGCATCGGGCCTTCAAAAGTTGCCATTCCATAGCCAGTGATGGCAACCACCATAAATTTTAAAACAGGATCGGTACGGACTTTGTCCCACGCACCACGCAAGGTGAGGAGTCCATTAATCATACCACCCCAAGACGGTGCAATCAGCATGATTGAAAAAGCAACCCCGAGGTTTTGTGCCCAATCAGGTAGCGTAGAATAAAGAAGGTGATGAGGTCCTGCCCATATATAAATGAATATTAAAGACCAAAAGTGAACGATTGATAATTTATAAGAGTACACAGGTCTGTTGGCGGCCTTCGGTACAAAATAATACATCAGCCCCAGAAATGGGGTGGTTAAAAAGAACGCCACCGCATTGTGTCCATACCACCATTGCACCAAGGCATCTTGTACACCTGCGTACATCGAATAACTTTTGAGTGCACTGACAGGGACTTCCATACTGTTAACAATATGCAAAACGGCAACCGTTACAAAGGTTCCTAAATAAAACCAGATAGCAACATACAAATGTCGCTGTCTTCTTTTTAAAATAGTTCCTATTAAATTGGCGCCAAAAGCGACCCAGATTAATGCAATTGCAATATCAAAGGGCCATTCTAATTCTGCATATTCTTTGGAGGTTGTATAGCCTAACGGAAGCGTAATTGCTGCACCGACAATAATGGCTTGCCATCCCCAAAAATTTAAATTACTCAGCCAATCTTTCCACATACGGGCTTTAAGCAAACGTTGGGAAGAATAATAGACGCCTGCAAAAATAGCGTTTCCTACAAATGCAAAAATCACGGCGTTGGTGTGTAAGGGACGTAAGCGTCCAAAACTCAACCACGAAATACCATCTGTTAGATTGGGAAATAAAAACATAAAGGCCAAAAGAAGCCCAATACTCATCCCTACAATACCCCAGAGCATTGTGGCGATGATAAACTTGCTTACAATCTTGTTATCGTAATAAAATTTCTGTAATTCCATAGTTACTTTAGTTGATCAGTCATTAGTGTTTGTTCGTTGGTTTTGGTGGTGATTTGAGGCTTCTCTTTGATTACTTCATCTTCAAAAAGCATGCGCACTGAGGGGGTGTATGTATCGTCGTACTGACCGCTTTTTACGGATATAATAAAGGCCACAAAAAAGAGGAGGGCGACAATCACACTTATTGCTAGAAGCAAATAAATTATACTCATAGTTGTTTTTAATTATAATGTAAAATTACTGTAGATGATTTTTTTAAAAGATGACTTTTGTCAACTTTGATGCTTTTTTCTACAATAGTTTTAATCTTCATTTTTTATTTCGATTAAATTTTCTTCCGAGGCGATACGTATAAAGGGTGGTAAATAGTACGATGCTTATGGAACTTAAAGGCATCAAAATAGCAGCAACAATTGGCTCCAGATTTCCCGAAACAGCAAAGCCCAATCCGATAAGATTGTAGCACAAAGAAAAAACAAAGGCATACATAATGACTTTTTTGCCTTTTCGAGATAGGGTGATAAATGCTAGAATATTTTTAAATTCAGTGGCGTCTAAAATACCATCACAAGCAGGTGAAAACACATTGATATTCTCTGAAATTACCAGCCCAACATCGCTCTGTGCAAGTGCCCCCGCATCATTCAGACCGTCTCCAACCATTAGTACATTCTGGCCTTTTGCTTGCAGTGCTTTTATATAGTTGAGTTTATCAATCGGTTTCTGATTGAAAACAAGATCGGTATGTGGAGGAAGTATCTCTTTTAAATAAGTTTTCTCACCCTCATTGTCCCCAGAAAGCACCGCAAGTTTACAGTCTTTAGCCAACGATTGAAACAGGTTTTGCATCCCTTGGCGATATTCGTTATAAAAAATATAGCAGCCTTTATAAGTGTCGTTTGTACTGATATGTACGGAGGTTTGATTTTGAGTGGTGTTATTAAATTCAGATTGGACACTCGCCACAAACGCATAGGAACCAACTTTGATTTTATTTTGATCGAGCACCCCAACAATTCCCTGTCCAACTTCTTCTTGAAAATCATCGAGGGTGTGAATGTTGTGCTCCTGAAGTAAATTATATAAGGAGCGACTTAAAGGATGGTTGGAGGCACGTAGGGTAGAGGTCAATAAGGACTGTTCTTCATCTGTCAGTTCGATGCCTTCATAGGAGATTACATTTTTATAATTTGTAGTGAGTGTGCCCGTTTTGTCAAATACAACGGAATCAATGTTTGCGAGTTGTTCAATCACACCGCTATTTTTAACGTAACATTTATGGGTGCCAAAAATACGTAACAGATTTCCAAGCGTAAAAGGAGCTGCAAGCGCGATGGCACAAGGACAGGCAACAATAAGCACGGCCGTAAAAACAGTCAACGATAAGGATGGATTATAAACCAACCAAAAGAGGGTTGCTAAAATGGCAATACTCAGAATGCTGATCGTAAACCGCTTGCTGATTTGATCTGTGAAGGTTTGAAAACTGCTTTTGCCATTTTTATTAAAAATCTCATTGGACCACAGTTGGGTGAGGTAACTTTGCTCAACAGATTTTAAGACGTCCATTTCTATGACGCCACTTTGCTGCCGTCCTCCTGCAAACAAGTGTTCTCCGGGCTGTTTAGAAACAAGTTCCGCTTCTCCGGTAACAAAGCTGTAATCGATTAAAACAGTTCCCCTAATTAAGATGCCATCAACAGGAATCAATTCGTTATTTCTGATGATAATTCTATCGCCCGCCACTAAGTCATAAACTTGTGCTTGTTCTTCTTGAATACCAAGATGATCCTTAGAAGCGTTGTCTTTTATCAATCGAGTGACCGCAATTGGAAAGTAAGATTTGTAATCTCTTTCGAAAGAAAGAAAGGCATAGGTTTTCTGCTGAAAAAATTTACCCAACAGTAAAAAAAACACCAATCCAGCCATACTGTCCAAAAATCCAGAACCCCAGTCCATTGTAATTTCAACGGCTGATCGAAAGAAAAGCACCAAAATACCGATGGCAATAGGAACGTCAATATTTAAGAGTTTAGAGCAAATACTTTTATAGGCCGAAACCAAATAATCACTCCCTGAATAGAAGGCGACAGGAATTGAAAATATTAAAATCAGCCATCTAAAAACAGGCTTGTAGCGGTCCAGCCAAAATTCGGACACTTCAAAATATTCGGGAAACGACAAAAACATAATGTTTCCAAATGCAAAACCAGCGACGCCCAATTTATAAATAAGACTCCGATTGATAGCTGGTGTTTTGGCATCGGAATCGTTTAATGAGATGTAAGGTTCGTAGCCTATTTTACAGAGTAAAAGAACCAGTTGGTGAAGCGTTAGTTTTTCTGAAGTATAGCTAATCCGAACCTTTTTCTTAGGAAAATTTACCTGTGTCGTTTTTATGTCTGGGTTTAATTTATTTAAATTTTCGAGAATCCAAATACAAGAACTGCAATGGATGGATGGGATCACAAACGAGACTATTTTTGTGGAGAGCTCATCAAACTCTAGAAGTTTTTGAGCAATCGTTTCATTTTTTAGATAATCAAATTTTCCATCAAATTTTGAAGGAATACTTCCAGGTGATGTTTCCAATTCGTAATAATACGAGAGGTCGTTCTCGTTTAAAATATCAAAAACGGTTTTGCAGCCATAACAACAAAAATAATGATCTTGATGCTTGATGGTATTGCTAGTACATTCATCGCCGCAATGGAAACACACATCCATAGGTTTTTATAGTTAGGTTATAAGTTCGTGTACAAAGGTGTTGATAAGCATTTTTAAAAAAGATGACTTTTGTCACTACTCTAAAACAGAATAACTTCTCTGTAAACACTCTTTATTTTAAAAATTTAACACTTTTTTCTTCCAAATTATATTAATAATCTTACTTTTATTATATGGAAAACTATAAAGATGACCGATGTGAGAATTGCATAGTGAGGCAATTAAATGCGCTGAAGTCTCTTAATAAAGACCAGTTAAAGCGTATTTCAGACAGTAAAGTTTCTAAATCTATAAAAAAAGGAGAGGCTATATTTGAGGAAGGCGAAAAGTTAAACGGTGTTTTTTGCGTTCGTAATGGGGTGTCAAAGCTTTCTAAAATGAGCGATAACGGAAACGATACCATCATCAAAATAGCCACTCGAGGGGAAGTCTTAGGTCAGCGCTCCGTTATTACGGAAGAAAAAACGAATCTGAGTGCCGTTGCTGTCAACGATATGGAAGTTTGCTTTATTCCTAAAGTTCATCTACTGGAAAGTATTAATGACAATCCTGGTTTTGCAAAAGCAATCCTTCTTCAAATGGCAAAAGACCTTAAGTTTGCGGATAATGTGATTGTCAATATTGCTCAAAAAACCGTCAAACAGCGTTTGGCTGAGGCGATACTATACCTTGATGAAAATTTTGGAGTCGATGCTAATGGCTTTATCGCAATGACACTGACTAGAGAGGATATTGCAAATATTGTAGGAACCGCCAAAGAAACCTGTATTCGAACATTGAC
>Ga0209199_1002540_pt1 | contig 19251 bp, 15 predicted proteins | sample COGITO_mtgs_1105_7_FD_184805 | JGI IMG/M metagenome (GOLD analysis project Ga0209199, IMG submission 184805) | Pelagic marine microbial communities from North Sea - COGITO_mtgs_110523 (SPAdes) (version 2) | ecosystem: Environmental > Aquatic > Marine > Epipelagic ...
GATGCCGTAGGTCTCGCTATAGGCACGCACAAAGTGGTCTGAAGATGCTTTTGATGCGCTGTACGGACTGTTTGGATCGTACGGCGTCGTCTCTTCAAACAAGCCTTCCTTGCCCAACGTTCCATATACTTCGTCCGTGCTGATGTGGTAGAAGCGTTTGCCCTCAAAATCTTTATGTATACGCTTAAAGCTGTTCAGCAAATTCACCGTACCTAAAATATTGGTACGCACAAATGCCAATGGATCCTTGATCGAACGGTCCACATGACTCTCGGCCGCCAGGTGAATGACCCCTTCCGGCTGGTATTTGTCAAACAACGTATCAACGGCTGCAGCATCCACGATATCGACGCGCTCAAACACATAATTTGGGGCCGATTCGATATCGCTCAAGTTCTCGAGGTTCCCGGCATAGGTCAGCACGTCCACATTGATGATGCGGTACTCGCTGTATTTGTTTACAAACAAGCGAACGACGTGAGAGCCAATAAATCCGGCGCCGCCGGTGATGATGATGTTCTTCATACTACTAAATTACCTCAGGTAATGACGATTTGTTTTTGGAATTGTAGAAGCGCGTTCATGACAAACAAAATCTGTAAAATAATAACAGCCTTAAATAAAATTGCAATGATTATGTTATGAACTACGAGCACCCTTCAGCACAATATTATACAGACCTCTAAACAAATACCTCAAATCCGTCAAATATGGTGATGAAGAATGTGCTATTAAATATTTCCGTTCCGACTCCATAATTTCTAAGAGCGTATCCGGCATATCAGCGTAGAAAGGTGGTATCAAGCCTGGCTTTGTTTTAATACGTAGAATTTTCAATTCATCGCTGTAAAGAGAGAAAAAATGTGGGCTAAGAGGTCTCACGCCTACTAGTTTCATTTCACCCTTCAGGATATTAAATAGCATAGGCAACTCGTCTATCCAATATTTTCTCATTATTTTTCCCTCTGCAGATATTCGAAAATCCTTATCTAGCTTACCTCCCTTTTTTAAGCTGTATTTATCGTATATATATTGCTGCAAATACTCTGAATAAGGATGCATCGTTCGCAGCTTATAAACCCCGAAAAGCACTCCACCTTTTCCTATCCTGTTTAACCTTATTAACAGGCCGTACGACGGAGTACTTTTATCTGTGATTAATGGAATGCCCGATTTCCTAAAAGTAAAGTTTATCTGATTCCCAACGCATTCCTCCTCCATTAATTCAAAACCACAAGAATAAAGCCTCCCGTATACCTCTGCCCTTGAAAGTACTCGACCTTTCCCGCGAGTGACCGCGAAGTAGACTTTTTTTACCACTGGAACTTTTGGGACTATCCTATTTATAAATGTATCCCATAAAATTATTAACCAATTGAATGGCCACATATACTCAGCTAATTGCCCCTTCCTTCGTGCGTCAAGATAGTGGAAATTACCCTTCAACCGATCCCCTATTTCTAAGCTCTTGTTTAATTCAATGAAATACTTATTCAGGAATCTTATATCATTAATTCTATCTTTTATAATAATTATAGTCTCCTCTTCTTTTCCTGTTATTGGATTCATTTATATTTTTCTTCAATTGGTGTCTTTAATCACAATATATACATGTGCTCATAAGATTTCATATATTACTAGCACTCCGGACCTTATAGAACTCAATTATTACGCTACGTATAGACTGTCGTATATTTTTGAATATCCAGCAGCAATACTTTCCCATAAATAACACTCTAAAAGTACTTTATACGCCGATTCTGCTTTTTCTAACATAACTTCATAATTAGCATATGCCCATTCTATTTTTTTTGCTAAATCCCTCGGGTCGCCCGTATCGAAAAAAAGCACTTCTTTTTCACTAAAAACGGCTCTGTTCTCTGGTATATCACTGCAAATCAGGGGTGTTTTAAGCGAAGCGACCTCCAAGAGCATGTTAGACATTCCTTCATTAAATGATGGAAATACAAAGACTTTGCAACGCTCTATATGTCCAAATAATTCCTCTTTATCTTTAATCAATCCTATATACTCAATATTTCGTTTTTTGCCTAGTTCTTGTAAATAAGCCTTATATTTTGGAGTATGATCTAAATCGCCAATAAATTTAGCCTTTCCTGTAAAACTTATTAAATTCAGGGCTTCCATTAAAGTATGTGCACCTTTTAGTGATATAATACGACCTGCAGCAAATATTAATTCTTCACTTCTTCTAAAAGACTTTTGCTCTCTAGGAAATATGCCATTAGGTATGTACAATATTTCCTTGTGCGTAAAGGCCCGAAATAATTGTATATGAGGCCTTGAGACTGAGATACAGATGTTGGAGAAACGAAAAAACAAATACGCGGACCAATTAAACAATAATCTGTCTATACGACTCCACTTATTATCATTAGGAGGAATTATCCCGCGCGCTGTGGAAACTACCTTGAAACGTAACCGAAGAAAAGGTACTATGAAACCTGCACTTGTATGATTCACCTGTACTATATCATAATCACCAAACATGAGGGCATGACACAAAGACTTAACATGATATAACAGAGTATTCAATCTTTTACCCTTTACACCTTTGAAAATCTTTTGATAGTACATATTATCCTGATGGTTTCTGTTGGCATGTGTCGAAACAGCATAAATGGTATATTGATACTTATCCTTTAGAATGTTAATAACATTTTCATTCGCTCTTGCCGCCCCACCAAAAGCAGGGAAACCTTTCACCCCAAATACTGCAATCTTTATCATGATACTCTTAACCTACAATTCGTACATATTTCGCCACCATCTTTTCCATCGAAAAATCCGTGACAATTTTGTTATAACTATTAGCACCCATTTCTAACCTCATCTTAGCATTTTGTGCTACCCTGCTTAACCTATTACCCAAAACATCTCGATCACCTATATTACAAATGAAGCCATTGTATTCATCCTTTACTAGAAACGAAGTGTCACCTGAATCTGTAGCTATAATTGGCAAAGAATATGACATCGCCTCCATAATTGTATTCGACATTCCCTCATGCTTTGACGTACTAAGATAAACGTCTGCGTGCATGTAAAATTCACTTAGATCCATTCTGCCGTCATGTACCGTGATAACATTGGAAAGATCTAATTCATTGATCAATGAAATGATTTCTTCTCGATATTCACCGTAACCCACTATCCAATACTTAATATCAATCCTTATTTCAGCCAATATGTTACAACACTCTCTAACCGCATATATAGCAGTTTTGTAGTCCTTTTCGCAAACAAAACGTCCTACCGTTAATATATTAACCCGCTCTGACTCTTCTCGACAAATTAAACGCCGATTAACACTAATTCCATTATGTACAACTGCAATATTCTCTTGCTTATATCCATTTTGGATATAAATACTCTTTGCCATGAAACTATTAGATATCACTCCATCAACAAGATAATTTGAAACAATAAACTGTGCCGACATTTTTAATTTCCCCTTTTGATAATTTGTCCCTCTAATGCCATTGTATATATTATTCACTCGAGCAAGCCTACCTAATACGCCTCCCAAAATATTATTTAATGGTAAAAAATTAAATAATACTTGTACTCTATTCCTTACAAGATACCTATATAATTCAACACATTTTAGCACAACATTACCAGAAGGAAAAAAAAACAAGCTTTCATCCCCGTCCAGGCTTTTCAGTAAATCTCCCTCCTTGTAAAATACTATTACAACAACATTGTTCAACTTAGACAACCCCTTGGCCAATAGAAGACACTGCTTTTCTGCGCCGCCTCTATTTAGACTTCGAATAAATATGGCTATGTTTTTACCTTCTCCGCTATTTTGACTAGTATCTGTCATTATAAAGCTGTCTGCATAGGGTTATTTACGTAGGCGACGTTTTAAGTCCAGTCCGCCTTCATAAATGTGCAAATATGGCTTCGCTAGAACTGTGTTTATCCCGTCAAACGGTACTATTCCTTTCACTGGCGTATCAATATGCACATCATACCTCTTTACCATATTCATTAAACTTACAGCCCAAACTAAAATATCATCCATACGAGTTAAACGATTCAATGAAAGCTGCCGATTTGCTTGAACAACGCGATTAAACGATTTCCGATTGAAGATTGACCATATATCTAAATACTTGCTCCCTAATTCGTCCATTAAGTAATCAAAGAGATCATTGTTTATCCAAGTATGATACGAATGATAGTCACGATTATAATTGTCACTTATTCCTCCAGTATCCTCGTATTTTATACCCGTCTTTGACCATGGTATCTCATGAAGTTCAGAAATATACTTATTCAATATAATCGAGTATATCCTATTACTTCTTTTTTCGGGGTTAATTGACCACATATATCCATAAACCGCCGGCGACGAAAATGTTTGATAAACTGGAATGTCCTTGTTTATTATACCAAGACACGGATTAAGCATTCTGCGCATATAATGTGCTTGTTGCTCAAGTTCCAAATAACTTCTTTCATTTTCACGACCAAATTTCACTCTATAATCATCTAAATCTGTAAAGGCAAAATTCTTATTCTCGCGATAGATACCACTTCGTAATAAAAAGAAATTATTTTTTATGTAGTTTCTATTATTTGTTAAATTGGTAATGTGACGACCAGAATATACCCCCCGTCCCATACTGTCTCCAAAACTTGAAGCTATAATACAGTCTAATTCAGTAAATTGTTTTACGCGAGGCATAGCATGCAGATGTATCGGCGAAACTTCACAACCAAGCTCACTTACCACATTTATATTTTCCATGAGATTACTAGCATCTAGGGTAAGGTGTTCCCATCTCCACTCAAAAATGTCAGCGATTTTCTTTGCATAAACCACATCACGAGAGTTTTCTGAGCCCCAGGTAATAGCTGTTATTTTTGCGCTTACCCTACCTTTTTTCTTCAAATTATTTAGAATTCCCGCTGTAACTCTACTATCCATACCGCCCGATAGCAAAATCCCTATTTCTCCTTTCTCTTTGCAAAAAGAAGCGATTTCCTTTTCCAACAATACATATAAACGATCCGCAATGTTGATTTCCCCCTGGTTTGATCTACCGTGGCTGGGAACGTCGTAATACTGCCACTCCCTAAAATTCGTTGACGGCTGAGCCATCCAAGGGGTTCGACTTACATTTTTAATCATTGTTCTATCACCAAAGCAATAACCTTTAGATAGGAACTCTATGATCGCTACCGGGTCCAACGAAACCTCTGGGAAACTATTGATACAATTATCAAATGAATCAAAAATTTTAATCTTACTATCGAAAGTGTAGTAAGGATTGTTGAATGCTAAAGAATTATAATTTGAAAACATAAAATGGAATTGTTAGCGGCATTATTATTTGATATTTTCACCCATTCGTAAATGATTTGCTACGATATGTTTAGCTAAATCATTGTGCGATTCACATCGCAACAAATTTAAGTAATAGGATAATAATCTTCGATTTAAGGTCAATCTTGATAAACCGAATTTTCTTAAAATAAATCGTAAATACTTATTTGATACTGCGTTAGTGATAGACAGCATTTGAAAGTAAGTGTTTTCGCGTTCAGCTATGAAGTTTTTCCATTCATTCAACAATGCCAAATCACAACTGATAATTTCACTTAGTCTATCGACTTCATTTAATATTTCCAACATCCTATTGGCCTCAGGTATAAGCAAACTATAACTAAGTCTTGCTTGCTCAACAGGAATTAATTTCCAACTCATTCGGGCCGTTTCATCTAATCGGATTTGGAGAATTAAACCTGTATACCAACCGGTATGATTGGATTTTTTTGTGAAAAGAAAATTACCTAAACTATAAAATATTGGTGTGTTTTGGTGTATTTCATAACCGCTATAACAATGAGGATGATGACCAATAACAATATCCGCACCGATTTGGGCGTAGTATCTGTAGAGATTTTTAATCCTAGGACTGGGTAAATTATAATATTCGTGACCGCCATGGATTATGAGCATCAAAAAGTCAACAGAATTCTTAGTTTCTAATATCTGTTGAGTATTTTCTATCAAATCTATTGGGTTAGAACCTGAACATTCTTCGTCAGCAATAGACCATTCACTTTCGCAAATATTGATTACTCCTATTTTAAATCCATTCTTTTCAATTATTTGAGGTTTTGAGGCGCTCTTAATATTATCTCCTGCACCTACATGCATAATTTTCGCGGCAGTTAAAGCATTGATCGTGTCTTCATAACCTTGAACACCGAAATCCATCAGATGATTATTGGCCAAAGTAACCAAATTCACGTTCAATTCCGATAATACGCTTATAGCTGAGTCTGATTGCTTCAAACAAGGGCCTGTTTTATTTATCGCTGACCCATAGTTTGTTATAGGTGCTTCCAGATTAACTATGTTTAAATCCCCATCTTGAAACAATGCATTCGTGCTCTTAGTAACAACTGGCATTTTCGCAGTCATCGTTTCATTTTGATAATAGAAATCACCCGTTACATTAATAATAGTTTGTCTTTTCATTTCATTCGTCCTAAATAACCTGATATTGCTCCTAAATATAGAAAAGCAAGTGTCCTGTGAGAAACCCCCATCATGCCGCCAGATAAGGATATTATTAATGTGCAAGAGAATATGGCGAAAAATAATGGTCTAAGAGTATCGTAAACCTGTACATCTAGTAATGAATCGTTGCGGTAGGTAATTCTTCTCATTTGTGAGAATATATTCTTATACACTAATAAATATAGACAGACACCAACTAATCCTGTTCCAAATAGAATCCTATTATAATCAACATGCAAAGGACGCTCATTGTGTGCCCCATTATAATGTCCGACTGAATTCCAAATTTCCTGACCGAAAAAAAAAGGTTTTGCTTTACCACTATTAATCGTTAGATCGAATACTATAAATGTCTCTAAAAACCTACTTTCCTCCTCAATAATACCAACCTCAAGCCTATTTCCTCTTGCCTCTATCTGTTGATTTAAGACAGGGCTATAAATAGGATATAACGCAAGTAACAATAAAATTGCCATTACCGTCCGCTTTAAATTCTTAACTTTTGATTTCCCAAATAAAATTAATATTACTGATCCCCATATTAATGCTACAAGTGAAATTCGCTTCATAGATAGAATTAGAAATAAAATCGTTGGAAGCGCAAACAATTTTGCCGTTGTAATTTCCCTCTTACTATTGAACAACCCAATACTTGTCATAACTAGAAGTGCATAAACAGGAGTGTTTATAGCACTTAACTTGAGGTTTCCTACATAAAAATCGACAGATGAACCGTAAGGATTTTCTCCGATACCGAAAATATTGGTGAGAACAAAATTACATGTGACTAGTACTAAAGTTCCAATAACTGCAAGATTCAATTTTCGCATCTTCTCCGCACTATCGAAATAATACATTCCTACTGGAAACATTACTAATGTAATGATCATTTTGAGCGTCGAAGAAAATGAGACGTTAAAATTACTCGATCCAAAAGTTAATACCAATAGGTACAAGAAATAAACCAAAAATATCTTATTCCGATGGAATAATTTACCCCCGCTATCATACCAGACAACCATAACAAAAACTACGGCTATGATTGCTCGAGAATACGCGACCAAATTTGTGGTTTGCTCGAAAAATCCTAGTGCAATATCTATGAAAACATTTAATAACAAATAATTATATATAAAACCCGAACGCTTAAGTATAATATTTAAAGCAGGTAAAAATAAAATAACTAGAGAAAAAATAAACTCCATATCCTCGGATACTTTATTGGGTTTTTTATAATGATATTACTTATCTTCTATTTTTATAAGAGCTGTAGAGTAATAAAAGATTTCTAATCCCTAAATAATTTACCGCTGTGTGATTGACAATAGTACGCGCCCGACAGCTCGTTTGCTCTGCATAGCTTATTAGACTATTCGAAATAATTGCTAAGTCATGGTTATCCTTTACGTAATTATAACATTTCGATGACAGTTTTTTCAGTGTAAGCATATCGTCTTCAATAAATGGAAGCAAAATATCACTGATAACATGTCGATTAGAGGCTTCTGCGTTAGCCTCACCGCCCAGATCATATCCTTTGGTTTCAAAGATCCACTTGTATCTATAATTTTTCGGCATCGCGGTCATTGTGTAATCGATCAATATAGTGGGTATTCCTAGAGCAGCCCCATCCAAAGCCGAAGTCCCCATGGCAACGTGTAGATTAATATTATTTCTCATGTAAGTCTCGTAGCTTTCCCCTGACAGGTTTTCTTGATAAACGATACAAATCTCAGGCCTTAATCGCAAAGAATCGAGCTTTCTTTTATAGGTCTCTACATCTTGAGTAATAAGATGAAAAACAATCTTGGTTTTTGGACCTTTCCATTCATTTATGTCTTCGATAACCTTGATAAATGGCTTAACCTTCCAATCAGAGCCCCTTCCGACATATGAAATATTAATCGTTCCCTTTATTTGGCTTGTTACTTTTTGGAAATTCGTCTTTTCCTTAATCTTTACAGGTATAGGCAAGTAATTCGATTCCAAAAGTATATCCTCACCATTTAAAATACTCGAAGACACTTTCCAGCCCTTATATTCCATGAAAACCGTACCGTTTTTGACGGCTAAATACTTAACCAATCTTTTTGTTAAGAATGTTATGTCTATGGAGCCTAGTTTATTCGCTGTCTTAAGTCGTGTAGGAAATACATTCCAATATAGAACAATAGGGTTAGCATAATATAGACGATATAATGCCAAACGCGGCGAAAACGAAGTGAAAACAACAACTTTATTTTTAAGATGTAATGCTAGCTCCTTATTACTTAAAGACCTGAAATCCAAAAATATAAAATCGACCCCTCTGTTTAATAACGTCCTAATTATAATACAATCTTTAAAGCCTACAATTGTCGCCAATTTTCCTTGGACCGCAATTTCCGAAGTGAGATTAATTATCAAATTTTGGACGCCTCCATTAATTCTAGACCCCCAGGCGACGAAACATATCCTACTATCTGTGTTCTTAATTAATGACAAATCTTATTTTTAAAGTTACTTAGAAGCACGTGCACGAATTTTCTCAAACAACAAAGACTTAATATCTATTCGCTTATTTAACTCTGAATATGAAAAATACACCGACAAGCAGAAAATAAAACTCCCAATAAATGGGACGACATTTCCTTTTACCAAAAGAGCCAATGATAGATTGATAGATATTAAAATCAATTGAATGATTGCTACATATGTAATACCGCTGGATAATAAAAAACCATGTTTAAATCTAGCGTATGTAAACACTTGTAGAAAATAACAAAAATAGCCAACTAGAAATGACACACCCAATCCTTCGAGTCCTCCATATTTATACCCAGCAACATTAAATACTAGTAAGTAAATATTAGCAGTTAATTCATTGAGCAAAAAATCTCTTGACAATCCCTTAGCTAAAAAAATAAAACTTATCGCCCAGCTTAAAGCTTTAAAGAACGTACCAAAAGATGCCCATTTAATCATGTCATTTACTTCAACGAATGAGGAAGAGTAAAGCATCGTAATTATATAATTGACATATACAATAAATAGAATTATGACGGGCGATAGTATAAGGACGGTAATTTCTGCTTGATGATTGATTGTTTTGTTAACCTTTAATATCCCGTCTTTCGTAGCTGCACACAATCTTGGGTAATAATCTGTACCCATTGCAGAAAACACTAAGCCGACATAAGTGTTAACAATAACGAAACCAGCTCCAAATAAGCCAACTTGTTCAACACCCCCTGTCTTCCCCACATAAACTCTCACTAAATAAGCAACACCAACAGTTACTAAGCTACTCAGGCTTAAAACAGACCCTAACCTAAGCATTTCTCGCCCTTGTCTAAAAGCTTCTGGCCAAGAAACAGTAACCTGTTTTAGTTCTAATTTTCCTATAAAGTAATAGGTTCTTAACATATTCGCTGTAGCAACTGCTATCATCGCCGGTATGATGCCATTTACTCCAAAAAAATAATATAGAGGTATAGAAAACAGTAAACCAAATATAGCGCCTGACAGATTTGCATTAGCTAGATACTTTAATTTTCGCAATCCTTGGAGAATTGCGAGGTTACCGGAACATACTTGATTAAATAATAATGTTAATCCGAGCCATATAAATCCATAAGTGTAATCTGTGTTTCCAAACGACAACTCACTTAAATTGTGAGCTAGTAACACGCACAAAAGTGTGCCAATAACACCTGTTACCCAAACCAATTTTCGTATTACTGTCGTAACGACAAGCAGACTACTTTGATCACCCATGGCAAAAGCTTCAGAAATGCTCTTAACACCACTCGTTTTCAATCCAAAACTAGTCATGGTTTGTAATGTGCGTGTTGTAGAAAATAATAAAGTGTAGATACCTATACCTGCTGGCCCGAGTAGGACAGCCATAATTTTTGATTGAATTATTTTAATAATAATTTTGAATACCTCGACTCCTCCAAATATTGAAGTTGCTTTAATTATTTGTCGATACGAGGATTGCTGATCTTTCATGTATTTACCTATAAAGGTTTAATCATTTTTTAAAAAACATATTAAATTGACCATACATATTTACTAAGGTTAAGTATTTCTGTCTAAAAAAGGATGTTTATTTAACGGTAGCTTTACAAGTGGATGATAATCTCCTTTAAGCCCCAAAGGTAATGAGTGTCTTATAGAGTGGACGATTTCAATCGCCTGACGTGTTTCACTGATTCCGAAACCATTCCCGGAAATAATTTGCTCATAAGACACAGTGTGTAAGTCCGTAAAACCGTTGCTAAATTCCAACTCCTCCCCATCAATCTTAATCGAACGATACGTAGTTTGTCCATTGGATCTAATCGCTTTTGGTAATGTTTCTTTATTTATTGATAAAAACCAGCGTACCCGTGCTTTTTTAAATTCTAAATACCCTGCGGCTCTATCATGTTCATGTAAGTGAACTACGTTTTGTTTTAGTTCGCCAAATATCCAAGAGAGCATATCAAAAAAATGCACGCCAATATTTGTTGCTATACCGCCGGATTTAGATTCACTTCCTTTCCATGAGGTGTAATACCAATTACCTCGAGACGTAATATAGGTTAAATCTATATCGTGAATTCTGTCGTGAGGTGCTTTTCCTATTCTCTCCTTTAATTCTATGATACTCGGATGCATGCGTAACTGCAATACACTCCATATTTTCTTCTTTGATTCTTGTTCTATTTCTTGCAATGAGTCCAAATTCCATGGATTTAAGACCAAAGGCTTCTCGCATATCGAATCAGCGCCTTGTCGTAAGGCAAAACGAATGTGTGAATCATGTAAGTAATTTGGCGTACAAACGCTTACATAATCTAGCTCGACCTGCATAATGCTTTTTAGTTTAGAAATATGGCGATCAAAGCGTTCAAACTCTGTAAAAAAATCAGCCTCTGGAAAATAGCTGTCTAATATCCCTACACTATCAAAATTATCCATAGCTGCAATAAGATTGTTTCCAGAATCTTTTATTGCCCTCATGTGCTTTGGCGCAATGTATCCTGATGCTCCTATTAATGCAAAATTCTTCATAGTAATATTTAATTAAACAAAACGCGTTTACATTCGTTTTATGTAGTTATTGCTGATTTCTTATTCGAAATACAGCGTGATTTTCTAATTTATAATGTTGTCCACTTTCAGGGCAAATAGCAAAATTATTTATATCAAAATCCAACCTGTGTCCATACTCACTAACCCAACCAATTTGTTTAGAAGGATTTCCGACAACCAAAGCGTGAGGTGCAATATCAGATATAACCACCGACCCTGCTCCAACAAGAGCATATTCTCCTATAGTATTTCCACAGACTATCGTAGCATTCGCTCCAATACTCGCCCCTTTTTTGACTAAGGTCTCAAGATAATCGTCTTTCCTAATAACTGCACTTCTTGGATTTAGGATATTCGTAAAAACCATTGAAGGCCCTAAAAAAACATCATCTTGGCAAACCACACCTGTATATACAGAAACGTTATTCTGTACTTTTACGTTTTTTCCTAGAATGACATGTGGAGAAATCACAACATTTTGACCTATATTACAGCTTTCGCCTATTATACTATGACACATTATATGTGAAAAATGCCAAATTTTAGTATTCGCCCCGATGAAACTTCCTTTGTCTACAATCGCTGACTGATGGCAGTAATAATTCAATTTTTTCATTAGGTTTATAGCCGTTTGTCACTTTTAAACTCAGGCATATTTTTTACATCAAATGTAAAACATTGTGGATTTGTATATTTACCTAAATCAAAATTCCTAAATTCATCATGTGCAACTGCTAATACGATAGCGTCAAATCTTTCGTTGGGGAGTTTTGTTAGTATAGAAATACCATACTCATTTATCATCTCCTTCTTATTCACCCATGGATCGAACACTGTTATATTCGTGTCGTAATCCTTAAGTGCTTTTATTACATCCACAGCCTTCGAGTTTCGAACATCTGGACAATTTTCTTTGAAGGCTACTCCCAAGATCAGTATATTTGATTTCTTTATTTTAATATCCTTATCTATCATCCCTTTTACTACTCGGGATGCGATATATTCCCCCATACTGTCATTTAAACGTCTTCCAGCTAAGATTATCTCTGGATTGTAACCATATTCTTGTGCTTTTTGAGCCAAATAATAAGGATCTACACCTATGCAATGTCCTCCAACTAAACCTGGCTTGAAAGGAAGAAAATTCCATTTAGTTCCGGCCGCTTCTAGAACATCGTTGGTATTAATATCCATTAAACTGAAAATCTTTGCAAGTTCATTTACAAAAGCTATGTTAATATCCCGTTGCGAGTTTTCGATCACTTTAGAAGCCTCCGCAACTTTAATACTTGGGGCTAAATGTGTGCCTGCTGTAATAACTGATTTGTACAACTCGTCAACTTTTTTACCCACAATACTAGTTGAACCTGAAGTAACCTTCACAATTTTTTCAACAGTATGTTCTTTATCTCCTGGGTTAATTCTTTCCGGGGAATAACCAACATAAAAGTCCTTGTTGTACTTTAAGCCTGAATGCTTTTCAAGAACAGGGACACAATCCTCTTCTGTTGCGCCTGGGTATACGGTCGATTCGTAAATCACTATGTCTCCGTTTTTCAACATAGATCCCACAGTTTTACTCGCTTTGATCAAGGGAGTTAAAATTGGTCTATTATTTTTATCAACTGGGGTAGGAACAGTAATTATGTAATAATTACAATCAGCTATTTCAGCTATCGAATTTGTACAAAATAGTCCTGTTTCCTTTGAATTCTTGCGAACTAATACAGTTTGCAATGTTTCGTCCTCAACCTCTAGGGTGGAATCAACACCAGACATCAATTCATCAACTCGTTTAGCATTTATATCAAATCCAACAACTGAATACTTCGTAGCAAAAAGCCTTGCTAACGGTAATCCTACATAGCCTAGACCAATGACTGCTATCTTATCATTTATCATAATTACAAGTTTTTCCAATACCACTTTACAGCCTCCTTAAGGCCTTGCTGCAAGCTATACTTAGGTTCATAAAAAATATATTCTTTTGCTTTGTTTATAGACGCATGCGAATGAGGTATGTCCCCTGGCCTTTCAGGTCCATACATAATGTCAATACTGGCTATTTTTGGATCGAAATCAGATAAATATTCTTTGATATATGCTATCAAATCATTCAATGAATTACGTTCTCCGTAGGCAATGTTGTAAACAGTATTAATCGCTTTATCGTTCGTTGTAACTAAACTCAATAAGTTTGCTTGTATTACATTGTCTATGTAGGTAAAGTCTCTCGAATGCTCACCATCACCATTTATAGTTGGTGAAGCCCCTTTCATTAACTGACTAACAAATTTTGGGATTACTGCAGCGTAGTCTCCATTGGGATCTTGCTTTCTACCAAAAACATTAAAATAGCGCAAGCCTATGGTCTCAATTCCATAGGTTTTTGCGAAAACCTCGGCATACAGCTCGTTCACATATTTGGTTATTGCATAAGGAGATAAAGGCTTACCTATAACGTTTTCAACTTTCGGCATAGACACGGAATCTCCGTAAGTCGAAGAACTTGCCGCATAAACGAATCTTTTAACACCATAATCGCGAGAAGCAATGAGCATATTCAAAAAACCAACCACATTCACGTCATTAGACCTAATCGGATCTTTAATAGATCTTGGGACAGATCCTAAAGCGGCTTGATGAAGAACATAATCCACGCCTTTAGTGGCATTCAAACAATCCTCTAAAATCGTGATATCTCCTTCGATTAAAAGAAAATTTGGATTCACAATAAAATCCTTAATATTTTCTCTCTTACCGGTAGAAAAATTATCGAGACACACTACTTCGTTATCCAGCCGAAGTAATTCCTCACATAAATTCGAGCCAATGAAGCCGGCTCCTCCAGTAACTAAAATCCGTTTCTTTGATAATTTCACTGTCATCTTAGTCTTTGTTGATGGTTTCGTTTTGGAAAAAGTCTCTAACCTTTTTGATTATGTATTCTTGGGAGGAGTTATCGATCTCCGTGTGGATAGGTAAGGATAAGACACTTTGACACAACTGCTCAACATTGTCTATCTCGAACCCTTTATTAACGTATTTACTAAACGCTTCCTGTTTATAAAGTGGAATTGGATAATATATCATTACTGGAATGTTATTTTTCTTTAAAAAATCAATCAATGGTTTTCTTAATTCTTGTTTGACTTTTAATGTGTATTGATGGAAGACATGAGTTGAATTTTTTTGTCTTTTGGGAATTGTTATTCCCACTATATCTGAAAATGCTTTATCATAATTACTAGCCATTTTATTTCTTGCCGAAGAATAGTTGTCTAAGTATTTCAATTTTATACTTAAAATAGATGCCTGAATTGAATCTAGTCTAGAATTACATCCTACAACTTTGTGATGATACTTCTCTATCTGGCCATGATTAGCAATCATTTTAAGCTTTTTAGCAATATCATCATCATTGGTCATCATTGCGCCTCCATCACCAAAACAGCCTAAGTTTTTTGAAGGAAAAAAAGACGTAGTACCTATGTTTCCCATGGTTCCCGTATATTTTTTGATCCCATTGCCAAAAGTATACTCAGCGCCAATTGCTTGCGCATTATCTTCAATTACAAATAAATCAAACTCATCTGCTAAGTTCATGATTTCTTCCATGTCACAAGATTGTCCATAAAGATGTACCGGCACAATTACTTTTGTTTTGCTTGTGATATGAGGTCTTATGATATCTGCCGTTATATTAAAGGTGTTTGGATCTACATCCGTCATTATTGGTATCAACCCTAAGAGAGAAATAACTTCGGCTGTCGCTACGTAAGTAAAAGAGGGAACAATCACCTCGTCACCTAATTTCAATGATAACGACATGAGCGCTATTTGGAGCGCATCCGTTCCATTAGCACAAGGTATGACATGTTTTACTCCAAGATATTGTGCAAGTGAGCTAGAGAAGTTATTTACCGTTGGACCATTAATAAAACTTGTAGATTCAATAGTTTGGATAACGGCTTCGTCTATTTGACCTTTGATTTTATTATATTGACCTTTAAGATCAACCATAGGGATATCTTCCACTTTAAAGTTGTTTTTATTTTGGTGAAAATGACAAAGTTCTTTATCGAGTCAGTATTTTGTCTATAATCATAACAGATTTGGCTGTCTTTTATGTGGTTTTTACTACGGGCTTTTTTACCCTATAAATTCATAGATTTTTTGAGCACCTATTCTACTGTAATGATTAAGCTTTTGATTCATATTGCTCTTTACTCCGTTATAATTGATTTCTTTTAATTCCTTACTAACAAACTCGTGCACGGCTTCCTAAAATATTAGCACAGCAATCTTTTAAGCGTTAATGTTCACTCATTTGCACCTGTCCTTGGTGTAGGTATACTAAACGTTTATTTGTGGCACTTGATTCTAAACTGCCAGACAATGATATGCCACCCCTGACTAGCTGAAGACTTTGTAAATAGCCCGAAAAATGGTCCTTCATTAGCTCTTTTTTAGATAGCTTGCTTTCTGTTAAACTCAAAGCAAAAGAAAATGGAGGTCGTATATCGACATAAAGACACTTACGACGAACTATAAGCTCTGCACAAGGTGAACAGGACTGTTGAATACAATTGAATTCTTTAAAGTGAATACTAACAATTTCACTTTTGCACGTGAGAGGTCTTTGGAAGTATCTGATGAAGTTTTGGTTTGAAAAGAGTCTCAGCAAACTCTTTGTGCAAATTTTATTGGTTTTAAACTGTTCCGGAAATTCAAACAATACTGGATTTGCATTCAATACATGACAACTGTAAGGGGCATTGAATCTAGTCCAATCGTTGTAGCTTTGGGTCATTGTTGTGGTATAAGCGCTGCAACAGCATTGCTGCAAGCATTATTCGTGGTTTGGGTGCACAAGGTAAAAAGAAATTCATTAATTAACGATTAAAAAAGTTTCAATAATGCTTTTGGTCCATACTTGTATTAATTATTAAAGCGTTAGAAGATTGTTGTAAGAAACAACCAAGCGAGACAACTATCTTGCTTCCAGATCTAAATTATATCTTTTGGATTGACGCGATTCACCACAACATCCTCTTTGCTAGTTAATTGTCCGAAAGTGATAATCTAAATACTTCAATTTTGATATCTATGTAAACTACAGAGTGAATTCGTAAAACCAATTTCGATTAATCTGGTATAAAAAGTAAAGATTTGCCCAGAAATGCGCAGCTAAAGCAATTAAGCTAGGTGTTAACTGATGCAAACCATTATGCCTTTTGTAGATTAGTCTCAAGTGTATCTTATAACTATCAAGCAAAGGGTTTATTTAGAATATGTTCATTTAAGAATGCTAGACTAATTTTAGCGTATTGCTCATTTCCAAATATGGTGCACCGAGAATGCCAGCAAGTTAATCAGCCATAATGTTCCCCGCCTCAACGCGCCCAATAAAAAACAGCACCAACAAGAACCCGGTAATGACCGAGCCGAACACGCCGGCTTTAGCGGCGGAGCCCTTGTCCTTTTGAAGTGGGAAAATAGGCTCATCAAAGTATTTGAATGGGCCTTCTAAATTCATGAGCTCTGCTTTGGACATCTCTAATCCTTTAATGTATTCACCGTAGGCGACTTTTAAAGCTTCCATATCAATGGTAAGACGCATCTGCTCCATTTTGTCTACCGCACTAATCAGAGAGTTGTTCTGGTCTTGGTATTCGCCTAACCTTCTTAAAGTGGCGTCAAGGGCGATTTCTAGTGAATCTACTTTCCCTTGAAAAGCCCGAACGGCGCTTAGGCCCTTTTGGCGTTTCCAGTCCTTGAATTGGCTTTCGGTATTCTGAACGAGCTGCGTAGCGAGGTCATATGTAAACGACTCGTCATAGGTCGTAACATTAAAACCTAAAACGCCGGACTCTTCATCGAATGTGGCTCCTAGGACGCCTTCATTAAAGGCGAGGTAAACCTGCGTAAGCACAGAATCCGTATACCGCTGGTTGGTACCAAACTTTGAGGTAAACTCCACCGCAAACTCTTCGTCTTCTTCTACTGCCTCAGCATAGTAACGATCGATAAGCCTTCCATTCTCTAGATCCTTAGTCATCGCATGGGCGATGTTGTTGCGCGAGGTGATGAATTCTTGTACCGTTGCACTAGAAGATGCTGAACCGGCACCTACACCTAAGCCAAAACTCGAAGCTAAGCGCATAGCACCACTTAGGCCGCCGCTTTCTTCTTGGAAGAAGAGTTGATAGGATGCCGTGTAAGAAGGCTTGGTAAAAAACTTCGTGTAGAGAACGGCCACTAAACCTATGGCGAGTGAAAGGGCAATGATCTTCGTGCGCTGTGGCCAGACGATAGACCACCACTCCTGAATTTTCAGGATGATGTCCTTTAAGGTGATTTCGTCGTTGGCCTTTGGCTGCGTGAAATTTGGCTGCTCCGGTAGTTGCTGGTCCATAGGTGTTGCTTGTGGTTTGGAGGTGCAATTTAACAAGAATTGGCTTGAGATGACATTAAAAATTCGTCCATGTGAATAATAGTAAGCGAACTGCCCAATTTTAACGCCTACATATATGAGTTAAATCTTACCTTTGAAACCAATAAACCAAACATACCCTCATGAAATTAATGAGAACGCTACTTTGGGCAATGGTCCTTATCCCAGCCCTACTCAGTGCTCAACCGAGCCAAGAAGAAGCCCGTAAAATGGCCTATGCAGAGGCGCAGCGCCAAGGAGTTGATCCTGCAGAGCTTGAAGCCCGTCTACAGGCGCGTGGGGTTAATACCGCCACCTTAACCATGACCGACATCCCTCGTATTCAACCCATCGTTGAAGAGGAGATTGCAAAAATGAAGGCGGAGCAATCGGCTTCTGCTTCCGCGGAGCAAGCTGTGGAAAGTGGATCGTTAAGCGGGACGGAAATGGCTGCTGATGGAGCCGAGCAACAAGAAGAAAGTATACAGACGACCACGACGGAATTGGCCACTGAGGCTGTGGAAGTGGTCAAAACAAAAGTAGATTCAAAAACACCTGTAGAGGTTAAAATAGATGCCAGCCAGGCCAACACCATGGTTTTTGGAAAGCACATTTTTACCAACGGTTCCTTAAGCCTTTATGAAGTAAGTAAGGATTACATCCCTAACGACTCCTACATTTTAGGTCCCGGTGATGTGGTTACGGTAAGCATCTTTGGTAAATCGCAAGCGGATCTTCAGTTTACCATCAAACCCGATGGGTTTATTGAGCCGGCGAACTTGCCTAAAATCTACCTCAAAGGAATTTCTTTAGGTCAAGCGCGCGAAGTGGTGCGTCGCAGATTGCAGAATTTCTACCAGTTTGATAAAGGTCAGTTTGCCTTGACGTTGACTACCGCGCGTACGTTGACTATTCAGATTACAGGTGCTGTAGCGCAGCCGGGTACGTATACCCTTAGTGCGTACAACACAGCGTTTAATGCGCTCATTGCTGCGGGCGGTCCCTCAAAATTAGGTACGGTGCGTAACATACAGGTAATTAATGGCGGTAAGGTAAAGGAGCTGGACGTTTATGAATACCTATTCAACCCACAGAAGCAGAGCGATTATTACTTGCAGAACAATGATATCCTTTATGTACCCTTCATTGGAGATTTAGTGGAAGTCAAAGGTTCGGTGAAACAAGTGGGTGT
>Ga0209199_1002546_pt1 | contig 19210 bp, 21 predicted proteins | sample COGITO_mtgs_1105_7_FD_184805 | JGI IMG/M metagenome (GOLD analysis project Ga0209199, IMG submission 184805) | Pelagic marine microbial communities from North Sea - COGITO_mtgs_110523 (SPAdes) (version 2) | ecosystem: Environmental > Aquatic > Marine > Epipelagic ...
AATTAGAAATAAGCTAATAGCTAGAATGTTTGCTGTGATTAAAAGAAATTCACCTTACGTTGATTTTATGAAATATGCAGCGTAAAATTAATTGAAATTTTATTTGTTTAAGTCATAGAATACGCAGCAGGGTAATTCTTCTATTATATCACCTACAAAAAACAGACCAGATTGGGATAGAGTACAACAAGTATTAAATGGAGAACTACCCATAAGTGATTTAGGTTGTGATTAAATTAACAAGATATAATTATGATAAAAAAAAATATCAAAAGACTTTTTTACTTATCTCTTCTAATTCAAATAATATGGAGGATAACGATACTATTGATTCATGAATTATTATACAAGGGTATAGGTTATCTACCAGTGTATGGCGGCGGCGTTTGGTTATTTTTATTATTACCCCTAAGTTTAATCTTAGGTTTTCTTTTAGTAAAGAAAAATAATTTAAAAAATTGGTTAATTCCTTTAAGTTTAGTTGCTCTTACAATAATATTTGTAATTGCCATAGGTTTTATAGATTTCTAATATGAAATTATATTAACATAATACTGGCTACAACTTAAGGCTTATAAAAACAATTGAGGTATGGAAATAAAACAAAGATAATTGCCAACAATTACGACCAAACACTAAAATGGAAGACATATATGAACCTGAATTTGTTAAAAAACTATTTGACAAAATGAGTAGTTCGTACTCTAGGATGAACTACATAACTTCATTCGGATTTAGTGACAGATGGAGAAGGAAATGCGTTGAAGAAATTAAAATAGCGAAAGGAAAAACAGTTGTTGATTTAATGACAGGAATGGGAGAATGTTGGAAACATATTTTAAAAAATTCTGATAACAATTCAAAACTAATTGGAATTGACTTCTCAACAGAAATGATAAAACGTGCAGAGAAAAAAAAAGTAAAGTTAAAAAAATCAACAATTGAAATTTTTAAAGAAAATGTTTTTGAAAACTCAATCACAAACGAAACAGCAGATTTTGTTATTTCAGGATTTGGATTAAAGTCACTTGATAACGAACAACTTGGAAAGTTAGCAAATGAAATTGATAGAATTTTAAAGCAAAACGGGGAATTTTCACTTATTGATATTTCTGTACCAAAAAGTAAAATATTAAAACCCATCTATATGTTTTACCTAAAAAATATTATTCCTGTGTTTGGGAAAGTATTTCTTGGAAATTCAGAGACTTATAGAATGTTGGGGATTTATACAGAAAAATTTGAAAACTCAAAAAATGTATATAAGATTTTTAACAGACCAGAGTTTGAAATTGAATATGTGGAATATTTTTACGGATGCGCAAGTGGAATCAAAGGAAAAAAAATAACCCCTGATGCCGCTAGTTTGCGCTCCCGCCACGCCATAGCGTGGTAACGTCAAAGATTGGCAGGTCTTGGTTGGGGTCATGTAAAAGTTGTTTTCAGCTAGTTTATGGCCACTAAGCGCAGCTTAGCGGTAGCGGAGGAAAGCAATATCAAAAAAAATATAAAAATTAATTTTGTAAATTTGTAATTATGGACATACAAACACGAAAAATAGAATTTATACAGGCATTTTTAAAACTGCAAAGTGAAAACGTGATTGCTCGTTTTGAGGAAATGCTTAAAATGGAGAATGAAGAATTTCAACCTATGACAATTCATGAGTTTAACAAACGAATAGATAAGTCTATGGAAGATTCTAAAAACGGCAGACTCATAGAATCCAGCAAGCTCAAAGAAAAAATTGAACAATGGCGTTGAAAATCTATTGGACAAGCTTTGCAGAACGTGAACTTGAAAATATTTTTTACTATTACTTTAAAAAATCTGGTTATAATGTTGCAAAAAGACTTGTAGATACTATCTATGATACTACAGAAAAATTAAAACTTCAACACGAAATAGGACAAAAAGAAGAATTCTTAAAAGAACGAGTTGAAGAATTTAGATATTTAGTTATCAAAAATTATAAAGTTATTTATTGGATTAACAGAACAGAAAACCAAATTGAAATAAACGATGTGTTTGACACTCGACAGAATCCAACAAAATTGAAAAGGAGTTAACACTCTTGTTCTGCGAAGTCTCCTGACTTCTCAGTACATAAAAAAAATCCAAAAAAAAAGTCCCGCAAATTGCGGGACTTTTTTACAGTTTAATGGTTTTGCCATTTTCATTTTTAAAATGAAATTCCAGATATGTGTAAGCATCTCTTGGCATTACTTTAACCCATTTTTTATGTTCAAAATACCATTTCGAACGTATGGATGGGAAGCCTTTTGTAATAAAGGCTGCTATAAAAGGGTGTGTGTTTAAAGTCACTTTTTTATAGCCTTTTTTCATAATTTGGTCCAGCTGGTGATTAATTTTATCAATCAGAACAATCGGTGCTTCCACTTCAGCGCCATTAGTACCATTAGGATTCGCTTCCTTGGTCTTAATGTTCATTTCTGGTCGAACACGTTGTCTTGTGATTTGAATTAACCCAAACTTGCTTGGAGGTAATATTTTGTGTTTGGCTCTATCGTCTTTCATCTCATCTCTAAGATGGTCGAAGAGTTTTTTGCGATTCTCTGCTCTGTTCATGTCAATAAAATCCACTACGATAATACCGCCCATATCACGCAATCTAAATTGGCGTGCGAGTTCGGTTGCAGCGAGGATATTGACTTCTAAAGCAGTCGCTTCTTGATTTCTTTCTTTACTTGAACGGTTTCCGCTATTGACATCTACCACGTGAAGGGCTTCTGTATGCTCTATAATTAAATAGGCACCACGCGCCATTGAAACGGTTTTTCCAAATGAAGTTTTGATTTGTCTTTCGATCCCAAATTTTTCAAAAATGGGTGTTTTTGGATTGTGATACTTCACAATCGCCTCTTTGTGAGGTGCAATTTCATGAACATAATCTTTAATTTGATTAAAAAGCAAATCGTCATCGACCGTGATCCCTGTAAAGGTATCATTGAAAATGTCTCTAAGAATAGAGGACGCTTTATTCATTTCACCGAGTACTTTACTTGGTGTATGGGCGCGCGGTATCGCTTTACAAATAGATTCCCATTTTGTATATAAGTCTTGAAGGTCTTTATCGAGTTCTGCAACTTTTTTATCCGTAGCTACAGTGCGTATGATGACTCCAAATCCTTTGGGAGTAATGCTTCTTACAAGGCGCTTTAGGCGTTCTTTTTCGGATCTACTTTCAATTTTTTGAGAAATTGAGATGCGATCTGAAAACGGAACAAGTACCAAATAGCGACCAGCAAGTGAAATTTCGGAACTGATTCTAGGTCCCTTTGTTGAGATTGGTTCTTTTGCAATTTGAACCAAAATAGATTGGTTTGACTTTATAATTTCGTCAATACTACCATCTTTTTTAATGTCTTCTTCAAAAGTAAAGTTTTTTAAAGAGTAATCTTTTAGTTTACCTGTGCTTACACGTTTCATGAACTTCATAAGTGTTGGAAGCTTAGGCCCTAAATCATGGTAATGCAAAAATGCATCTTTATGATACCCTACATTTACAAATGCAGCGTTGAGACCCGGAACAGATTTTCTTACTTTGGCTAAAAACACATCGCCAACAGAAAATTTGCTATTATCTTCGTCATTTTGAAATTCAACTAGTTTTCCATCTTTTAATAAGGCAAAATCAACATTGTCTGAATTGGATCGAATTATTAATTCTTTATTCATAGTGTTAATTTGTATCCATACACGAATGTACAGATGGATTATAAAATATTTTTCTTGATTCATTCCCGCAGATTACTGCAGGAGTATAATCTTAGGTATTTTAAACACAACTAAGTGTGTTTCAATACTAAGATTTGACAGGATTTAATCCAGTAAATTCATGTATTCAGCAAGGTGTAACTGAATTTTAGCACGAATTTGATATCAAAGAACGTTCTGATAATAACCCGAAAAAGTAGCTGTGCTACTTTTTCAAATTACTTCTTCTTGTGACGGTTAGCGCGACGTCTTTTTTTACGCTTATGCGTTGCTACCTTATGTCTTTTACGTTTTTTACCGCTTGGCATAAATGAAATTTTTTAAAATTAGTTTATAAATAATTAGTTTACTTTAACCTTCGATTTTACACCTTCGATAAATACTTTTGAAGGTTTGAACGCAGGTATGTTGTGTGCTGGTATTTTGATTGAAGTATTTTTAGAAATATTTCTCCCAATTTTTTCAGCTCTAGTTTTGATAATGAAACTTCCAAATCCTCTTAAATAAACATTTTCTCCAGTCTCTAACGATCCTTTAACTTCGCTCATAAAAGATTCAACAGTTGCTAATACATCTCCTTTTTCAATTCCTAAATCGTTGGAAATTTTAGCTACAATTTCAGCTTTAGTCATTTTTATTTTATTTAAAATTAATATTTTTTTAATAGGCTTGCAAATATATGTATTTTATATTCAATATTTCAAGCCTAAAGAATTAAAATTAAATATATTAAAAGATTATTTTTGCATTTCAACCAATTTCAAAATGAATTTTCATTCAACATTAACTAGCTGGTATTCAGTAAACAAAAGAAATTTACCTTGGCGCACCTCTAAGAATCCATATAATATCTGGTTGTCAGAGATTATTTTGCAGCAAACACAAATCAAACAAGGGCAACCTTATTATGAAGCTTTCTTAGCAAATTACCCGTCTGTGCAGGCCCTTGCGGAGGCTTCTGAAACAGCGGTTTTAAACCTGTGGCAAGGGCTGGGCTATTATTCCCGTGCTCGAAACCTGCATTTTACGGCTAAGCATATTGCTGAAAATTTAGATGGTACATTCCCAAAAGACTATAAATCGCTACTAAATCTAAAAGGCGTTGGCGATTATACCGCCAGTGCCATCGCTTCTATCTGTTATGAAGAATCCGTAGCCGTGGTCGATGGAAATGTGTACCGTGTGTTGGCTCGGTATTTTGGAATTGACACTCCTATTAATAGTACGGAAGGCATCAAACAGTTTAAAACATTAGCACAGTCCTTATTACCTCTATCTGGTTTTGGAGATTATAACCAAGCGATTATGGAGTTTGGGTCGCGACAGTGCAAACCCCAATCGCCCAACTGTGATATCTGTCCGCTGGCATCGACTTGCAAAGCCTATGCGACTGGGTCTATTAAAGTATTGCCTGTTAAACTCAAAAAAACAAAAGTCACTAAAAAGTATTTTAATTTTTTAGTGATAGATTCCGACGATCACAAAACCTGTCTGGAACAACGCACGGAAAAAGGCATTTGGCAACAACTGTATCAATTCCCCTTAATTGAAACCCCCGCTGCGGTGTCTGAAAAAGAGTTTTTAACCCTTCTTGATCTGTCAGATAAAATTAAGATGCCTTACAAAAAGCTCACACTTTTCAACGCTTCCGACATTATTCATAAACTATCCCATCGTGAATTGCATGTCAAGTTTTGGATTATAAAAACAAAAAACATCCCTGAAAATGCGATAGCGTGGTCCGATATCACCTCCTTCCCCGTACCTGCTGTCATCGAACGGTTTATAAATAATTTTCAAATTTAAGTATGAGCTTTTACATTTTTTAGATATCTTTATCTCATTAATTTTGTTTCAAATTTATTCACTCAAAAATCAACTATTATGTCAGGAACTTTAAATAAAGTAATGCTTATTGGACATCTTGGAGATGCCGTAAAAATGCATTATTTTGATGATAAAAATTGTGTGGGGCGTTTTCCATTGGCTACCAATGAAACTTACACGAATAAACAAACCAATGAAAAGGTGACCAATACGGAATGGCACAACATTGTGGTCCGAAATAAGGGAGCCGAAATTTGCGAGAAATACCTCAACAAAGGAGATAAGGTCTATATTGAAGGGCGTTTAAAAACTAGAAAATGGCAGGACGACAAAGGAAACGATCGGTATTCGACCGAGATTCAATGTGTTGATTTCACATTTTTATCGAACAAAAGTGACAGTTCATCCTCATCAGAAAACTCCTCAAAACAAACCCCACAAGCAGCGGCTGCAAAGCCCCCTGAAAACAACGAAGAACCAAACGATTTACCATTTTAATTAATTTACAAAACACACATAATTGGATCCTGAACCCTCTCTTTTTGACAGCACATTGATCACCGGCATCCTAGGATTGCTCGTGCTTTTAATCTGCTCCGCGCTCATTTCGGGTGCTGAAGTCGCCCTTTTTTCGCTGACACAAAAAGATTTAGATGAGGCAAAAGACAGCAAATCAAAATCCTTTGAGATTATTATTAACCTGTTAAAACAACCCAAAAAGTTATTAGCCTCCATATTAGTGGCCAATAATTTTATAAACATCGCCATCGTCATATTGTTTGCCTCTCTAAGTGAAATTTTGTTTAGAGGCGTGCAATCAGAATTAGATTTAGGATTTTTCAAAATTGACCTCGTTTTCTTTATTGAAGTGATTCTGATTACTTTTTTAATTTTATTGGTTGGAGAAATCTTACCCAAAGTATATGCCAACCGAAACAACTTAAAGTTTTCAAAGTTTATGGCCTATCCTTTAAAAGTATTGGATGTGGTCATTTCGCCCATTAGCATTCCGATGCAAAAAGTGACTTTAGGAATTCATAAAAAATTAGGAAGACAAAAATCCAACCTTAATGTCGATTATCTTTCCCAAGCACTGGAGCTTGCTAGTGAAGATGACACCACCCAACAAGAGCAAAAAATTCTGCAAGGCATTGTATCGTTTGGAAATACAGACACCAAACAAGTGATGCGTCCGCGCATCGATATATTTGCTTTGGATCAATCGGTTGATTACAAAAAAATCATTCCGGAAATCGTGAGAAACGGCTACTCTCGTATTCCTGTCTATAATGAAAGTATTGATACGGTGGTCGGGATATTATATGTAAAGGACTTATTACCGCACCTTCAAAAGAAAGAATTTGACTGGACAACCTTAATAAGAGAACCTTTTTTTGTGCCTGAAAACAAAAAGCTAGATGATTTGATGGTAGAATTTCAGGAGAAAAAAATTCACCTAGCTATTGTGGTCGATGAGTATGGTGGGACTTCTGGAGTGGTATCTTTAGAAGATATCATTGAAGAAATTGTGGGAGATATTAGTGATGAGTTTGACGACGATGATTTGATTTACTCAAAACTCGATGCGCATAATTATGTTTTTGAAGGCAAAACAACACTTAAAGATTTTTACAGAATTATCAAATTGGATGATGAATCTGTTTTTGAAGATGAAAAAGGTGAAGCAGAAACCCTCGCTGGATTTGTACTTGAGATCTCCAAAAGCTTTCCAAAAGTAAACAGTAAAATTGCGTTTAAAACCTATATATTTACGGTGGAAGCACTCAATAATAAACGCATCAAACAACTCAAAGTAACTCTTAAAAAATAATGAAACCTTACGCTTTTATTCTATGTATTTTGGTGTGTTTTTCTTGCGATGAAGTTCATGTGCCAAAACCAAAAGCCTTTTTGAGTTTGGATTATCCAAAAGCGGCTTACCATAAAAGCTTGCTGGAGTTGCCTTTTGAATTTGAAAAAAATAAACTTGCCCAGCTGAATGTTTCTAAAAAAAACAACACTCTTGAAGGAATTATTCTTCGCTATTCCGCACTAAAAGCCTCTGTTTTTATTAATTATAAAAAAGTAGATAACAACCTAGAAAAATACATTTCAGACGCAAGGGCAAGGACTCAAAAACACCTTCAAGTGGCGGATGAAATCTCAGAACGGATGTATGAAAACGACTCTCAAAAATTGTACGGCATGTTTTATGACCTTAAAGGAAATGTAGCCTCACAATCCCAGTTTTATGTAAGCGATAGTACGCAGCATTTTATATCTGGAGCGCTTTATTTTGAAACCAAGCCCAACTACGATTCCATTTTACCAGCCATCAACTATATTCAAAAAGACATGATGCATCTTATCGAAAGTTTGCGCTGGAAATAAACACTATGCTTCTGAATCTGAACTCATCGGATTCCATCCTTGAGCTGTTAACTGAATTTTTGTTTCGCCACGTGTCACCAAGTTCATTCCGACACTCGGCTCTGTCATATATCCTATAACCGTTAAGTTTGGATTGGCTTTAATTTTAGGAAAATCTTCTTGAGAAATAGTCATGAGAAGTTCGTAATCCTCTCCCCCATTCAAAGCGACAGTTGTGCTGTCCATATTAAACTCTTCACAAGTTGAAATGACCTGTGGATCTAAAGGAATTTTATCTTCATACACATCACAACCCACGTCACTGTGTTTGCATAAATGAATGATTTCGGAAGACAAACCGTCACTAATATCAATCATAGACGTTGGCACTACCTCTAAATCTTTCAGAAGTTTCACGATATCCTTTCGGGCTTCGGGCTTCAATTGACGTTCTATAATATAGGTGTACCCATCCAAATCTGGTTGGTTGTTCGGATTCACTTTAAAAACTTCTTTTTCACGTTCCAAAACTTGAAGACCTAAATAAGCTCCACCAAGATCGCCACTCACCACTAATAAATCGTTTGGTTGCGCACCACTTCGCTTAACAACGGTGTCCAAATCAACCTCGCCAAGAGCAGTTACAGAAATCATCAAACCTGTTGTAGAAGAGGTGGTATCGCCACCAACCACATCAACGCCATACACCTCAGCGGCTTGGTGAATTCCTTCGTATAATGCGTCCAATGCTTCCAAAGAAAAGCGATTTGAAGCTGCAATAGAAACCGTGATTTGTGTGGCATTTGCGTTCATCGCATACACATCCGAAAGATTGACCATCACTGCTTTGTACCCCAAATGTTTTAAGGGCATATAACTTAAATCGAAATGAACGCCTTCAACCAATAAATCCGTTGTCAGCACCACCGATTTATTTTTAAAATCTAATATCGCGGCATCATCCCCAATTCCTTTAATAGTGGAACTGTTTTTATCGGTAAAACGTTTGGTTAAATGGTCTATTAGTCCAAATTCACCTAAACTACTTAGGGGCGTATTTTCTTGATTTTTATCTTCTATCATGCTGCAAAAATAAGACGCTTTTGGTAAATTTCTTATACAAAAGATACATAATTCAACTGATTTTCATTTATATATAATTATTTGATGTAAATTACGTTCACCAATTAACTAGATACTGTGAGTATGAAAACTGTTTTTTTTAAATTATTATTCATTTTTATATGCATTGGATTGGCTACTTCTTGCAATAACGAACCAACGGGCGCTGTATCTACAGATACTGACGGAGATGGAATTATGAATTCTATTGATAATTGCCCTGAAATTGCCAACCCCAATCAAGAAGATTTAGATGGAGACGGTATTGGTGATGTTTGTGACTCAACTGACGATACGGATACTGATGGAGACACCGTAATTGACTCCGAAGACAATTGTCCTGACATTGCAAACCTCGACCAACTAGATTCCGATGAAGACGGTATAGGTGATGTTTGTGAGCAAAAAGTCCCTTGCGAAGATGGAATGGCGGATATATATCCTTGCGATGGCTATGACCTTATGAGCTATATGTCTTTAGACGATTTGACTCCCAGTACTGGAGGAAGTCTTTCTGGAAATGACTCCTGGGGCTGGACCGATCCAACAACCAATAAAGAATATGCACTTGTAGGACTCAATTCTCATGCGGCTTTTGTGGACATCAGCAATCCCATTATTCCTATTCTTGTAGGGATCCTGCCCACGGCAACCGTAAATAGTTCGTGGAGAGATATCAAAGTGTATCAAAATCATGCCTTTATTGTCAGTGAAGCGAATGGTCACGGCATGCAGGTTTTTGATTTGACCCGTTTACGATCTGTTGCGAACGCACCAGAAACGTTTACTGCGGACACCAACTTTACAGAGTTTGGAAAGGCTCATAATATTTTTATTAACGAAACTTCTGGATATGCCTATGTTGTAGGCACAGATAGTGCTTCTTTTTTTGGAGGCGCCTTATTTATAAATATCCAAAACCCAACCTCACCTGTTTCAGAAGGTGGCTTTGCCGCTGGCGGCTATTCTCACGATGTACAGGTGATCACCTATACAGGACCAGATACCGACCACACTGGAAAAGAAATATTGGTAGGCAGTAACAGAGACGAAATTGTCATTGCAGATGTTTCAGACAAAGCAAACCCAACAATCTTATCAACCATTGCATATTCTAATATTGGCTATACCCACCAAGGTTGGTTTACAGAAGATCTGAACTATTTTATTGTAGGTGACGAGCTCGATGAAAGAAATTTTGGAAACAACACCCGAACTTTAGTATTTGATTTATCAGATCTAGACAATCCGCTGTACGACTTTGATTATTTAGGCCCTACACTTGCCATCGATCATAACGGTTACCCCAATGGGAATGATTATTTTTTAGCCAATTATCGGGCAGGCGTTCGTGTTCTTGATTTATCTCAAATTGGGAGTAATTCTCTTACTGAAATTGGATTTTTTGACACCTATCCTGAAAGTGATAGTGCTGCATTTGACGGTGTATGGAATGTGTATCCCTTTTTTGCGAGTGGAAACATTGTCATTAGTGACATCAACAGAGGTTTGTTTATCATTAAAAAAAGTAATTAATCTCTTATGCATAAAAAATCTCTATATCCCCTATTGAGCGTGTTTTTTATAGCTTTATGTTTAATAAATTGCTCTGAAGACAATGACAGCCCAATACCTCAAAAAACGGGTGTAGAAATCGATTTTACAACAACCTTAGGAGGTTCAAAAAATGAAAGTGCACAAGCCGTGATCAAAACAACAGACGGCGGTTATGCTATTTTAGGGCATGCCCAAAGTATGGACGGAGATGTCACTAATAAATCAAACGAATCTTATGACTATTGGCTTCTAAAATACGATGCGACCAACCAGTTGCAATGGCAAAAAACGTATGGAGGAAGTGAGGACGATCGGGGTGCAGATTTAATTCAAACTTCAGATGGTGGCTACGCAGTCATTGGAAAAAGTAAAAGCAGTGATCTAGATGTTTCTGAAAACGCAGGCTTTGAGGATTTTTGGGTTTCGAAACTGGACAGCAGCGGCTCCATTTCTTGGGAATCTACTTTTGGATTTGCAGGAAGTGACACCCCCTATTCTATCATTCAAACCAATGACAATGGTTACTTATTGACAGGCGTTTTGGATGTCTCCGCGTCCAATGGTCAAGGCGATCGAAACTCGATTGTAAGTCGTCATGCAGGGGGCGATTATTGGGTGATTAAATTAAACGCAAGTGGAGTCAAACAATGGAGCAACTATTATGGCGGAAGCTATACCGACACGGCTTACGACGCCATTCAAACCGAAGATGGTGGTTATATTATAATTGGTTCTTCTGATAGTGATGATGTGGATATCTCAAACAACCGAGGAACTTATGATTTTTGGGCGATTAAAATCTCTGACACTGGCGCCTTAGTTTGGGAGAAATCTTTTGGAGGCAGTGAAATTGATGAAGCGCATGCCATCAGTCAAACAACAGATGGAAACTATCTAATCGTCGGAGATACCAGAAGTAACGATTTGGACATTTCTCAGAACAATGGCGCGGCGGATTTATGGGTCATCAAAATCACCCCCGAAGGCACTTTGCTTTGGGAAAAAACAGTGGGCGGTAGTAATTTTGATGTGGGACGGTCCATTTCAAAAACACAAGACAACGGTTTTTTGATTTCTGGAAGTTCACGAAGTACCGATGGAAACCTCACAACCAACAAAGGACAAAATGACGCTTGGGTCGTAAAGATCAATAGCAGTGGCGACTTAGAATGGCAAAAAACAATTGGCGGCAGTGAAGTCGATTTTTTTTATGACGCGACTGAACTCAACGATCAAACAATTGTGGCTGTTGGAGATTCCAATAGTTCCGATGAGGATATTTTTGAAAATAAAGGATTTACAGACCTCTTAATACTCAAATTAAAATGAAACAATCCTATGTTTTATTAGCCTTCAGCTTAATGACTTTATTCGGATGCAACTCTGATTCTGATGACGTTGTTGCGCCTGTAAATGTAACCCTAGCATTTTCTCACTATTGGGAGGATGCCCCTATATCAAATTCCGATTTTAACACACTCAATTACACAAATGCGCACGGCGAACTTTTAAGCATAGAACGCTTGCGCTATTTAATTTCAGATATTACATTCACCAAAACAGATGGACAAACCATTTTATTAGAGGGTTACAACTTAGTAGATGTCACCAACCAAACAAACCTATTTTTTACTCCCAATGAAAAAATAGCAGCGGGTACATATAGCAATGTCTCTTTTATATTTGGCTTGGTAAATGAAAAAAATACAGATGGCACTTACAACGATTTGAATGCTGTATCTTGGAATGTTCCTTCGATGTTAGGAGGCGGCTACCATTATATGCAATTAGACGGGAAATTTATAAACTCCAATAATCAAGCACAAGGATATAATTACCACGCCATCCGAGCGGCTGACAATGCTGGAGCCAATCCAACCTTTCCACAAGATACTTTTTTTCGGGTGGACTTGGGCGCAATTACAATTGGAGTCGATGTAGAAATTAAGGTCGCAATGCATATTGAAGAATGGTTCAAAAATCCTTATTCATGGGATCTTAACCTGTACAATCAAATGCTTATGCCAAATTCTGCAGCTCAAATTTTGATGTATGAAAATGGACAAAATGTATTTACTTTAGAAGGTATTAACTAGAAAAAAATGACACATAGAATATCTTATTTTTTTATATTTATGTTTGCCTTGTGTGTCGCATCCTGCAACGAGGATTCCGAAAAACCTTATGTAAATGTGCCTACACCGAGTCCGTTACAAATTCCTCAATTATTTCAAGACCTCATCCTAGACCCTGTCATTCCTTCAAACAATCCCCAAACAGAAGAAGGCATCTCCTTAGGAAAAAAACTATTTTTCGACCCCATTTTATCAGCCAACAACACACTCGCCTGTGCCGGTTGCCACAGCACATCCAACGCATTTACAGACGACACACGCTTCAGCGATGGAATTGACGGGCTGTTTGGAAACCGAAATTCAATGCCTTTATTCAATTTGGCATGGAATTATGACAACAAATTTTTTTGGGATGGACGCGAATCTGGACTTGAAAATCAAGCATTTGAACCTGTAACTAATCCCATCGAAATGCACACCACTTGGGCAGCGGTCACAGAAAAATTACAACAACATTCTGAATATCCCGAGCTTTTTAATGCGGCATTTGGCACAGCGACTGTTGACTCTGTTTTGGTATCTAAAGCCATCGCTCAATTTGAGAGAACACTCATTTCGGCGAATTCAAAATTTGACAAACACCTCTTGGGAACTGCTAGCTTATCTCCCGAAGAAACGAATGGATTTAACATCTTTATGGACGAATCAAAAGGCGATTGTTTTCATTGCCACGGCAGTGATAACAACCCACTTTGGACGGATAATAAATTTCACAATAACGGCTTAGACGCCACTTTTTCAGACCTTGGTTTTGGCAATGTAACTGGCGATCCCGCTGACAACGGTAAATTCAGGTCTCCCTCTTTAAGAAACCTTGCTTTTACGGCGCCTTATATGCACGATGGCCGATTTGAAACACTTGATGAGGTCATCAATCATTACAGTGAAGGTTTGCAAAATTCTCCAACCATTGACCCTTTAATGAAAAAAGTAGATCAAGGAGGTGTGCAGCTCAGCCCTCAAGAAAAAGCCGATTTGAAGACGTTTCTTTTAAGCTTGTCGGACACTGATTTTATAAATAATCCGAACTTTTCTAACCCATAGGCAAACCCTATAAACCCATCTATTAATATAATGTAAGGATGTATGGAAATCCCCTCTGTATGTTGTATATTTGTGCTCTATTTAGAAAGTATCTACATAAGCATTATGATAAAAGTATCTGAAACAGCAAAAAGTAAAGTCTTGCAATTAATGCAAGATGACGGATTTGATCCTACCAACGACTATGTCCGAGTGGGCGTTAAAAGTGGGGGGTGCTCAGGTTTATCTTATGATTTAAAATTTGATAAATCACAGATTGAAGGCGATAAATTATTTGAAGACAACGGTGTAAAAATCGTAGTTGACACCAAAAGTTTTTTATACCTAATTGGAACAACTTTAGAATATTCTGGCGGCCTAAATGGCGCTGGATTTGTGTTTAATAACCCCAATGCAAATCGTACTTGTGGGTGTGGAGAATCTTTTTCTTTATAGTATAATTTTATAAGTGGTATGAGTAAGTACACCGAAGATGATTTAAGAGAAGAATTAAAAACCAAAGAATACGAATATGGTTTTTATACAGATATAGATTCTGAAACATTCCCTATTGGTTTGGATGAATCCATTGTGAGAGCCATTTCAAAAAAGAAAGAGGAACCGGAATGGATGACCGAATGGCGTTTGGAAGCTTTCAAGGTCTGGAAGGGGATGGAAGAGCCAGACTGGGCGAATGTAAAATATAAAAAGCCAGATTTTCAGGCGATTGCTTATTATTCTGCACCCGCCTCTATCGATCCTAACAAAACCTTAGACGATGTCGATCCAGACTTACTGGCGATGTATAAAAAATTAGGAATTTCGATCGATGAACAGAAAAAAATGAACAATGTCGCTATGGATATTGTAGTAGATTCTGTATCGGTTGCGACCACCTTTAAAAAGACGCTTGGTGAAAAGGGCATCATTTTTATGAGTATTTCTGAGGCGATCAAAGAACATCCTGAACTCGTTAAAAAATATATGGGAACCGTGGTTCCAACAACCGATAATTATTATGCGGCCTTAAACAGTGCTGTGTTTAGTGATGGTAGTTTTTGCTACATTCCTAAAGGCGTGAGATGTCCAATGGAACTCTCTACTTATTTTAGAATTAATCAAGGAGGAACAGGTCAATTTGAACGCACGCTTTTGATTGCAGATGAAGGAAGTTATGTAAGTTACCTAGAAGGTTGTACGGCTCCAAGTAGAGACGAAAATCAATTGCACGCTGCCGTTGTAGAACTAATTGCAATGGATGCTGCTGAAATTAAATACTCGACCGTTCAAAACTGGTATCCTGGTAATGCCGAAGGTGTTGGAGGGGTTTATAATTTTGTAACCAAACGAGGGATCTGTGAAAAAGATGCCAAAATTTCTTGGACTCAAGTAGAAACTGGAAGTGCTGTGACGTGGAAATATCCATCATGCATCCTAAAAGGTGATAATTCTGTAGGGGAATTTTATTCGATTGCTGTGACAAATAATTACCAGCAAGCGGATACCGGAACCAAAATGATTCACTTAGGAAAAAATACGAAATCAACTATTATTAGTAAAGGGATTTCCGCAGGGAAGTCGCAAAACAGTTACAGAGGATTGGTTCAAATAAGTTCGAGAGCAGACAATGCTCGAAACTTTTCTCAATGCGATAGTTTGTTGATGGGCAACGAATGTGGCGCACACACTTTTCCATATATCGAAGTTAAAAATAAATCAGCTCAAATAGAGCATGAAGCGACCACAAGTAAAATTGGGGAAGATCAAATATTTTACTGTAATCAAAGAGGGATTGAAACCGAAAAAGCCATTGCATTAATTGTGAATGGGTTTAGTAAAGAAGTCCTCAATAAACTTCCTATGGAATTTGCCGTGGAAGCTCAAAAATTATTAGAAATAAGCCTCGAAGGCTCCGTAGGATAACACTTGTAATATGAAAAAATTATTAATGTTCGTTTTTGCAATCACCGTTTTAGGATGCAAAAACAATTCGAAAACCACAACTGAAACGACTGATGACACCACAATCATTAAAGGGAATTACATCTATTTTGAGGATGCTGCCGTCTTGCAAAATGACGTCGAGATTTATGGGGTGTACTTAAATGATTTAGCAAAAGAATTAAATGAAAAAGCAGCTCCTCTCAAAACCAACGAAACCGATATGGTGAATGTGGAAGTGAGAGGCATTATATCTTCAAAAGAAGACCCGAAAATTTTATGGGAAAAAAAATTAGAAATTGTTGAAATTATCAGCATTTCTGCAGCAAAAGAAACAGAGAATATATTAAAATTAGGCACAGAATAACTATGTTAAAAATAAACGATTTACATGCAAACATTGACGGCAAGTCAATTCTTAAAGGCATCAATCTAGAGATAAAACCAGGTGAGGTTCATGCAATTATGGGACCTAACGGTTCTGGTAAAAGCACCTTGGCTGCTGTCGTTGCAGGAAAAGAAGAATACGAAGTTGAAAAGGGAGAAATCACTTTTGAGGGTCAAAACATTGACGAACTTTCTGTCGAAGAACGCGCTCACAAAGGCATCTTTTTATCCTTTCAATACCCTGTTGAAATTCCAGGTGTGACCGTCACCAACTTCATGAAAACGTCTCTAAACGAAATGCGCAAAGCAAAAGGTTTAGCAGACATGCCAGCAAAAGAAATGCTTCAGAAGATTCGTGAAAAATCTGAGTTATTAGAAATCGATCGAAAGTTTTTATCGCGCTCCTTAAATCAAGGGTTTTCAGGTGGTGAGAAAAAACGAAATGAGATTTTTCAAATGGCGATGTTGGAACCAAAATTAGCCATACTGGATGAAACCGATTCAGGACTGGATATTGATGCACTTCGCATTGTGGCCAATGGCGTTAACAAACTAAAAACAAAAGATAATGCCGTAGTCGTTATTACGCATTACCAACGTCTGTTGGATTATATCGTACCAGATTTTGTACATGTACTTCACAACGGAAAAATTGTAAAATCCGGAACCAAAGAACTTGCATTTGAATTGGAAGAAAAAGGGTACGACTGGATCAAACAAGAAGCTGAAAATTAAAAGAACGCATTGCCTTTATGGAACTTAAAGAAAAATTAGTATCCTCTTTTATTGCTTTTGAAAATCAGATTTCATTAGACAACACTTTTGTGCACGATATGCGTACAGAAGCGATCAAGCGCTTTGAATCTGAAGGCTTTCCTGCCAAAAAAGATGAGGCTTGGAAATACACTTCCTTAGGGAAAGTCTTGAAACAAGATTTTAGTGTGTTTGCAAAAACAGAATTCGCTGTTGAATACAAAGATGTTCAACCGTATTTCATACATGATATTGACAGTTATAAAATTGTATTTGTCGATGGAAAATACGCGTCTCACCTCTCAGAAACTACACATGAAGGCATCGATATTTGTTTGATGTCAGCCGCCTTGACCAAGCCTAAATACCAAGTGGTTATTGAAAACTATTTCAATAAAATAGCTGAGAAAGATAGCTTAACGTCCTTGAATACTGCGTTTTCAAATGAAGGGGCTTACATTCATATTACCAAAAATAAAATGGTTGAAAAACCAATTCAAATCATTCATTTTTCTACAGGAAGTGAAGCAGCACTTTTGCTTCAACCGAGAAATTTGATTGTGGTGGATGAAAATGCACACGTTCAAATTATAGAACGTCACCAAAGCCTTACAGACAATCCAACGTTGACCAACAGTGTCACTGAGATTTTTGCTGCCAAACGCGGAATTGTTGATTATTATAAAGTACAAAACGACAAAGGAAATGCATCGCTCATCGATAGCACTTTTATAGACCAAGGAAGAGAGAGTCATGTATCCGTTCACACTTTTAGTTTTGGAGGAAAATTAACTCGAAATAATTTAAACTTTTATCAAAACGGAGAATACATTGATTCCACTTTAAATGGCGTTACCATTATTGGAAACAAACAACATGTAGACCACAATACGTTGGTACATCATATTGAGCCCAATTGTGAAAGTCATCAAGATTATAAAGGTATTTTTGGCGACAGCTCCATTGGAGTTTTTAATGGAAAAGTACTCGTTAATAAAGAAGCTCAAAAAACAAATGCATTTCAGTCCAATAATAATTTGCTTATCAGTGATAAAGCGAGCATCAACACAAAACCTCAGTTAGAGATTTTTGCGGATGATGTAAAGTGTTCTCACGGGTGTACAATCGGACAGTTGGATGAAGATGCACTATTTTATTTACGTGCCAGAGGGATTCCTGAAAAAGAAGCCAAGGCCCTTTTGATGTATGCCTTTGCTAACAACGTTTTGGAAAGTGTAAAAATTCCACAACTAAAAAATAGAATAAACGCCTTAATTGCCGATAAGTTAGGAGTTAATATAGGATTTGATTTATAATGAATAACCTAAATTCAAATACCCCTTTTGATGTAGAAACGATTCGAAAGGATTTTCCAATACTCTCAAGAACCGTTAATGGGAAACCGTTAATTTATCTTGATAATGCCGCTACATCACAAACCCCACAACAGGTCATTGATGTTATTGTCGATTATTATTCTAATTACAATTCCAATATTCATAGAGGAGTTCATAGTTTAAGTCAAGAAGCAACTGACAAATATGAAGGCGCACGCCACACCATTCAGAAGCATTTTAATGCGGCGCATGCACATGAAATTATTTTCACTTCAGGAACAACCCACAGTATTAATTTAGTGGCGAATGGCTTTGCGAGTTTTCTAAATGAAAATGATACAATACTAGTCTCGGCACTTGAACACCACAGTAATATTGTGCCTTGGCAAATGCTTTGCGAAAAAACCAAAGCCACCTTAAAAGTAATTCCGATGACTTCAGAAGGTGCCTTAGATATGGCTGCTTATGATGACTTGTTACTTTTAAATCCAAAATTGGTTTTTGTCAATCATATTTCCAATGCCTTAGGAACCATTAACCCTATTGAGGAAATGATTCAAAAAGCACATTCAGTAGGCGCTGCCATATTGGTTGATGGCGCACAAGCTTGCCCACACATCAAGTCAGATGTTCAGGCTTTGGATGTTGATTTTTATGTGACCTCAGGTCATAAAATGTGTGGGCCAACAGGAGTAGGAATGCTGTATGCAAAAGAATCGTGGTTGCATAAATTACCACCTTATCAAGGGGGTGGCGAAATGATTTCTGAAGTGACCTTTGAAAAAACAACTTATGCAGGTCTGCCTCATAAATTTGAAGCGGGTACTCCAAACATTTGTGGAGGCATTGCTTTTGGGGCTGCAATCGACTATATGAATTCGATTGGTTTTGAAGCAATTGCCGCTTATGAACACGAACTTTTAGAGTATGCCACTGAAAAATTAAATGCGATTGAAGGCATGCAAATCTATGGTCCAAAAACGGATAAAACCTCGGTTATTTCTTTTAATATAGAGGGCG
>Ga0209199_1002549_pt1 | contig 19197 bp, 8 predicted proteins | sample COGITO_mtgs_1105_7_FD_184805 | JGI IMG/M metagenome (GOLD analysis project Ga0209199, IMG submission 184805) | Pelagic marine microbial communities from North Sea - COGITO_mtgs_110523 (SPAdes) (version 2) | ecosystem: Environmental > Aquatic > Marine > Epipelagic ...
AATTGCAGGGTAAGTATTTCCATTAGATAATTCATGTGAGGAATCTGAACCAATAAGTGGATTAACATATTGAGTGTAATCATCTTGAGAATAAACAAAAAAATTACAATAGATTAAAAGCAAAGCTGTTATAAGTATTCTATATTTCTTCATTTACTTATATTTAATATACAATTGATTGTGGTCTAAATTCTTTTTCTTTACCAAAATCCTTGTTTGGTTTAGGCCCCATATTAAATATAAGTTCACCGCCTTGCATAATGTCTTTATGTGTTATATAAGAATATTTGTAATCTTTGCCATTAAGCTCTACAGATTGGATATAAATATTCTGATCGCTATTTTCATTTGCTATTATAGTAAACTTTTTATTTTCAGGTAATACAATGGATGCCTCATCAAATAAAGGAGATCCAAATATATAAGCTCCGTTAGATGGGTTTACAGGGTAAAAGCCTAGAGAAGAAAAAATATGCCAGGCTGACATTTGACCACAATCTTCGTTGCCAGATAAACCGTCAGGCTTATCAGTATAGAGTTCATTATTAATATACCTTACTTTATCAGCAATCTTGTATGGCTGACCTGAATATGCATACATATATGTTGTATGATGACTAGGCTCATTTCCGTGAGCGTACTGCCCAATTAGCCCTGTTATATCCATAGATGCTTCCTCTCCTAGTTCTGAAGACATACTAAAAAGCTCATCCAATTTTTCTGTGTATTTTTCATCTCCTCCAAGTAGTTCAATAAGTCCTTCTGGGTCTTGAGGAACAAGCCAAAGGTATTGCCATGCATTTCCTTCACAATAATCATTAATTCTATGTTCAGCACGGACAGGGTCAAAAGGAGTTCTCCAACTACCATCTGTAAGCTTGCCTCTCATAAATCTAGTTTCGTTATCAAAATATTCTTTGTAAGCTTTAGACCTATTTATGAAATATTCGTAATCTTCTTGTTTGTTTAACTTTTTGGCCAACTGAGCAATCGCCCAGTCTGCTATAGCATACTCCATAGAACTTGCTACAGATTCAACCATATAATCTCCAGGAATATAACCTAGTTCCATTAATTTTTTTACTCCGGGTTCAAAATCTCCAGTTGCACTAGCTTTGACAGCGCGAAAAACTTCTTCTAAATCAATCCCTTCGAATCCTTTCAAGGAGGCATCAATAACAACTGGAATTCCACTATAACCAGGCATAGTATTTGTTTCATTTCCTCTTAAATGCCATATTGGTAATTTTCCTTGATGATCAAATATTTTTAACATAGAGTTTACCATATCACTAACTCTTTCCGGGTGAGTAATTGTATATAATGGGTGAGCAGCTCTGTAGGTGTCCCATAGAGAAAATAAAGTGTAGTTAGTAAAAGTAGTGTCTTTGTAAACGACTTTATCTGTTCCTCTATATTCACCATTTACATCTTGATATAAATTAGGCGCAATCATTGTGTGATACATTGCGGTATAAAAAACTCTTTTTCTTTTTAAATCTTTTGTTGTAATATTAATTTTTGAGAGTTCTTGATTCCATTTATTTTCAGCTGACTTTTTTACCTTATCAAAATCCCAATGAGGAATCTCTACAATCATGTTTTCAAGTGCATTTTCAGAACTAACAGTCGAAACTCCCATTTTTACAAATATTTCCTCATTTTTATCAGTTTCAAATTCTAAAAATCCTTTAACAAATATTCCTTTTAGCTCATTTCCTTTAAACTTTTTGTCCCTGTCGTAAAGAATAAAATCTTTAACTGGTTTAGAAATGATTAGAGTAAAATACTCTCTCTGATCAGATGCCCATCCAGATGAAAATCTATATCCTTGAAAGGTGGTGTCATTTACTTTTTTTAAATAAGTTTCTGTGGGCCTATCAGCGCTTCCTTCACCTAAGTCTATAATTACTCTAGACTTTTTTGAAGACGGATATGTATATCTATGAAATCCTACTCTTTCAGATGCTGTTAATTCAACATCAATGTTATATCTTTCTAATGAAACTTTATAATATCCGACAGAATTAGATTCTTTGTTTTTTCTGTAAAGTGAAGAATATCCAGACATATGATTATCTTGATTTCCTGCATTGTATTTTAATTCACCCGTTGCAGGCATAATAGTAAGTTCTCCTAAATCTGACATACCAGTACCGCTAACATTTAAATGACAGAAACCTTTTACAATACTATCTGTGTGATGATAAGAAGAGGACCAATCCCAGCCCTTGTTAAAGTTTGTTGGGCCAACTTGTACTCCGCCAAAAGGCACCGTTGCACCAACAAAAACATGCCCATGACCACCTGAACCAATAAATGGGTCAACATATTCAATAAGACCATTATCAGAGTTAAAAGAACTACTAAACCACCAAACAATAATTGCGGCAAAGACTAGTGTTAAACGAAGTGCAGAATTTTTCATAATTAGATTTTAGTTAAAACTTGGAGGAGATTCATTTATCCCCCAATTTGATTGATTATTATTTGTTATTTTAAAAGACAAAACCCCTCCCTTACTAATCTTATTCCAATTTATCCACGTTGAATTATGTGAGGTGTTGTTGAAAGATAAAGATTTAATAAAGAAATTATCAGGCCCTGTTTTATTAATTTTTAAAAGATTATTGTTAGGCAAATCGATAGAAATATTTTCAAATGCAGGGATATTTATTGAAAACCCCCCAATCCCTGGAATCATAGGGTACAACCCAACAGAAGCAAATACATACCATGCTCCCATAGTTCCAAGGTCGTCATTTCCTGGTAAGCCAGAAACACTACTATTATACTGTTCATTTAAAATTCTTGAAATTGTTTTTGAAGTTTTGTTTGGTTTATTTATCCAGTTATAAGTCCAGGGGACTTGAAAGTCAGGTTCATTTCCAGCAGCAAACCAATCGTCTTCATATTTAGCATCAAGTCTAGTGAAAAGAGTGTCTAATCTTTTTTCAGCAAATTCATCACCTCCAATTTTGTTTATTAATCCTTTCAAATTGTATGGAACCATCCAGAAATAATTTTTATAAGTTCCTTCTCTCCAGTCATGAGTAATATCTTTCCATATATTATTTGGATATTTAGAATTCAGCCATTTAATTTTTGGGTTATAAATATTATTCCAATTTTGAGATCTATCAATCAAGAGTTTTGCCTCTTCTTTTTTACCCAACGCTTGTAAAGCAAACTGACCAATAGCAAAGTCTGAAGAAGTATATTCAAGCATCATGGAAGCAAAAGTATGTCCGTTATTAATATACTCCGTAAGGTAAGGTCTGATTTCTTGTTTTTGAGAGTTAACTCTTGGCACCATAGCACCTTTAAACATATATTTAAAGGCTTTGTTTAGATCAAAATCTTTTGCTCCAAAAGCAAATGAATTAGAAATTAGTATAGGCGTGGGGTCTCCTTGCATAATCCCTGTTTCAATATTTGCTAATATCCATCTTCCATATCCACCGGATTGCTCAGCAAAGTTCACTAGAGATTGCATCATTTCACTGCTTTCTTTTGGGAATAGCATTGCCAGTAGTTGAGCTTGAGTTCTATAAGTATCCCAAACGCTGAAAGAGCTATAATGCTGTTTTCCATTTGGATTATTATAAATCTTAAAATCAGCCCCCATGTAGTCTCCGTTTACATCACTAACAATATTAGGATGAATTAAAGAGTGATAAAAATTTGTGTAAAACTGAACTTTTTTGTCTTCGTTTGTTGTGGAAATTTTTATTTTACCAAGATGTTTATTCCAAACCTTTTGATTATTAGTTAAGTATTCATCAAAAGAGGTGTTTAAATTCTCTGACTTTAAATTTTCCTTGGCATTTTCAATAGAAACAAAAGAAATTGCTATTCTATAATTAACTTCTTTATTTTTATCAGTATTAAATGTGAAAAAAGCTCCAGAGTTTTTCCCTTGATTAGTAGGGTTTTGTGTTAATTCATCTCCACTCCAAGTTCCTAATTCATTTGCTTGCCTGTCAAATTCTGCAGCAAAATAAACTTTATAAGGAGTTTCTGTTCCGCAAAATTCTCCTCCCTCTGTAAACCCCTCACAAGTTGAGCTTGAGGTAATGTTTACATAGGAGTTTGTAATGTGCTTTTCGCTGGAAGAATTAACCCCAGATCCTATAATTATTGTGCCATTATTAGACTCCTTAAATTCAAACTGGGCTACAGCTGATCTTTTAGTGACAGTTAATCTACTAGTAATATTGTTTTTTGAATCAACTGACAAATATCCTGCTGATGCGCTATTAATATCTGTAAAAGGTTCAAGCGAATTCATGTCAAATGGAGAGTTTTCTAAATTTCCTGCAAGAGGTACTACCGGAAAATTGCCCATATTTGAGCACCCTGCTCCGCTAAGCTGAGTAACAACAAATCCTTTTTGGGGAGAAAAAAAACTTGGAGTAAACTGAACCATACCAAAAGGATAAGTAGCACCAATAAAAGAATAACCACATGCTAATGACTCCCCTTTAGTTCCAATTCGAGTGTCTACAATTTCAGATAATTGCTGAGGATAAGCAATAGAAAAAAATAAAAATAAAATATAGAATATTGTTTTTTTATACCTCAATTTCATTAAGTTTAATTAGTTAGGTGGAATTGCTCCCATTCCATGAAATTCCATTTCAATAAACTGACATGCACTACCATCAACAGTAGATACAAACCTAATTCTAATATATCTGCTCATAGGGCCGGCAGGAATATCGAATTCGGAAAAATCAGAGCTAGCGCCATTTATTGCTTGAGAAGTTATTAATTCCCATCCTGCATTTTCAAATTCAGATGTTAAAACAGGTTCAGAAATAACATTGTTCCCAGAGCTTTGAAAAACTGGCAATGTTTCAGCATTATCAATGTTTTCTCTACCCCAAATTTCAATTTGTGTAGGATTGTTACCCACAAAATTCCAAGTGGGTCTGTGATGTAACTTTGCTTTAGCTAACTGAGTAGTAACACCAAGATCTATAGTGAAATGGCCAGGAACTGAGTTCTCTCCAGAGTGATAACTATTAGAATCTCCAGACCAAAAACTGTTATTATCCCATAAATATTGGGAAGGATTTGCGTTATAAAAATTACCTGGATTATCACTTGGCATACCAACTAATTGGAACTCACTTCTTTCTAATTCAATAGCTTCGGTATTTTCCCCGTAAAAGGTCATTTCTTTAAGTTGTGCGCTTTGGCCTCCAACGGATCCTGTTACTCTATATCTAATAAATCGCATGCGGCTAGAAGCTGGTGTTATAATAAAGCTATGGTTATTTTCATTTAAGCCATCTATTTGACCTTCATATAACAATTGCCAGCTAGCATTAATAAATTGAGCTTCATCACTTGAGGGTGTTTCTGCAAAATTTAAATTATCTCTACCCCATATTTGGATATCAGTTGGATTATTTTCAGAGTTAATAACAGGATCAACTAGGTTTAGCTTAACTTTTCTCAAGTCAGTCTTAACTCCTAAATCTACGGTAAAATGATGTGGGATACTATTGGGGCCAGAATGATAGGTATTAAAGTTATTTGCTTCAGAAAATCCATCACCATCAAATAGATACTGATCCGGATTTGCTCCGTTATATGTCCCTGGGTTGTCACTTGGCATTTGAACTAAACTAATAAAATCTTTACTAATTTCTGCATATGGAAGATTAGGTAGGGTATATTCTAAAGGAGCTAAAGCAATAGAGTCTATTCCATAAAGCCCAGATTGTATAACCGAAGTAGTTTGCATAATTCCAAGTGCCTTTAAATTAATTAGCTTTACTCTACTATCATCATAAAATAGCGTGTCTCTAATAATTTCATCTTCATCATTTTCATAATCAATTAAAGTGTATATTACAAATTCAGATTCTGCATTTCCATAGAAGTTTACATAGTTCCCGTCAGATTCAAAAGAATAATCCAACACCTCTCTCGGGTTTTGGTCTAAAATAAACTCATCCCCAATTACATTTCCTGCAACTGTTTGAGAAACAGATAAATTTCCATTAGGATCTTGAGTGTATACATTAAATTCATAACTCCCTTCTTCTAAATCTTCAATTATAACAGAGAATATATCTGATAAATTTTCCTCTATTGGGTAGTTGATCATTTGATCTTCGTACTCTATAATAATTTGATTAGAAGTGCCTAAAAATTGTGTGTAGCCTTCTAATTGTGCTCGATAATAACCAGGTCTTATGCTAAGCGTATCTAGTTTCCCTGCATAAATAGTTTCTCCATTCAAATATTCTTCATGAATGGAATCCATATCACTACAGGATATATAAATTAATGAGCTAGCTAAAACTAGATTTAAAAATTTAAACTTTTGTAAAATGTATGCTAACTTATTTAACATGTTTTTTTTAATTAATTAATTACTGTTCCCCAAAATGAAAGCTCTCCAATTACAGAAACCATCTGGTTATTCCATGACTCAAGGTTTACAAATCGTATGTAGCGAATGTCGTATTGTCGAGCATCAAAACCAAAAACAAAATCTTCACCATTATCTTGATATTCATAATCCTCAGCAGTATTTGATCCTGGCGGTAACCCAGAAGGCTTGAAGGATTCAAAATAACCCAAATCAATCCAACCATCACCTGGGCTGTCAGGGTCATAAATTGGTAAACTATTCAAATTTTCTCTACCATATATTTTAAACCTTTTAGGATTGCCATGCTTGTATAATTCACTGCCGCCTCTTTGATAAAGTTTAAATCTGTTTAATTTTGCAGTTTGACCCAAGTCAAGTGTAAATTGGTGCGGCAACGGTAAAAAACTAGTATGACCACAGTTCCATTGACTACTCCATGATCCATCCCATATTTGATTAGCGGAAAAACCATATTCACTAAAACTTTCATCACCTGGCATTGACTCTACTGACCAGTAAACTTTTTCTAGAAATATATCTTCCAGTGGAGTCACTTCAAAAGATCGTCTTATTGTTTGATTACCCCATCTATCTTCTACATATATTACAAAAATTGTTGCCTCAGGGTCGTATCCTCTAAAGCTGTATGAACTATTTGCTTGACTCGTGTAAAAAGACTCTTTAAACTCTAATTCCCCTTCAGAATTTTGAACGGACATATTTAGAGAGACTTCTGCTCTAGTTGGATTTAAGTAAGATATGTTTATCCCTCCAAAATCTTCTAATCCTTCAATTGATTCTAAAATTGCATGTATTGGCGCTTCCAGTGGCGAGATTTCAACAGTGACAGATTCGGATTCATTATCTCCTATATCAACAGCACGGATTTCGACTGGGTATTGACCAACTTGACCAAAACCTGTTATTCCTAATGTGTCAATAAATGACGAAACAATGACCTGTTTTTGTATTCCATTCTCATCGTCATATGAACCCTTAATATATAATAAATCTTCATCTGTAGGGGGGGTAAAATTTATAATTGCCCCGCCCGCAATATTTTCTATTGAGTTAACTGTGACTTTTCCTGGAGGGGTTCCGTCAGATCCATTAGCGCTATGAATTGGCTCTTCGGAGCAATTAATTAACATTATTGCAAAGCATAATATGCAAAAAATTAATACCGGTTTTATGTTTTTATTTTTTTCTATCATAAAATAATTTTATTACCATCCAGGATTTTGAACTAGATTAGGGTTTCTTAATAATTCATTTTGACTAATTGGCCATAAATAATCCTTAATTAAATAGTTCCTGTAATATATATTTTCTACTTCATAAAATCCTTCAACATCAGGTCTAAAAATATTCCAACCTCTTATTGGTTGGCTAAAATATTCATCTGCTAATTTCCATCTACGCAGATCCCAATATCGATGACCTTCTAAAGCTAATTCAATCATTCTTTCTTGGTGTATTATATCTCTCATTCCTTCTTTAGAACTTGGTTTTGAAGGATTACTAGAATAAAGCTGCCAAGTATTAACTAAATCTCCGCCGTAATCAAGTCCTGCTTTATCTCTAACTTTTTGAATATATTCATAAACTTCTGAGTCTGGAGATTCTTTAACTTCGTTTAAAGCCTCTGAGTACATAAGGTATAAGTCTGTTAGTCTAATAATTGGAAATGAATAACCTTTAATTGTAGAGCCTTCTTGAGCAATTACATTTTCATAATGAACTAATTTTTTAGCAAAATAGCCAGTTATTGAATAAATTTCAAAACCTTGTTTTCCAGATAATGCGCCTGCCTTAGCGTCTAAGTAAGGAATACTATTTATGTTGGTAGTTTCAAGTGAAAACCATTTTCCCCCATCAAACCCAATACTTGAGTAGAATCTGGGTTCTCTGTAAGTGTGTAGCTTGGCTGTACTATAATTATCTTCAATATAAAACTCGTGATAATTTTCAGCATTATCATCTAATAATGGAGTAGAAACCACATCATATCTGTTCCCATAATTCCATGTAACGTCTTCATCAATTGGTACTCCATTATTTGTGTAAAATGTCTCTACCATATTTAGTGTTGGTGCATGTGATTTTTTAGTATAACCAAATAAGGCAGAATGATCTGCGGTCCACCTCGGTTGACACCACATTTGTAGGTCTCCAGTCCATTCCGGTCCGTATGCCCAGATAATTTCTGAGTTAAATGACTCTGTTATTGCGGCTCTTTGACTTAGCTCTTCAATTACTTGCTCACTAAGTTCTCCATTAATTGGGATTTGTTGAGTAAACTCGTAAAGTTGATGACCATTTGATTCTGCACTTTCTATAGCATCGTATAGTGCATCTTTTGCAAGTACCCATTTTTGAGGGTCGTAAGTTTGATTAACCAGGCTATTTCCTTGACTATCAACAAGACTGTTAAAATCAGTATTACCATTAAATATAGGGCTTGCGTTTAAAACTAAAATTTTTGCTTTTAGTGCCTTTGCAACTGGCATAGTAACTCTTCCTTGTTCAGTATATATGTAATTAATAACTCCGGGTAAATTCTCTCCTTCAATTACCTCGTCTAGTAATTGAACTAAGTAATTTACAACATCATCTACAGGGTCTCTAAAAACATTCGTTTCATCAGCGCTTGCGCCAACACTTATATTGTTTTCAACAATTGGGATTGGACCATACATTTGCATAAGCCAGAAGTGATAAAAAGCCTTTAGTACTTTAACCTCGTCCAGCCATCTAAGTCTTTCTTGCTCTTCCAACCCAGGTACTGTAACCAAGTTGTCTAAAAATATATTACAATCTCTAAGCGCATTGAACAAGCTGTGAGGCGCTCCTCTACCTCCTTCCCAATAATTTAAATATGGGTTGGAAACATTTTGCATCCCTTTAGCGAGTCTAAAGCTCGTTTCATTATTCATATAAAAATCATTCTCAGCATAGTACCAAACTTCATCACCTGCTAACATTGAGAAATTCTGAACAACATTCGCATGTTCTGGAATGTAGGTATAACAAGTTGCTAAAAAGTTTAAAGCAGTCGCTCTATTGTTAAAGGCTATATCTATTGTAGGAATGTTATCTGGAATAACATCAAGATAATCATCTTTACAAGAAGAAAAAAGTATAATTAATATGAAGTAATAATTTTTCATTTTAAATAATTAAAAATTTATATTTAATCCCAAGTTAGCTCCCTTTTGAATAGGATACCCTAAGCCATTTCCACCCATTTCTATATCCCACAATTTAAATTTACTAAAGGTTAATAAGTTAGTTCCACTGACATATACTCTACCAGCTGAAAACCCAAGTTTTTCCGTCAACTTATCTGTAAAAGAATAGCCAAACTCAATGGACTTTAGTCTTAAAAAAGCTCCATCTCTTAACCACCAAGTACTATTTCTGTTGTTATTGTCGATTAGCTGATCTGATAATCTAGGCCAAGCCGCATACAAATTTCTATCGTTTTCAGACCAATGATCATTAGCCCATGCGGAGAGTAATGCATTATTTCCAATTGCGCTTCCGCTTGTATCTATAAATGGAGAAGTGTTATATGCGTCTACAAAAAATGATGACCTAGCAGATCCTTGAAAGAAAAATGAGAAATCAAGGTTTCTATAGCTAGCAGATGTTCCGAAACCATAAATTATTTCAGGAGTTGTTGGGTAGCCAATTGGAACCTCATCATTAATATCAATGATTCCGTCATTATTAATGTCTTTGTATTTTATATCTCCTGCCATATAATCTCCAAAAGTCTGAATTGGGGAATTTGCAATATCCGCTTGGTCTATAAATAATCGCTCCGCTATATATCCAAAGGGTTGAGATAAGTTAAGCCCAATTCTAGATCTCCAAGGTAGTCCAGCATTTATATAGTCTAGTTCTTCAAAGACTTCATATTTACTTGTTGCAAAAGAAAAATTCGCTCTAACTGCAACAAAAAAATCATTTGTGATATTGTCTTTATAATCTAATGACATCTCAAAGCCTTTCGATGAAGCTTCTCCTACATTTGCTCTTATAGGTGACTGTAGCCCCATAGAAGCTGGTACCTGTGCCCTGTCCATTAATATATTGGATCTATATTCTGTAAAATAATCAGCTTGGATGTCTACTTTGCCAAATAGGCCTAATTCAAACCCAACATTTAGCATTTTTGCTTTTTCCCAAGTTATTTGATCGTTTGCATATCGGTCAATACTAACTCCATTAATATAATTACTAAATTCATTTCCAAATGGAGCTCCCATTGAGCCGTCATTTAGGTTAACCTGAGAAATATAAAAGAATCTATCTTCTGCACTTCCAATTTGATCATTTCCAACTAAACCATAAGTACTTTTTAATTTTAATTTTGTTATGACGTCACTAGTAGAGCTCATAAAATCCTCATTAGAAATATACCAGCCGAAACCAAATGATGGGAAAAATCCAAATCTTTCGGACTTTGCAAACCTTTCAGATCCGTTGTATCCAAAATTAAATTCAGAAAAATATCTTTCATCAAAAGCGTAGGTAAACCTGCCTGAAACTCCTAAATTTCTATATGGTAAAGACCTTTGAAGGTCCCCGGCATTTGCGTATTTTAATTCTCTTGAAATACCTATTATCATCCCAGAGATTTCATGTATATCATCAATAGTTGTATTATAATTTAACGATGCTTCAAAATAAGTAGCATTCGTAATAACCTTATTACCTTCGTTGTACTCCAAATATTCAGTTCCTTGATTTGGGTTTAAAGCGATTAAAGTATACTGATCGCTTTGAAAATCATAGTTCCCAAGAGTATAATAAAATGGGTTATACTTTCTCTCTAGATTATAAAATGAGTACCTAGAAGTATTCCCTAGAATTCTAGCATTCAAGCCTTCAGCTATAAAGCCTAAATCTTGTTTAACCTCAACTGTAGCTAAGAAATTATTATAACTTTCGTCTTTGTATCCTCTAATCATATCTGCATAAGGATTTAAGTAATCCCCAAATTGACCATAATTACCGAACAAAATGTGTGTAGAATTTTGAAATTGAAGGTCAGGCTCATAAAACCTAGGGTACAAAACAGGGTTTGTTTGCATTGCTTTTTGATATATTGCTGCTCCACCATCTAGTGGCCCAATATAATCATCAAAGTTTCCGTTAAATTTTAGTGCAACTTCAGTAGTTGGTGTCAAGTTTACATTAACATTTGACCTAAGTGAGATTCGTTTAAAATTAATATTATTATTAAAATTATTTTGAGGATCGATCTTTAGGTTCCCATTATCGGTGTTTACAGTAGCCGCCAAATAATATCTTGCCACTTTACCTCCACCACTAACGTTGAAATTAAATCGACTGTTTAGCGTATAATCTTCCAACAATTCGTCAAACCAATTTACTGTTGGATATGCCATAATATTTCTATTTGGATCTTGAGAAATAAGAATCTTTTCTAAGGAATAAATTCTACCACCAAGTGGGTTTCTTGTGGCCAATGCTTCATTGTGTAATGTCATATAAGTAACAGGATCTGCAATTTCTAAAGATTTTGTAGGCGAAGAGTATGCTTTCTCGTAGCGAACATTAATTTTTACAACCCCTTCTTTACCTTCTTTTGTTGTTACTAAAATAACTCCATTTGCCCCTCTTGCACCATACAGGGCTGTAGCTGTAGCATCTTTCATTATAGAAAAGCTAGCAATATCATCGGGTTGCAATCTTGCTAAGTCAGTGGAGGTGGTTTCAATTCCATCAATTAAAATCAATGGAGATCTAGCGTACCCAAAAGTACTAACTCCACGAATAAAAAACTCTGCATTATCACGCCCTGGCTCACCACTTCTTTGATAGGAGATAACCCCAGCTACTCTTCCGGCAATTGAAGATGTTAAGTTACTAGTGGGAACACGCAGTTCCTCTGGGTTTATACTAGTTACTGCAGCAATAACACTTGCCTTTTTTTGAGTTCCATAAGCAACAACTGTTACCTCATCAAGACCTAATAAATCTTCCTCTAAAGTCACCTCTAAATTAATCTTGTCTTTGCTGTCTACTTTTTTAGTTATAAAACCTATATAACTAAAAATAAGCAGAGACTCATTATTTATTGATATAGTAAAGTTCCCATCAAAATCTGTAACTGTACCATTTTGTTTTTGAGATTCTTCTAAAATATTAACTCCTGGTATTGGATTTCCGTAAACATCGTTTACGACTCCAGAAATTATCTTTTCTTGAGAAAATAAATTTGTAATAAATAGAAAAAAAATAACTAATGAAATTCTTTTTAAATTACAAGTCATAAATAAAAATTAGAAAAATAAAATTTTGTTTAATATTAAATTTTTAAACAAAAATTAATTGACTTTTATGTTAATTTTTCAATAATTAACTACAACGTTTTCGTTTTTTTTAAATTTAATAACCAAATATATATAAAATTTGTATATTTATAAATATTAGCATCCATATATTGCAAATTATATTATTTTTATAGCCTGCTTTTAAACTATCTATATTATTATGAAAAAAATTAAACTTATGAAAAAAACTATTCTTTTATTACTAATTATTTTCACATCAACACTTAGTGCTCAAGTATTGACAATCGCTGAGGGAAGTTCAATTGATGTTGGAAGTGAGGCAAGTATAAATATTTCAGGGCTTGAATTAACTCCAAATGAAAACTTTAGTATCGTTGGACAAAATTCTATAACCAAGGCTTCTAATGTAATAACAATTGAAGGTAGCGCTCAAATATTAAATAGCCCTAACGAGTCTATGTCAAAAAATTACATGGCAGGCGTTAGTCTTTCGGGCTACACAGGTTCTGTTGTGTATAATTATGATGATGACGAAATGAATGGAGTACCGCACACTGCGTCTATGTATGTGATGGATTCAAATTCGGTTTGGACTGAATTCAAAGATGAAGATTCTGATGACAACACCATTAGCTATAACTTTACAGATTCTCAGGAGATAATGGGTGTAACAGCTGGAATACAAACATACAATGTTACATTCTCAGTAAACACAGCTAATATAGAAGTAGGAGAAAATGGAATGTATATAGGTGGGGGTATAATAGGTGATGCATGGGCATACGCGATGTCTGATGAGGATGGCGACGGTGTTTGGACAACAACTCTTTCCATGGGTGAGGGAACTACCGGTAATTATATTTTCTTAAATAGCCCTTCAAATGGTAGTGACTGGGGAACAAAAGAAGTTCTTACAGGCCAAGAATGTGCGGATGGTCAATTCGATGACAGGTTGCTCCAGCCCATAACTGGCGATACAACATTATTACATTGTTTTGGTAGTTGTGAAACTGACGGAACTTGTCCAGAGCCTCCTGCTACTACTGAGGTAACATTTAATGTTGACATGAGTCAATATGGATTAGCTGACGGAGATACTGTTCATGTAAATGGAGAATTTACAGGATGGTGTGGAAGTTGTGGAAATGAAATGAGTGATGAAGATGGTGATGGAGTTTACACTATAACATTTGATTTAGAGCCAGGGTCTTATTTCTGGAAGTATACAGTTAATGCTTGGAATGATCAAGAATCATTCAGTGAAGCTATTGATGGATGTACTGCAAATAATAACGGAAACTTTGATAGACAAATTGTTGTAGGCGATGAGGCTCAAGAAGTAAGCTACTGTTGGAATTCGTGTGATACTGCGTGCCCTGTTAATTATGACTGTGAGTACACTATTTCTGTGACAGATTCATACGGAGATGGATGGAATGGCGCAAGTATTGAGTTATTTGCAAATGGTAATTCTATTGGATCATTTACTAACACAGCAGATGCTGCTGGGGGAGAAGCTCAAACTACCTCTTTCGGTATAAACGAAGGTGATGTTATCACTTCTGGATGGACTTCTGGTTCATGGGATGGTGAAACTTCTTACTCTATTGCAGATTCATATGGGAACTTAGTTACATCAGCTGAAGACGGGCTTCCTTTGGAGGACTTCACGGCAACATGTATCGAAGATGTAGATCCAACAATGACCGCTTCAGTTACAGTTGATGGAAGTTCTGCAACATTTAGTTTTGAAATAGAAAACTTTGTTGTTGGAGATGCTGGTGAAGGAGTTGATGGACACATACATTGGTCAATATTTGATTCTTCAGATTTAGAAAATCCAGTAGTTGCAAATGTAATGGTTTACTCTAGTGATGATTTTACATTAACTGATTTACCTAACGGAAATCATACTATTGTATTCTCATTGGTTGACTCTAATCATAATCCGCTAGATCCTCCGGTTGAATCAACAATTGAGTTTTCAACATTTAATGGGATGGCTGCTTGTGATGACACGATAACATATACACAAGTTGCTAGTGGAGATTACAATGTATCCTTATCCTCTGGAGATGATTTAATGGCTGCTGTAACAATTAACGGTACCATGGAGGTAAATTGGGATTCAATCATCGTTACTGATGGTGCAGGAAATCAATTAAATGAGCAGATAGACGGAGAGTTTGTGAATGCTGTTTTCTATTCTCAAGATGGCACGATTAATGTTCAAATTCTTAATGATGCTTCTATTCAAAATGGTGATGTTACATTAGCCTTCTCATGTGAAGCCTTGTCAACACCAGAAAATGAAGTATCTAAAATAAGAGTTTATCCTAACCCGAGTTCTTCAATAGTTTACATTGATTACTTAGAGGATTTAGAGATAACTTTATTTAATGTTTTAGGTCAACAAATTCTAAAAACAAATTCTAAAACTATCGATATATCATCTCTTAATGAAGGCACTTATTTATTAGTTGCCAAAGATTCAAATAACACAATTACTAACTTTAAAATAATTAAAAAATGAAAAAATTAACAATAGTATTCTTAGCGACTTTCGCTTTAATTGCTAACGAAGCAATTTCACAAATTGCTGATCAAGACAAAAAAGCAGCTGTCATATTTGTTGAAAATGGAGACCAACAAGTATTTAACGGTAAAGTTTACAGGTCTTCTGTAAGTGGTGCTGCAAGAGACGGAAATGGAAACTCTAATGGAGCATTTGCTAATCAAGGTGATTGGAGTGTAGATTTAGTAATCTCTGAAAAGTCTCCAGAAAATGCTGCTCAAAGTTTTGGTGGATTTACTGAGAATGGCCACCCTTTATATACTGGTGGAGACGGAAACTGGTCTACAATTAGTGAAGGAATGGGTGCTGCAGGATGGGGATCATTTGCTGCTAATGCATATAACAGAGCTGCCGGTTTAGGTGGAGTTGCGTTAGGTTTTAATACTCTATCAGGTCCACAAGTTGGTGCTGCTGGTGGTATTGATGGAGGTAACGTAGGACAATTTTCCGCAGGATGGGGATCTAGAGCTATTGGTAATATTTCAACCGCAACAGGTTTTAGAAATACAGCTAGTGGAACTTCATCTGTATCTTTAGGAAATTACAACTATGCAACTGGAGATACTTCAATCGCACTTGGAAAAGAAAATTGGGCAGAAGGAGCTAGTACAATTACAGTTGGATATAAAAATCATGCTGCTGGAGCTGGATCTGTTTCTTTAGGTCAAGAAAATATTGCCTGGGGAACAACAAACTTTACTTCTGGTTATCAAAATGTAGCTGGAGACACTAATTCTGGAGTTGGATCTGGAGGTAGTGCAACTGCGATGGGTAAATACAATACTGCGTCTGCTGATGCGTCTATGGCCTTAAACAGAGGAACTAGTGCAACAAACCAAGCTGCTACGTCAATGGGGCTTGGAACTACTGCAGATAATGTTGGTATGGTAGCTGTTGGAGTTAATAATGCAGCTGGAATTGGTGATACTGCAGAACAATATTTTTATGTTGACGGTTCTTATACAGGTTCAAATCCTGGAGTTGCTTTTGTGGTTGGAAATGGGGATATAGATTCTTCTAATGGACTTGCGGGAGCTAACTCTTCTAATGCATTTATAGTTAATTATGATGGGTCAGCAACTCTTTCAGGAGATTTAACTATAAATTCTGATTCGAGATTAAAATCTAATATAGTAACCCTTGGTAGCACGCTATCTAGGTTATTATTAATTGATGGAAAAAGTTATACAATGAAAGCAAACGAATCCATTTCAAAAATTGGATTACTAGCTCAAGAAGTTCAAGCTGCATTCCCAGAACTAGTAAAATCTGCTAGTGATTCTGAAGGAACATTATCGGTAAATTACCAAGGAATGATTCCTGTTTTACTTAATGCTATTAAGGAGCAACAAGCTCAAATTGATGAACTTAAAGCTTTAATTAAAAAATAATAACAACTCAAATAATTTATTAAAATAATAACCTCTTTCTGTTCAGAAAGAGGTTATTATTTTTTTGCTTAAAAAACCCTCAATGCAAATAAAAAACTTCATTTCAATTTCTTATTTCTTACTTTTTAGTTGTATTTGCTATTCGCAAATTTACTTTAATCCCTTACCAATGGAAAAACAATTAATTGGTAGAAACATCTCCACAAACCAGGGAGAAATTATAATAAGCGGGGAAGTTAATAATGGACCGTATTATGATTTGGATTATGATAATTGGAGAAGTGGTGAACCTAATAATACACCACCGCCAGAAGATGTTGTCGAGATGTTTGGTAATAATAGCATTCTTCAAGGTCAGTGGAATGATAGCTCATCGAACAGCACAAATGCTTCTTATGTAGAGTATGAAGGAATTATAACCAGCCTAGGGGGCTTTATTTATCTAGGCCAATACAACGGACATTCTTATTTTAAAAATCCAGAAAACTTAAATTGGGCACAAGCAAAGTTAGCTGCTGAAAATGTAGGTGCTTATTTGTCGTCCCATCAAACAATTGAAGAAAACAACGCAGTAGCAGAAATGGGAGACTTTCTAGGTTGGATTGGATTGTATCAAGATGTGAATTCATCCAATTATAGTGAACCAGAAAACGGATGGAAATGGCTAGCGCCTAGCAATGTATCGTCTAGTTACAGTGAAATTAGTATTAAAGTTTATAAAAACGGTAATTTATCACAGACTCTAAGCGAATCTTTAGAGTTTACGAATGATAACGCTTCATTTAGTATTGATGTAAATCTAAATGCAGAATTAGTAAAGTATTCCTTAGAAATTTATGGAACAACGGATGAAGGTGTAAATTTGGTAAAAGAAATCAATGACCTAGTTTGTGGAGATGTGTATATTGTTCAGGGGCAGTCTAATGCAGAAGCACCTTCTTATAATGGAAGTTCCTCTGGATATCAAAGTGATTTTGTTAGGGTGTATTCAAACGGTACATCTAACTCAAGTAGTGTGATAAATAATAACCTGTGGTATTACGGTCAAGGTGATGGGAATTCAGGCACAAATGGAAATACAGGACAATGGGGACTTGTGTTAGCAAAAAAATTAGTAGACGAATTAAACATCCCGGTTGCTATATTTAATGGGGCACATGGTGGGCAACCAATATCGTTTTTTCAAAGACCTCAAAATTATGAAACGTCCACAAATTCAAATTACGGTAGGCTTTACTATAGATTAAATAAATCGGGCTTAAAGTCTTATGTAAGAGGAGTTTTGTGGTCACAAGGTGAAGCAGATTCGTTTTCTGGTGGCTTAAGTACAGAACAATACAAAAATGAGTTTGAAAATTTAGTTGGCTTTTGGCAGGAAGATTATCCAAACATTGAACAATATTATATATTTCAAACCCGCGATTGTGATTGTGGTACATCACAGTCTGGACGGGTCAAAATTAAAGAAGCACAGAGGCAATTAGCTGCGGATAATTCAAATATTTCTGTTATGCCTACAACTGGGATAACAGTTCATTCAGATAACTGCCATTATCCCTTTACAGATGGCTATGAAAAATTTGGGTTAAGAAGTTTTAAACCCATATTGAATACTATCTATGGAGTAAATTATAATGAAGAAATAAACGCCCCTATGGTGACTGACATACAGATTTCCAGCTCTAATGCCTTAAAAATAATTATTACCACAGATGCAGTTTCTTTAATGACTAATACCCAAGACAATGAAACACTGCTAAATAAAATATCCAACGATTTTGTGTTAGATAATGCAAATAATGTCTCTATAACAGGTTTTGAAGTTGTTAATAATACTATTGAATTATTACTTAATGGAGACCCTGGAGCCGATGCAAAAATTACTTTGCATGGGCGTTATAATTCCTTACAAGATAACATAACTAACACATCTGGAATTGAATTAGTTTGTTTTGGCAATTACTGTATTTCTGGGGATTGTAATCAATCTACAGGTGGAGTTGCAAATGATGAAAATAAAAAGCCAGCTGTCGTATTTACAGAAAATGGTGATGGTGGTGTGTTTAATGGAAAGGCTTATAGATCAAGTTTAAGTGGTGCTGCTAGAGATGCAAATGGGAACTCTAATGCAGCTTTTGGAAATCAAGGTGACTGGAGTGTCGATTTAACTATTTCTGAAAAAACACCTCTTCAAGCTGCTCAAAATCATGGTGGGTTTACCGAAGCAGGGCATCCAATATACAATCAAGGGGATGGAAACTGGACATTAATCCATAATGGCATGGGGGCCGTAGGATGGGGGGCATTTGCTGCTAATTCATATAATAGAGCTTCAGGACTTGGCTCCGTATCTCTTGGTTTTAATACTATAGCAGGGCCACAAGAATCTCAAGCTGGAGGAATTGATGGTGGTAACGTAGGTCAGTTTTCTGCAGGATGGGGATCAAGAGCAATTGGAAATATCTCTACTGCAACTGGATTTAGAAATACTGCTAGCGGAACTGCATCAGT
>Ga0209199_1002550_pt1 | contig 19190 bp, 20 predicted proteins | sample COGITO_mtgs_1105_7_FD_184805 | JGI IMG/M metagenome (GOLD analysis project Ga0209199, IMG submission 184805) | Pelagic marine microbial communities from North Sea - COGITO_mtgs_110523 (SPAdes) (version 2) | ecosystem: Environmental > Aquatic > Marine > Epipelagic ...
CGTCCGATGTCAGAAACTAGGTCATATAACGTCTGCGCAGAAGCTTGGACAGTGACTGACTCCTGAAAACTGCGGACAACACTTTGACTCATGGCTCTAGTTTATCGCCGACTCCCGTGATGGGTGTCCCGAATCATGTGAGACAAATAGGCACCCATCGAAATAAGGCTACGCGGCTGTTCAGTTATTGATAGTATCCGCTGTGCCGAAAGTGGAAGCTGGGCCACTGGTGGGGACCCTTACTACAACGACTGAATGCCGGTTTATAAACCTTCAACGAAGGAACTTGACATGACTATTGCTGTTGGCGATTCACTTCCCGAGGTGGAACTCCGGACAATGCTCGATGGAGTTCCGGCGACGGTCTCAAGTACCGAGATTCTAGGGTCCGGTCGAGTTGTACTCTTCGCCGTACCGGGTGCTTTCACCACGGGATGTTCCCAGGTTCATTTTCCCGGATACGTCGAATTGGCGGCAAGTATTTCTGCAGCAGGAGTCGATGCGATCGCGTGTATCTCAGTTAATGACGTCTTTGTAATGGATGCCTGGGGTCATGCTCAAAATGCCGGGGACATCTTGATGTTGGCTGATCCAGATGCCGCATTTGCCAGAGCGATGGGGCTTGAAATCGACGCATCTAGCTTTGGCTTGGGAATTAGGTCTCAGCGCTACGCGCTCGTTCTGCAAGATGGCGAAGTGATCACCTTTCTTCCTGAAGAAAATGGCTTAAGCATTCTGGCCAGTACCGCAGCCTGCGTCCTAGCAGAGCTTTAGCCCTGCGCCTATTACTCGTTATTCTTAAATGCACTTTCGACAAGAGGTTAACTGCACGGAATCAGCCACACGGTTATGCATCAGATTTTGCACACATCGGCCCGGCACATCAGCGCACAACCGGATCTCCAACTTCAACAACTCGAAATCGTCTAAAAACCCTTCAAGATGATCAACCTTGTCGCGGGCCTTGTTAATCCGATACATCGAACGCAGCAACACCAGGGCGTCGCGTGTCATGTCAGAACCCAGAGTGAACTTGTACTCCCGCGGAAAATCCTGCGTCACCGCGAAAACTCGCAGATCCTGAAACACCACCACCGGCGCACACCACCTTCAGGATAAAATTCGTGGCCGCCCTGCGGGCGGCCACCTAAAAACCTGAGAAACGAGAGAACAAAGAGATAAATAGGTAAAGGGATAAATAGCTAAAAAGCCCTGACAGGCCGAACGCGGTTGGGGCCGTCCTTGCCGGCGGACGCGAATCCACCGCCGAAGCGCTGGGGCTCCGCGTTAAGCGCATCGAACTGCGAGGGAGACCAGTAGCTCTCAGCAGCGAACCCGCCACCCCTGTAGAGCTTTGCAGCCCACGCATCTGGGTTTTGGTTCTTGGTCGACCTCGTTGGCACCGAATTACGTCAAATGCTTGCAAGAAAATCCCCTCACCCTGCCAATAGCTTGTCCGGCAGTAACGCCCTGAGGTTATGCACACGGTTATGCATTAGGTTTTGCACACACCCTCAGGCCCCGGGCGTGTGTGCATAACCTCTTTTCGTGAGGGAATCAGAGCCCCGATTTAGGTGACCAAATGGTGAAAGTGAAAACTTTTAGGCCATAAATGAAAAATCTGCCTCTGGAAATCCAAGAATCAACACCTAGCAGTCCTGCCAGCCGGACTAAGTCGAATTTCGGACTTCCTAATTAGATTCGCTTGACACCTTTGTCATGTCCACTTCACGTTACTTCGCTTGTAGTCCAACTGAAATATTCCTTCGATGAAACTGACAAATCAGTGTGTTGCTAGATCTGAGCCAAATTATGCAAGCAGAATTCACAGGTTGCCTAGGAAAGTCGATTCTTAAGCGGTGCCATGCGAGAATTCTTGCCCACACGGGCATTTCCTTCTCCTGCTAGGCAACAAAGAAATTGGTCAATCCAGAACCCGGATTACCTGCTTGTTCATAAACTCTTCAATTCCAAGGTAACCAAGTTCGCGGCCGATACCCGAACGCTTGACCCCGCCAAAAGGAAGGTCTGCTTGGGAGCCGCCCACATTGTTGACGTAGACCATGCCTGCCTCAACCTGGCGACCAAAGGACATTGCCCGAGCTGGGTCCGTGGCAAAGACCGAGGAACCAAGACCAAAAGGCGTGTCATTGGCGAGCTCAAGTGCATGGTTTTCATCTGACGCCGAGTAGACAATCGCGACTGGTCCGAAAACTTCTTCGTGGTGAATATCCATGTCAGGTGTAACGCCGGTGATTACCGTGGCTTCGAAATATGCACCTGGCCCCTCGATCATCTTGCCACCGCATTCGATCACTGCGCCCTGTTCCTTAGCGCGGTTAAGCTGTTCAAGGACTCGCTCCGCTGCGGCTCTCGTGCTAAGTGGCGCCAAAGTAGTCGTTTCATCTAACGGATCACCCGGGGTGTAAGTCTTAAAATCATTCACCAACTCCGCAAGGAAGTCCGGGTATATGTCGTGCATGACGATCATCCGCTTGGGTGCGTTACACGCCTGACCCATATTTTCCAGTCGAACCTCGGCTGCACGCTTGGCGAGAGCTGGCAAATCATCTGAATCGAGAACGACCATGGGGTCGGATCCACCCAACTCAAGTACGACCTTCTTCAGGTGCTTGCCCGCTTCGGCAGCAACTGCTGCACCGGCTCGTTCGCTTCCTGTAAGGGAAACGCCCTGCACACGTGGGTCAGCGATAATTGCTGCCGCTTGCTCATTAGAAGCGAAGACGTTCACGTAGACGCCATCAAGAACCCCAGCGTCATGCATGAGTTTTTCGATAGCAAGTGCTGTCTCGGGACAAATTGGTGCGTGTTTGAGCAGAACCGTGTTACCGAGAATGAGATTGGGAGCTACGAAACGCGCAACCTGGTAGACCGGATAGTTCCACGGCATAATTCCAAGAATGACTCCAACAGCAGTTTTGTGAATAGTTCCCTTGCCACCTGAAATGACAAAATCTTCATCAGCTAATAGTTGATGGGCATTTTCAGCATAATAAGAAAAAATGTCACAAACGACTCCCATTTCACCACGAGCGTCACCTAGGCGCTTGCCCATTTCCCGTGACATCTTGGTCGCGAACTCTTCAGTTCGCTCGGAAAAAAGCTCGGCGACTCTTTTCATCTTCGCAGCCCTGACCTCGAGGTCAAGCCGAGACCAAGACAGGTACGCTTCCTGGGCTTTATCCACAGCACAGACAACTTCAGAGTCCGTCATCGTGGGAAATTGCTGGATTAAGGTTCCGTCTACTGGGTTTGTTACGGCATACATCAAGTTTCTCCTAATTAGTCGTGAGCAGGTTGCGCTCATTGAGGTTAGCGATAAATTTCCAAATTCCATAGGTCCATGGTGTGGCCGTCTCAGAGTGGGTCACCGTATTGATCAGTGCTCCAAGTTTTGGTGTTGAAATGCTCACCACGTCGCCGAGCGCGTGGGTGAAGCCTTCACCCTCGGAATAGCGGTCTTGGGTCGGTGCGAAAAGAGTACCGGTGAAAAGAACAAATCCATCAGGGTACTGATGGTGGTCACCAAGCACGTGCCCAACCAAACTCTCCGGATCTCGGCTGATGTTTCGCATCGAACTGAATCCGTTGAGTTCAAATCCTTCTGGACCGGTCACTTTGAGATTAATGTCGAGTGTGCGAACGTCGTCCATGGAGAAGGTATCGGTGAGTAGCCGAATAAACGGTCCAAGGGCGCAAGAGGCATTGTTGTCTTTTGCCTCACCGAGAAGTAATGCACTGCGCCCTTCAATATCGCGCAAGTTCACGTCATTACCCAAAGTCACGCCGACAATTTTTCCCTCAGCAGTGTTAATGAGAACTACTTCTGGCTCAGGGTTATTCCAATGCGACGTTGACCGAATTCCAATTTCTTGGCCAACACCCACGGAGGACAACACCGGCGCCTTGGTAAATACCTCGGGATCAGGTCCGATACCAACCTCTAAGTAAGGCGACCACAAACCATCACGGATTAGAACTTTTTTAACGTTGGCTGCTTCGGGTGAGCCCGGCACGATTGACTCGATCGCACCACCGATGATGGATCCGAGTTCATCTCGAATTTTTCGGGCAGCGCCGGAATCCCCCATGGAGCGTTCTTCGATTACTCGCTCCAGCATGCTCTCAACGAAAGTCACTCCCGCAGCTTTGATCACCTGAAGATCGACCGGCGAGAGAAGGTGATCCTGGGACGAAGATCCATCATTCGGGGTCACGTTCAACACATGGTCGATTGAGCACAAAGGTTGGCGAGATCGAGCGGCCAACAATGCGGAGTCTAAGTCTTTGCGGGCTAGCAGCAATGACATGGTTGGACCTAGGTCAGTCACGTCAATCAGATCAGTCCCGTGAACCAAGACCAAAACTGGACCGTTTACATCAGCGCGGTAGATCCGACCGACGAGTACTGCCTGAGCGTGGTCATCAGGCAGAATTTCCCGTGGTGTCATCATTATTATTATTCAACCTCTCCTGGTTTTCCGCCTTCAAGCCAGGCGAAGTATTCCCATAGTTCACCGCACGGACCTGCGAAATAAATGCAGCGTGCATTCCATGGGTAATTATTTGGTGGACCATAAAGTTTTATTCCGCGTTCTTGAAGTTCGAGATGCATAGCATCAATCTCACTTGGATCATCAAGTTCAACGGCAACCATTACTTGGTGACCTGGGCTCTCTCCCACCTGAGCAGCAGCGCCGGTTACGTTTCGGATTCGCTCTGCTTCCCAAATTGCCAGCATGAGATCACCCGCCCGAAAGTCCGCGAACCCCGGCATTTCGGAAGAAAGAGTAAATCCGAGTTTTTCGATATAAAAACTTTTCGATTCCTCAAAGTCTTGGGTAACAAGACAAACATCGGTGACTCGTGGTGGGAGTTTCATTTCCTAGTTCCTTTCTTAGAGTGCGGAGTTGCGTGGGTTGTTTGCAAGCCAGTCGTTTTCATGGGGAAACATCCACGGATTGGGAAGCAGGCTGGCAGCTGAGATTTTTTTTACATCGCCTCGAATATCCACGATCACTTGGGTATCCTCCCCGTACATGGTCATAAGCTCACGGCAGACTCCACAGGGATTCGTAACAACAACCTGCCCGTTGTCGGCCTTGCACACTGCAACGATCGTGTCGATTCTCTTCTCGCCTGCCATGAGCGAATTAGCCACAGCCGAAGACTCCGCACATACGTTGATTCGACGCGAGCCTAGGTGGATTCCTTCGTAGATCTGGCCGGAGTCTGCACGCAACACTGAGGCAACTTGGTGAATTACCGGGTCATAAACCCTATCCAGAAGAGTCTTCGCGCGTTCGAATAGTTCGACATCTTTCTCTGTCAGGTCGATTAATTGGGGCATGGCTAGCTTTCCTATCTTTGATCGAGTACTGGGGTCGAGATTCGAATTGCCGCCTCTTTGGATGTCTTAGCTAGAACAATAAGTCCAACGAGAGCAACAACATAAGGCATCATTTGAGCGAACTGCGGAGGCAAAATATCTTGAGGGATAACTATTGCTGCAGCATTTGCCATGCCAAATACAAGGGAAATCGCAGCAAGCCAAACAACTCGCCCTCGGCTGAAGATGACCGCTGCGAGAGCAACGAATCCCAAGCCACTTGTCATGCCCTCGGTGAACAGACTTAATTGACCCAGACTTAGTTGAACACCAGCCAGTGCACACAAACTAAAACACCATACTTGGGCAAAAATTCTCATGGAAAGAACTGAGCCACCGGCTGTGCTCAGCGCCTCAGGATATTCACCAGATGCTTTGAGTCGACGAACGATGACCGAGTGACGTACTGCAAGACCCGTAAGTATCACCAAGAACCAACACAGATATGTGAGAACGGTGTGACCTGAAAAAATTCCGCCGATGATTGGGATGTCACCAATAATGGGGATATCAATTTTCGGGATGGATTCCACCGTGTCGCTGCTCAATGTTCCCTTTACTCCGTAGAGAGAACGCAGGAGATAAACCGTCCCGCCTGCACCGAGTACGTTGAGAGCAATTCCTGCCACGAACACATTGACCTTGAGCACAGCGACGATAAACCCAAATACAAGGCCGAAAAATGCACCCATAAGTAGAGTCAAAATCACTGCTGGAAGCCAAGCGCCAGTTGCGCTCCCAATCGCAACACCGAAGAAGGCACCAAAAATCATGGCCCCCTCCAGACCTACGTTTAAGTCGCGGGTCCAGGCAGTAAGCAAACCACCAAGGGCTGCCAGCAGTATTGGCGTTGTAAAGCGCATCCCCGAAGCGAAAAAAGCATCGAAGAAATCCATCAGGCACCCTTCCTTGGGAAGTATCGCTGGCGAAGTTGATCAACTTGCGTGAAGACTCCAGGCCGAGCCGCTGCAATCACGATTATCGCGGCGATCAAAACGAGCGATAGTTCCGCGGGGACAGCAGAAACCTGTTCAATCCCTCGCGCCGAACTACGCATGACGGTGTAAATGGCGACCCAACCCAAGGTTGGCAATATCCGGGCTCGGCCGATCAACGCGATCAAAACGGCGTCCCAGCCAATTCCTGAACCAATTTCTGTCCAATACCGACCTTGAGAAGCAGAGACCAAAAGCGAGCCGGCGATTCCCGCCAGAGCCCCACTGACGGCCATTGACGAAATCCTGGCAGATTTCACGTTGATTCCGACGGCTGCGGCAAAACTCGGGCTTTCTCCGGTCATGCGCCAGCGGTAACCAATGACCGAACGTTCACTCAGCCACCAGACTGCCAACGCGAGCGCGACAACAACGTAGATAGCGCTGGTGAGGCCCGTCTTCGGCATGATTTCGTTAAACATGGATGAGTCTTGAACAGTTCGGGTCGTTCCGCTTTGGCGACTTGGGTCACGAAGTTGGTTGGTTACGAGGTAAGCACCAAATAGGATTACGATGTAATTCGACAACAAAGTGGAGAGGACTTCATCAACTCCCCACACGGCGCGCAACCAACCGAGCCCGGCCGCAATGAGTGCGCCGGCGGCAGCACCAGCCAATGTAACTATTGCGATGTGAACGCCAGGAAATAGTGGTCCAATGTAAATGCCAGCTACCGCAGTTGCCAGCGCTCCGGCATAAATTTGACCTTCCGCTCCGAGGTTGAACATTCCCGAACGAAACGCCAAAGCAACACCAAGGGAGGCGACACATAGCGGCAGCCCCCATGCGAGGGTCCTTGCAATTTGGGTTGGATCACCGAGGGAGTACTTGAGCCCTTCAATCATGGTTGGGATTGCTTGATAGCCCTGCAATTGGATCAAGACAATTGTGATGATCAGCCCAATGACAAGGGTGAACAGGCTCGCAAAAAGTTTTTTAGCAGTCAACTTCGATGTGATGCGCTTAGCGATTTTCGACTGGTTCTTTGCTTCCGATTGGATAGTCATTCGTCATTCGTTCCCTTCTGAGCGCCGGTCATGAGCAGACCGAGGGACTCACGGTTGACAACTTCAATCGGTTGATCACTCACAGATTCACCTTCGTACATGACAACGACTCGATCTGCCAGCCTCAAAATTTCATCGAGATCTGCCGAGATAAGGACCACCGCGCAGCCACGTTCAGTAGCTTTCACTATTTCGTCGTAGATCAGCGAGATGGCACCCAGATCAACCCCGCGGGTGGGTTGTGCAAGGACCAAAATGGATGGCACGCTCTCGAGTTCCCTCGCAACGACGACTTTTTGTTGATTGCCACCAGAGAGTTGTCGCAGGACTGCATCTTCTGACGCTGTCTTGATTTCGTATCGCCTAATAACATCTTTCGACCAACTGCGAATCGGAGCAGTGACCGCACTACCAAAACTCAAAAACCCTCGGATATTTCTTATGCGGTCAGCCGCCATACCTTCAACAACGGTTGAGTTAATTGGGAGCCCCTCTGCCTGACGGTCTTCTGACACGAAAGCGACCCCAGCCTCACGCCTACGAGAAACATTGCTCTTAGTGGAATCAACGCCAAGAACGGTGATCTGCCCAGCTGTTGAAGCAATGGTCCCTATCAGAGTTTCGGCAAGAACCGACTGACCATTTCCTTCGACACCAGCGATACCAAGGATCTCGCCAGCTCGCACATCAAAACTAACTCCGTTGAGCGCGGCATCGTGTGCTGGTTTGGCCGTATGGACTTCCTGGACGGAGAGTACGGTTTCACCGCGCGTCGCGTCCCGTTCTACGCGACCAAGATTGACATTACTTCTACCTGTCATCGCCGATACCACCTCAGCGGCATCAGTTCTATGCGAATCTAGTGTTGTGATCGTTTTGCCGTTGCGCAACACCGTTATACGGTCCGCAATTGCAAAGACTTCTTGCAGCTTGTGCGAAATGAAAATTATGGAACGACCGTCGCTCGCCAAATTTCGCAGCAAAACAAAAAGTTCATCGGTTTCTTGCGGGGTGAGCACTGCCGTAGGTTCGTCGAGAATAATAATTGAAGCGCCGCGATGAATCACTTTGACAATTTCAATTTTCTGTTGCGACGCTACGTTAAGTGTTCCAACAATTGTGGACGGATCGACTTTCAGACCCAGTCTTTCCATAGGCTCAAGTACCGCGGTACGAGCTGCCTGGAGGTCATAGAGGCCCATTTTCTTGGGTTCAGCGCCAAGCATTACATTTTCGGCGATCGAAAAAGAGGGCACAAGCATAAAGTGCTGATGCACCATTCCGATTCCTGAATTTATGGCATCAGATGGAGATTCAAATTTCGTGGGCTTCCCGTTGATCTCGATCAGTCCTGAATCGGGCAAAACCATGCCATAAAGAATCGTCATCAGGGTGGTCTTACCTGCACCGTTCTCCCCAACGAGTGCGTGAATCTCACCAGGTTTGAGGTCAAACGTAATGCCATCATTTGCACGAACGGCACCAAAATGCTTAGTGATGCCCACCATTTTCATGATGGGCATCACCTCGCTTAATTGTGACTCTGTCACTCGGTTGAGATCTCTCCTGAAACCAGTTGGGCTTGGATCGCGTCGAGGGCTGCTTGCTGATCCGTAGATACGAGATCCGCGTTGTAGACCATTCCCCAGCCACCGTTGTCAAAACCGTAGCTCTGAACCGTTCCCTTGGTAAGTGAGCCATCAACGAAGCTGGCCGTGTTTTCCAAAATCACTGAGTCGACTCCCATTTCCAAGCTGCCTGGTGACTTACCTGGCGCAAGGGCGGATTTGTCGGAAACAACACCGATCGGAGCGATTGCTTCCCCACTCTTGGCGGCATCAAATGCACCGGCACCTGTAAGGCCAGCGTAGGAGAACACTGAGAACGCACCCGCATTCTTGAGGGCAATTGCAATTTCGCTGCCTTTGGCTGGATCAACAAATGATCCGGCGTACTGAGGATCTACGGCCTGAGCAGGATCCACGGCAGCGACGCCCTGAGTGTAACCCGACTCACAGTTTTTAATTACTGGCGCATCTACGCCACCGATAAATCCAGCGACGCTAGAACCATTGGCCTTATTAACCGTTGCTGCAAGAGCACCGGCCATAAAACAGCCTTCAGCAGTCCTGAACTCTGCAGAAACAATGTCAGGACTATCAATCGCAGCATCGATGAACACGTATGTTGCGTTGGGGTTATCTGTTGCTGTCTTGAGCATGGCATCGATCGCTTCGAATCCGAGAACGAAAACTAGGTCGTTGTTTTCACCAGCATCCTGCAGCAATGGCTCAAAGTTCTGAGCTTGGAGTTGACCTTCATAAGTGGTTACCGTTGCACCGAACTGTTCAACGAGTTGCGCCTCTGCGACTGCAGCTTGATCAAAAAAGTCACCGTCACCGAAGGCGTTATCAACAAAGATTCCAACTCGTGGACCGCTTAGCTCGGCGGCTTCCTGTGAAGTTTCCTCAGCGGCTGCGGTCTCTGTTGTGGTAGCGGTTTCCTCGGCAGTGTCTGGGCTAGACCCACCGCACGCGGTTAACGTAAGAGTAGCAACGGATGCAACAGCGATGAGCGACAGTCGCAGGTGACGTTGACCCTTTACAAACGATCCAATCATGATGTTCCTTTCTTAGACGAAGCATTATTGATGGCTTGACGCGAGTATTAATGCGAATTAGGATGGAAAGGTAGCATCATATGATGATACGAACAAGGACTTTATCTATTCGTTATAAAACTACATTTTCATGAGGGGCATACCGGTGTCTTTATCTGCCAAGTCTGGGAACAAGCCACAATTGTTAGTGGTAACAGACCACGCCTTTAAGCATTTGGAACATGAAAGGAGGGTGGCGGAAGAACTTGGCGTCGAATTTCGTGCATACGACTGCACGACTGAATTAGAGACCATCGCCGCAATCAAAGATGCCGACGTTGTCATCACAAACTTCGCGCCCTTTACCCGAAACGTAATCTCGACAATGAAGCCCAATACCGCGATTATTCGATACGGAATTGGTTTCGACAATGTAGATATTGCAGCAGCAAATGACTATGGAGTGAGCGTGGTCAATGTTCCCGATTACGGGGTTGAGACTGTGGCTGATCATGCCGCGGCCGGAATACTTAGCCTGACTCGTCGTTTACCTACTTACACTAATCTCATCAATGAAAACGGTTGGGCGAGACCCGGAGACGTCGGCAAATTGCCTTCTTTACGCGATTTGACTGTTGGACTGATTGGGTTTGGCCGGATTGCAAGGGCCTTGTTAGAACGCTTGCGGCCTTTCGGTGTTAGTTTCGTGGTCTTCGACCCGATTCTCGACCCCAAGGTAATCCAGCAGTTGGGCGCCCGGCCGGTCACACTTGACGAACTCGCTGAAGTCTCAAATATTGTGAGCCTGCATGCTCCGAGTACTCCCGCCACGCGGGGACTGGTAAACAAAGTTTTCCTTGACAAGCTTCCCTTCGGCGCTATCGTGGTGAATACGTCGCGTGGAAATCTGATCAACACTGACGACCTCATCGAGGCACTTAACTCGGGTCAAGTCGCTGGCGCGGCTCTCGATGTCACAGACCCAGAACCGTTGCCCAAGGAGAGTACATTGCACGAGATGCCACAGGTGATTCTCACACCACATGCCGCGTTCTTCGACGAACGTTCACTCGACAGTCTTCAACTTTTAGCGAGTGCAGAAGCTGCACGCTTCTTACGCGGTGAAGCGGTAATTAACCTGGTCAATCAACCAATTCAATTAGACAAGGAGATTGCCAGTGGCTCTTAGTCTCCAAAGCGGGTCATTGTCACTGACGCCGTTACGACTTTCAGAAAAGGTCGCTCGCTCAATCCAAGATGACTTAATCGCTACCCGGCGGCAGCCCGGTGATCAGTTACCAACCGAACCAGTACTCGCGGAAAGGTACGGGGTAAGTCGAACTGTTATTCGAGAAGCTGCCCGGCTCCTAGTTGATCGAGGTCTTGTAACGATCCGAGCTGGCAGCGGCATGGTCGTAGCGGAATTCACAGGATCGTCCATCGCTCGCCAATACGAACTGATGCTGGCGCTCGCTCAACCCCGCTTCGAAGAACTAATGGAAATGCGGCTCGTTGTTGAGGTGGGTCTCACCCAGTACGCAGCGCAGCGCAGAACTGAAGTTGATTTGGTAGCGATCCAAGAGGCTCTCACCGAATTCTCTAACCCAGATCTTACGCTGCAGACAGCCCTGGAGTCCGACCTGAAATTCCACATGGCAGTTGCTCAGGCCTCACACAATCCCTTTTTCGTCTCCCTAGTGAATCCAATGAATGACTATCTGCGATCAACATACAGTCCGAGCATGGGGTACGCCGCGGCTATGCCCCGAACACTCCATGAGCACGCCGAAATCGCGAGAGCTATTGAGCAGGGCGATGCACAGTTAGCCGGCGAGATGGCGAAATCACATTTAACTCGCATCCTCAGGGAGAGCGACGATCTCCTACCCGAACCAAACTAACCTATTAGGACAAGTGAATTCATGGAACCCAACACATTATTTTCTTCCCCAGCAGATTTCACGTTAGAAGGCAAGCACATCATCGTTACCGGCGGAGGTCGGGGCTTAGGTCAATCGATCGCACTCTCAGCTATTAACGCTGGGGCGCACGTGACCGTGATTGCTAGATCAGCAGATCAACTTGAAGACACTGTGAATTTGAGTCAGCCGCTGCCCGGAACATGCAGTGCCCAAACAGCTGACATTTCTCAAGCAGATTCTCTTGGTGCGTTAATCGATGAAGTCGAAAGCGATCGTCCAATAGATGGAGTCGTGCATGCAGCCGGTACCCAATTGCGCAAACCCGCTATCGACGTTGAAGTTGACGAATGGCGGAAATTGCAAGCAATCAATATGGACGCTCCGTATTTCCTCTCTACCGCAGTTGCCCGATATCAACTAGCCGCCGGTCGAAACGGTTCGCATGTATTTATTGGATCACTCAACTCAACAATTGGTTTACCGCGTGTCTCTCCTTATGCGGCTTCGAAAACGGCCTTACTAGGGATGGCTCGTGTGATGAGTACCGAGTGGTCTGCTTCAGGAATCCGCTCGAATGTTGTCGGACCTGGCTACTTTCATACCAAAATGACGGACGACCTTTTCACAGATCCAGCAGCCCGCGACCGAGTTCTTTCCCGGATTCCAAGTGGCCATCTCGGAGAGCCGCGGGATGTCGGCGCGCTCACCGTTTTTCTACTCTCCAACGCGGCGTCCTATATAACCGGCCAACTATTCAATGTCGATGGCGGCTGGCTGGCTTCCTAGCCTGCAGATTCACATCAACAGGCCATCACTATACAAATCAATGACAAATAAGGATGTTTCATATGACTATTGCAGGTAAATCAATCATTGCTGGTATGCCAATTCATGGTTCGGCTGGCGTTTTCCGCTCCTACAACCCAGCAAAGGGTGAGTATCTCGAACCCGAGTTTTCCCAAGCGACCGAAGCAGATGTAGACGCAGCTGCCTGGGCCGCACAGTCATCTTTTGACGCGTATCGCTCCACCACTCCTGCGATCCGAGCCGCCTTTTTGGAATCTATTGCGGTTCGCATTGAAGCTATCCGGGAAGAAATAGTTGCCCGAGCAACTGAGGAAACAGGTCTGACTGCGGCGCGGATTGACGGGGAAATTAGCCGTACTGCTGGACAACTGCGCTTATTTGCCAGTGAACTTCTACTTGGCGAGCACCAGGGCATTCGCATCGAACACGGGGATCCAGATCGGATGCCGGTCCCGCGCCCGGACTTGCGCCTTCGAATGATTCCCGTTGGCCCAGTTGCTATTTTTGGGGCGAGTAATTTCCCGCTTGCGTTCTCCGTGGCAGGTGGGGACACGGCATCAGCTTTCGCCGCAGGCTGCCCGGTCGTGGTAAAGGCACACTCGTCCCACGCAGGAACCGCGGAGCTCGTGGGTCAGCAGATTGCAGCTGCGATTGCTGATGCAGGTCTGCCTACCGGCACATTTTCGTTGATTTTTGGTGCCGGCCGGGTGGTCGGTCAAGCTCTGGCTGCGCACCCGGCGATTAAGGCAATCGCGTTTACCGGTTCTCAAGGAGGTGGAACCTCTCTCATGGCAACGGCAGCCTCTCGAACTGAGCCGATTCCGGTCTATGCAGAAATGTCCAGCATCAATCCGGTGATCTGGTGTCAAGGAGGGGCCACGACCCATACCGAAGATCGCGTCAACGCATTCGTAGCGAGTTTGACCCTCGGGTCGGGCCAGTTCTGCACCAACCCTGGAATGTTGTTTATTCCCGACTCAGAATCTTCTTTAATTGAAAAGATTGGCAGTGCCATTGAATCCTCCGTTGGACAGACCATGCTTTCCGCTGGAATCAAAGAAGCTTTTGATTCCGGTGTCGCTGGGCTGCATGAGTTGGGGCTGCAAGCAATCGCCGTGGGTCAACTCGGGGAAACGTTGAATGCCCCAGCACCAACCGTCTTTGCTGCAACGGCGCAAGACTTCCTGGCAAACCCGCAACTGCAAGAGGAAGTATTTGGATCTGCGGCCTTGGTAATCACCTACGACAACACTGCCGACCTAATTGCCTGTTTGGACACCTTACAAGGACAACTCACCGCAACAGTGCACTTCACTGAGTCAGACTCACCAATCGTCTCGGAGATTCTGACTATTCTGGAGACCAAGGCCGGTCGAGTCATCGCAAACGGCTGGCCGACCGGCGTGGAGGTCAGCCACGCTATGGTGCACGGCGGTCCCTACCCGGCGACCTCGGACACTCGCACCACATCTGTTGGTTCGCTCGCGATTCACCGATTCCAGCGACCGGTCGCCTACCAAGGGTTCCCCGAAGCCTTGCTGCCCGAACCTGTACAAGAAAGCAACCCGCTGGACCTTCCCCGAAGGGTTGATGGGGTGCTAGAGAGATAGCACGAAAATTTTCTGGCATGTAGATCATTTCTGGCATCGGCTACGCCCCTGCTATTAAGTTGATTGCTTCTTGACACCAGGTTTCGATCTCTCAGCTTTTTGACTACGTCACCGTGGGTACTAGTGCTGGTGGCGATCACACTTGCGGAACAAAGTTCGCACTCATTTGGTCTGCCGGACCTCACCGTCACGACACGATCGAACTTGGCGCGAGCTTTGTGAATTCACCCTCACCCCAGAAAGAGGCCGACGCTGCAATCGCGCTCGTCCAGCAAGTGCAAGCTGACCTGAAAAATAGGGATGCTGCCGCATCGGTGCTGGCCTATGACCGTGCCGCTGGGCGAAAAGAACAAGAAGCACTCAACAACGTGGGTATCGTCTTAGCGACTCGAGCGATCATGGATAACGCACCCGACGACACGAGTCACTACCGCAAACCCAAACCAATCGGGCACATCACCGCACCGTGCGGGGCGACGCACTATTTCGCGGCAATCCAAAAACGCCTGCATCAGGTAACTAAAGACGTGGGCGGGAAAAGTACATATATTCCCGTAGCTCACATTCAGCGGCCAAAAAGCACCGGAGGTCGGACCTTTCATTACACAGAACATCCCTACGAATGCAGGTGCGAAATTGATGCGACACATGTTCTCCGTATTTCGTGGAACGGTCGCAAGTCAGCACTAGCCTCGAGCAAGAACAGTATTAAGCTTGCCGGCGATAAGGGGTATGACAACATGCTGCGTTACCTGCAACCCCACGCCCCCGACAGTGACGAATTCGCAGAAATCAGTGGCACGCGCCAAACAGCAGAGGCCATGCACTCGATCATCGACCAAATGCTTCCCTTCAAAAGACTCCAACGCTGGACACTGGGGTCAAAAGAGTCCTGGGTATTCGGTTACCTAATCGGTCACAACCTCGTACACCAGCAACTCCGGCGAGAACGCGGCCCCGGCACCCTCGCCGCCTAGCAACGACACTCCCCAATTCACAGCCACAAGTTTTACTGGCATGCCCGGACATAAATATTGGGCTCTTTTTGAGCCATCCGGCTAAAAGTTTTCTTGTATTTCATCGATTCAACTAGGTTTTCTTGCCAGAAAATCCCATCACACTCCAAAGAGCTTGCTCGGCAGCAACGCACTGAGGTTATGCACACGGTTATGCATTAGGTTTTGCACACACCCCCAGGCCCCGTAGCTCAGGGGATAGAGCGTCGGTTTCCTAAACCGTGCGTCGCATGTTCGAATCATGCCGGGGCCACATCCAAAAAGCGTTTAAGGTCAATGTCTTCTCGCTAACTGCTGATTCTTAAGAGGTTCTGGTGTCGGCCGGTGGTGACATTTTGGTCGCGATCAGCATCGGCGAGCAGGTCATCCAATCTGGTGGCGACCTGGTCCAGATGGTCGTCAAAGAAACCTGTGTAACGATCTAAGGTCATTGCCGTCTGGCGCAAGCATGGGCAGGGGAAATTTTTCGCCCAACGACGCACCCTGTCGCCCTAGGAAGAACGCGCAGGAAACGCTCGACTCGGCGCAACAGGCGCCGGCCGGTTATCGACGATGACTCCCGGGGTGGTGGCGATGCGGCTACCGGGATCCACCACAGCGGACGCTGTCGACGCCCCACTGATCCGCGCGCCGGTGAGATCGGCCCCACGAAGGTCCGCGCCGGTTGCGCTCTCGGTCGCCGTGGTAAGCGAGGTTACGGAAGTGTGAACTATTTATCACGGATTTGCATTTCATCACCGCGGTTGGTATCAAACGACTAAGTTATCTGCGTTCAAGTTTCTTGACAGACAGGTATTTACGTGTTTGACGATCTGAAGGTGCACGTGCCCCCAAGTCTTGGTGGGGTTGTCGACGTCATCGCTGAGGCTAATATAGGAGATCACGTCGAACGGGCGTGGATCATGCCCAACGGAAGCGTCGAAGTCGCATTTTTTCTCGACGGAGCGAATGTCGAGGGCTTTTATATGGGCGATGATACTGCCTCAGAACGTGGGTCGAGGAGAAGCTTCTCGCTGCTGTTTGGAGCGCAGACAAAGCCACAAGTGGTCAAAGCACCGAAAACGCGCGTAGTTATTGTGATGATGGCGCCGATCGCGGCAAAGTTGCTGTTCGGAATCCCTGCCTTTGAGGTGCACAACCGGACTATCGAACCAACCATGATCCAAGGTGATCTTGCAATGATCGAAGACAAACTGAACTCGCTACCTTCATTCTCGGAACGTGCCCACTTTTTAGAAACCTACTTGCTTCAGCGTCTGCGTGCTCAATCAGACATTCCCCCGTTCGTGTCCTTCATGCGTCACGGGCAGCATGCATTGCAAGGGTCAGATCCCTTTTGGATGAGCAAAACTTTGATTGACAAGAGTGGCTACTCGTCGGTGCACATGAATCGTTTAGCGAAAATTTGGTTAGGGACCACGCTGGATCGCTACGAGGCACTCTTTCGTTTCAGGGAAGCCTTAGATCGCATTCAAGCACCAGAGGTCAACCTGGCCCAGGTAGCAGCGGAATGTGGGTATCACGACCAGGCGCACTTCACTCACAGTTTCAAGAAATACTCAGGGCTAACCCCGTCTGAATACCGAGCGGCGCCAAAGGTGGGTATCGACACTCTCTTCTTCGAGAAACCGCCGGCGTAATCCCCCCTGCCCTAGTGATCTAAGGAGGATCATTTCATACAAGACGCTCTGTAATCCAGTCCCTACGCTGAGCCAGATACAAAGGAAAACTGAGTTGCGTGACCCAAACACAGCGAAGGAGACATGAATGTCTGAGCTCAAGGACCTGATGACGAACGTATACGCCGAGATGTCAGCCACCGATGACGTCAACGCCATGGTGGACAAGTATTTCGCTGTCGATTTCGTCGAACACGACACGATTCCAGGAATTGAAGCAGAAGGGCGAGAACTGGCACGAATGATGTTCGGCATGATGAAAAGCGGCATTCCAGACATACGCGTCGAGATCGACTTGATGGTGGAAGAAGGCAGCAAGGTGGCCGCCTTCGGTGCTTTCGTCGGCACCTTCACAGGCGAAATGATGGGTATGACAGGGCAGGGGCAACAGGTGCGCATGCCTTTCGCTGACGTACTCGAATGGCGTAACGGCCAATTGGTCGCGCATTGGGGAGTCTCGGACATGTCCGCGTTGTTCGGCCCGACTTCCTAGGCCCCTCGACTACCTCCCGGAAAGGAACAAGGACATGTTCACACTGCTGGCTAGGCACAAGGTTGAAGATTTTGACAAGTGGATGGCTCTCTACGAGACACAGCGCGGAGAACTCGCAGCGCTCGGCGTCACCGGCGAAGCTGGCCTGCGTTCTGTTGTCGACGGCAACGATGTAGTTGTCTTGCATGAGTTCGAGACCCAAGATGCTGCCGAAGGCTTTCTGGCGATGGCGCAACAGGCAGACATGCAGGAAATGTTGAAAGCCGCCGGCATCGTCGGTCCTGTCACGTTCGAGATCTTCGCAAACTACTAACGAAGGAGAAGAGAGTGAAATTCCTTAATGTTCGTATCTGGTTGATCGTCTTTGGCATCTTCTTGCTCATCGGATCACTCAGTGGAATCGGTTCGGTTGAGAGCGAAGCGTCTAAGCAATGGGATGGGGTTGACCTGACTGGACGAACCCTCGACATTGCCGCGTCAGTCGAAGTTGTGTGGGTGCTGAACGTAGCGTTGTGGGGCGCCGCCATCATCGTGATTTCCCTCTTGGTCAGTGGTCACAGTCTTGCGCGGGTCGGTGTCGTTGCCATCGTCACTGTGATACTCAGCCAACTAGTGGTGGCTGGCTATCTTGGCGTCACCTACAACTACGGACAGAGCGCCGGCGGACCACCGTGGCAATTCTTCATCATCCTGGCATTGGCGATCGTCACGCTTATTGCCTGCATCATGAATTGGAAGCAAAAGCCCGTCCGGTGGGATGCATCTGTATCTGACTAAGCACCTCCGTCCATATCCGCTATACGACAGCAAGGAAATGAAAAATGTCTGATCACAATAATTTCTGGGGCGCCATTCGGCAACGCGATGTCCTGGTTGGGTTTGGTTTCTTTGTTTTCGCGAATGTTCTGCTCTTGGGCATTGTTGCTCTCGCGAACGATGTTGTCGCGAGCGGTGGTTCGAGCGGGGTACAGGTCGCCTTCGCGATTGTCGTCGTGGGGGTCAACTTCATGTTGTGGCTGTGGAACGACTCGGGTATCAAGGATGTCCAGGCCAGTACGAAGGGAATTATGGTTGAGGATCGTGACCTTGCAATTAGTCAGAACTTCATCAACTCACCGTGGGTGATGTATCGAGTACTGGTCGCGATCATCACCGCGGCGGTTGCTGCAGGACTCTTGTTCGCTGTGTTCTCATAGGCAGCTCTCTCGCCAGGTCAAGAGTATGGCGGCCATCTACAGGCCGCCGGCAACTCATCATCGGCCACCGCGGTCTTGACCTACCGGTGCACCAAGTTCAGTGAACTCCCGCCCACGAACCGCCCACCCCGCGCACCATCTCCACTACGGGCGGGCCAGCCAACCACGCCCACTTTCCCACTATCGAAAGGAAAAAAGTCGCGACTTAAGGCGGACACGTCGGAAGCCCACTATCCGCCGGTACACCCCCTGCAACTTGTTCGAGTTCCATGTCGCTGAGGTCAGCGTCAGGGTCGCGTAAGGCCGGAATGGTGATGGTGAGTTCGGCTGCATCTCCTTCACGTGCACTGACCGTGAACCACTCCGGTAAATCCAGCCCCGCGGCTACCAGTACCGCTCTGGGGTCAGCAAGGAAACGTTCACGAGCATTCGCATCAGTCACCGCAGGGGTAAGCG
>Ga0209199_1002555_pt1 | contig 19164 bp, 24 predicted proteins | sample COGITO_mtgs_1105_7_FD_184805 | JGI IMG/M metagenome (GOLD analysis project Ga0209199, IMG submission 184805) | Pelagic marine microbial communities from North Sea - COGITO_mtgs_110523 (SPAdes) (version 2) | ecosystem: Environmental > Aquatic > Marine > Epipelagic ...
CTAGAATTCCATTATAATTCTTACCGCTTTCATCATCAACATTTGAATTAAAATTATAAACCCCAACTATATCGCTTTGTTTTGGTATCTGTGAAAACACTAATTGGTATCCGGCAAGTAATAATGCACTGAATAAAACTCTCATAAAATAATTTTTAAAAAAAATTAATAAAGCTTTAAAGGTAATAACTTTAAATACATAAACTATTTAAGTGTTTATTTTTGAACTCATAAAGGTCAAAGAAAATAAGAAAACAGCCATATATTTATTTTATTAATCATATTATTGGTCTTTTAGGTTATCTATTATTTCTACTTCAAAGTGTTGAACTATATTCTTGTCCTCTCTCTCAGGGGTGGGTTTAGGCATTAAATATTGTAGGCATAATTGTATTGCTTTTAGCTTCTCTTGCTTACTCATATCATCTACACTTAATGTCTCAATACATTCATCTAGAATTCTCTCTAATTTATCCTTTACCTTACTTGTTAGTCTATTAGGAGTACCCTTCTCTCTACCTCCATACTTTTGTCTACTCATACTATATTTATCTACTTTAGTCCTATATATATAACTACTATTTAAAGGTATTTTGCATTTTCAGTGTCTATAATATTTAGAATATAGTAACTATGCATATCTATCGTTTCTAACCTTAAGCTACTGTTAGTTTAATATATATAGACATATAAGTACATATTCATCAATAGTGTTATATAAAAGCTATTAGTTATAAAGCAATTTATCTACTGTAACAATATACTTATACAACTTAAATTATATTTAATTCTCGCACCCCCCTCATAAACACTTAGATGACTTGCCAAATGTCTTGTTAGGCAAATATGCTGGGTAACTTGAATGTTGGTGGGTGCTTACGAAGTGTTTAAAAGGAAAATAGCCAACGCAATTGTTACACAGTCTTATTTTATCTGAACCAACTACCGTCCAACTTGATTAGGTGATAGAAGTATTGCGCAGTTCTTATGCTATACGCACCATAAAGGAATTTATACAAATTTAAAACTAAAGGCACTTATTAAAATCATTATTTGGTTTAGGTTATTATATGTTATTAACGTTAATTATTTCTTTATTACCTTATAATCAGTGATTTATAAGTAATGCTGTACTTCAACACCTGTTAATTTGATTATCAATACTGTCTTATTATATTTATTTAATAATTGTTTCTGTTTAATAGGAAGATTAGAGTCGTGGTTTTAATAAATAACAATTGATTCAAGTGTCATATAGGTGTCAAAAAACTCATAAATCGTTGACAGTAAACTGACAGTTGGAAAATAAATGACTAATTTAGAAGTGTAATTTTAGTGCATAAAAAAACCCTCACTACTTGTGAAGGTTTGATTTTAAAAGCCTCAGCGTTTTTATTTATTCGTGACCTCGACAGGATTAATATTTGTATTTTTACATGTTTTAAAATACTGACTACCAATATATTAAGTGTATTTAAAAAATTATATTATCACCTAAAAAGTACAAATTAGTACCTAAAAGGTGAAACTTATTTTATTTAACCTCTGTTAAATCTAACAGAAGTTAATTTGAACTTTTTTCTTCCAATTTTTATCGTTTTCTAAAACTTTCTATACTTATTAGAGTAACCTTCTCTCCATCATAGGGGAAAGAGAAGATCACCCAAGAGGGTCCTGTGGATAGTTATTGGGAAAGACATTGGTTAGTATTCTGTATGATTGAAATAATATTTAATAATAACGGAAGAGGTTTCACCGGTAGTTACAAAAATGATTTTACTATAATTCTGATATGGGTGTTAAACGAACTGGTCAGTTGAAATGTAGAATTTAAATTATTGAGGGAGTAAAAATCCTTAAAGGGGTTTAATGTATTTAATTTAAACTTAATTAATATTCAAAGTATTTAAAAGTTTGAAAAAAGAATATGAACCTCGAACTGATAAAGTAATAAAGTATTTCAAGTACGAGGTTATTACTGTTTAATTAAAATCTGAAGAATTATGAAAGAAGAAATCAAGAGTAACATATCAGATAAAGTATATCCTGATGAATTAGTAAGAGACTTAATGGATATAAATGATATGATACAAAATAAGAAAAGTGAATTAGAAAAATTAAAAACAAGAGAAGAAGTAGTGAATGCAACTTCTAAAATAGTAAGGAGTTATTATGATAAAGGAAAGAATGAGTAAACAAGACTTAATGGATTTATATGGAGTAGATAGAGTAACAATAGAGGACTGGAGAAGGAATAAAGGATTAAAAATGATAGAAGTGTCCTCTCACTCAAAATACATCACTAGAGAGGAGTTATTAAAGTGGGAAGATAGTTTAAGAAACGATATTTCTCATTAGTGGTTAATTAATGAATGGGTATCAAAATGAAGAAGATTGAAGTATTGATATACTCTCGAGGTTAAATCTAATTGTATTACTATATCAGTATCTTGTTTGTGTTAATACCCTTTCTCATGGTAACATCAGAAAGATATTAGGGAGTAAACTCTAAATCCTTGATTTCTTGATTACCGTAATCAGGTAATCAAATAAATTTGTATATTTAGTTTAAAATTAAAACCCAAAATCATGTTTAAGAATTTAATCAAATTTTCATCAATCTTTCTTGTAATTTTTTTATCATCATGTGAAAACAATAAAGATGTGTTATTTGATCAAATATCAAACACAAATCTTTATAAGAGACCTTACTTTGTCTGTAGAGACAAATTATATGTTGATGAAAACAGAAACTTCACACTTACTTTATATTCAATAGGAACTATTCAAAGTGCTACGAAAGGGATAATTAAAGGAACTTTTCTTCCAAATGGAGAAATTAAATTTAATACAAGAAAATCTTTTGATGGATTTACTTTTGAAGATAATTACGAGATATCAACATTTGAAGACAAATCTTATCCATACATAAGATTTAAAGCTAATTATAAAAATAATTTGAAAGGGGGTTATTCAACTGAATCTATGGATTTTCAAATACCTAAAAATGGATGTCAACAAGGTTATTGAGTTTAAAAAAATTAATTTAAGTTATGAGATATAAAAATATAATTCAACTGGATTAATGTGGACTGAAAGAAGTAATTCAAACCTCAAATCATGTCAATCTACTATTAAATATAATTTTGACGAAAACTCTCAAACAATATCTATTATTGAAATTGATTCTAGATCTTCACAATCATGTCAGAGAAAATTTATTGGAAACTGGAGATTTGTAGAAGGAAAATTTGGAAAACGATTTTATTCAGATAGGAATAAATCATGGGACTTTTCAACATATTAAAATCACACACATGAAAAAAATTTTAACCTTAGTATTTTTAATAACATTATCATCTTGTTCAGAAATCAATTATGTTGATTTAAATAGTTTAAACATAAAGGGAGATATGGTTTACACCCAGAATGGTGAAAAATTTAGTGGAATTGGACTAGTTACAAGAAATAGTGAACAATTACAGGTAGAAAAAGAATTTGTGATAAAAGATGGAGAAGTAATTGAATCTAAACAATTTCTAGTGGAAGACAATAAATTAAATTATGAAGAAATTAAACTTTCTAATGGAGTAAAAGTATATGTTTCAAACAATGTAATTCAATATAGGACTCGTACTTTTGAAATAAATTATTTTGATAATGGTTCAATTTATTCTAAAACAGAACATTATTATAATGATAATAAAGGAGAATTTGTGTTAGATGGTGAATCTGTAACATATGATGAGGACGGAGAAATAAATAATATAAAAGTATATAAAGATGGTGAACTAATTAGTTATTCCCAAGAAAAAAAGGATTACGACAAATTTTTGGGTCAATGGTCAGATGATGAAAACCTCAAACTATCAATAAGTGTGTCAAACAATAATGAGTTGTCTATTCATTACTATTCAGGACCTTGTTCTGGTAGTTTAATTGGGAAACATATTCCAAATGATAGTTCATTAGAATTAACACACACAGGTTCTGAGTGTAATTACAGAGGTTTTGATAATTCTCATATTTTAAACAAAAATATCGGAAAAATAGATTTGATTGATGGAGAAATTGTTTTGGACATAAAAATTGGAGATGATTTATTAATTAGTTCACGTAAGATGTTCTTATCTAAGATTAACTAAATAAGTAAGTATGTTAAACATGACTAAATCATTCATTAAAAAAATAGGATATTTATTTATCTTGTTTTTTATAGTAAACTGTAACAATTTTGATCCATTAATGAATATGTCTTTAGATCAACTAGAGGTTCATTTAGAAGAAATAAAAGAAAAAAGGAACCAGGATCCGTCAAATGAAAATCTTTTGGAAGAATATTTAATTACCAAATATCTTTTAGATCCAAACTCGAAAATTCCCGAAGATATATTTGTGAATACAGAGTCCTTAAGGGAAAGATTAAATTTTTTACATAATATTTCGGATGTAGATTCAACTGATAACAAATGTAACAAACCCGATAATTCTGGAAATTTTATGGATTTAGTAATAAACGAATTGAAAAGTAAAGGTTATGGAATTAGTGGATATTATTTTAGTGGGAATGGATTTTATAATATAACTGTTATTAAACCAACAGGAAGAATCGGTACATCTGAAGTTGAAGTTTTGGTAAACGAATGTGGTGAAATTCGTAAAATAATTGAATAATTTTCTAAATTGATATTAAAACATATTCTCCTACTTATATTGAATCATGTATTTTACATAAAATCTTTAAAAAAGATGGAGTTATTCCCGTATTTAATAAATCATTTTAAAATATACTTGAACATACTTTCACTATAAAAATTATTGTTATGAATCTTCTTATATTAAGTCTTATTCTTCTTGTCATAAGTATGTTATCAAAACATAAAATTTTAGGAATAGGAAGTCTTATTTTGTCAATTCTTTTTTTAATTAATTCGTTTGTAAATAATGATACAACTAAACAGGTGTTGAAGTAGTTGTTCAAGTTGATATTTGTAGATGTTTGACAGAACCTGGAACTACGGAATGGTTTAAAAAGACTAGAGAAAAATGTGATCAACTTATTAGTAAAGAAATTGGAGTAAATGACTGGAAAAAAGTTAATTTTTCTAAAAACCCAATTTTAAATTCAAGGTGGCAGTCATTAAAAATAAGTTGTGGGAGTTAATAAATTACAATTACTTAATATTCAATTTTAGTTTATCAATAAAAATGAATAAATGGTTAATATTTACTCTTCTTTTATTAATTATTAGTTGTGATATATCCAATAAAGAGGATTCTCAGAACTTAATGATTGAAACTTCTCCGTGTCTTAATGAACCATGTGAATCTAGTTTTGAAGTAAGTAAAGAGACAAACCCTAATCATTATATCGATGAAAATGGATATAACCATATTCAGTTTTGGGGGCTAAAATACTTTACTGTAAAGGGTGAATTAAGTGAGTTAACTGATAAATATGTCATTAATGGAGTTCCACTAGTAGAAACTGTTTTTGATTCAGATTATTGGATATGGTTAGATAATTTAACATTTGTATTACCTGTTTATTCAATATTCAGTTGGTACACTGATAATGAATTTCAAAACCCAATTCCTGTAGGTACAATCACAATTACTTTAGATGAGATGATTACTAAATCATCCCCCTTTAATATTTCTGGTTATTCAATTAATGAAAACACTTGTTTGGATTGTCCTTATTCATCCACATTATTTAAAACATATAGTAAGTACACATATAAACCTCAACACTCATTTTATTTAGGACCTGAAATGGTGGGAGATACTCTACAAGTGTTTGTTAAAGTAATATTTAATTCTGATTTTGGGTTGAGTGAAGAAAATGAACATGTATTAAAAGTTGTTGTTAACTAATAAAATTATTTATAAATAAACCTAATTATGAAAAAATTAAATTTCCCAAATGAAAATGGTTATGGTGTTCCTCTTTTAATATTAACTGTTCTAAACCTGTTTTATATAAAATTATTAATTGATGTGTCGGTTTTGTCTAGTAAGAGTTTATTTGAAAATTACCCAATTGAAATTATTTTGAGTATTACCTTACTATTATTTTCAATTATTTTTTCTTTAAAATACATTTTCGAAAGTTTTAAGAACAAGAATTTATTAGGTATTGGAACTTTTATTATATCCATTTTTATATTAATTATTGTCTTTAGTCCTATTTCAAACATTCCTAATCTTGATGAAGATAAAGAAAAAGAATGTCGAGAACCAGACGACACAGGTAATTATATGAATAGAGTTCTTGATGAACTAAATGATAAGGGATATGGAATTAGTGGTTATTACTTTGGAGGTAATGGTTTCTATAATGTTACTGTAATCAAACCAACAGGAACTATTGGTTCATCTGAAGTAGAGGTGTTGGTAAATGAGTGTGGAGAAATTTTAAAGATAATAGAATAATTTTCTAAATTGATTTAGATACTTTCAATAAAACAAAAAGTGATGAATAGAAATTTAAAATATACCGAATACCTATACTTAATAGTAGCAATTTTCTCATTAGTTAAATTGATTAAGATATGGGGTAGTTCCCTTGATGAAATGAGTATTTTCTTTATTTTGGGAGTGGGTTCAATTGTAATGTACTTCTCTAGTAGGAGTTCAGGTAAAAAAGAATATGAAAAAATTCAGAGAGTTAATATAGAAAAAGAGAAAAAAGTTAATGAAGAGTTAAGTAAAAAGAGAGTAGTAATAACAAGTAAACTTCTAAAAGTCGAAAAGTTAGAAGGTCAATTAAATAGTTTAAAAGATTTAAATGTTCCTGAGGTAAATCAATTCAGAAATATTGTTCAAGAAAATGAAGATGATATAACAAATAAAGGTGGTGATAACCAACTATTTATTTTTCTAAAGGTGGATTCTTTTTTAAAAGATTATCGAAACAAAACAGTTAATGATATAAATTCAATTGGAAATATATTAGACGTTGATATATTAACTCAAAGAATTGAAGAGGAGGGGACAAGAAATGACCTTGAAAAAATTTCAGAAAACCTTGAAGATAGTTTAGCTAAAATTGAAGGTAGAAGTACCAAAGGGTTTGATTCTAATTTAGATAATTTATTTAAACTTGGAGAAAATATTAAACCCTCTCTTGAACATCAAATTAGAACATTGGAATTTTACTCAAATATGGCAACAACTATGTTAGTTTTTTATTTGAGTGGTAAGAAAATTAATTATTTCGAAATCCATTCCGCTTTTGAAAAACTAGGTGTATTTGATAGTAATTGGCAAAAGAATGTTTTAAATAAACTCAATAAAATTGAAATAAGACTATCAGAAATATCAAACGAATTAACAAGAATCAATGATAATTTTATAGAATTAATAAATTCTAATGATAGAATTACAGAAGAACTTAAGAGTATCAATAGTACTTTAGTTACGGGAAATCTTTTGTCCGCTATTAATGTTTATCAAAATTGGAGGATTAGTAAGAAGATTAGTAATTAAACTCTAAATCCGTGATTTCTTGATTACCGTAATCAAATAATCAATATATTTAGTAAATTGAGTTTGATTTAAAATCTAAAATCATGAAAAAAATCACATTAATAATATCTATTTTTTTACTCATTTCTTGTAATAGAAAAAATAATCAAAATTTTGAATTAGAGGGAATGATAATGAGTGAAAATTTTTATAATGCTCTCGTAACACTTAAAAAATCTAATAAAAATGAATACGAATCTTATGTAAAATTTTTGAAAGAAAAGTACCGTAAACCAATATTGATTGATGATTATAGGGAATGTAAAGAACCTGATACATCAGGTAATTATATGAATAGAGTTCTTGATGAACTCAAGGATAGGGGATATGCAATTAGTGGTTATAATTTTGGAGGTAATGGTTTCTATATTGTTACTGTAGTTAAACCAACAGGAAGAATCGGTTCATCTGAAGTAAAGGTGTTGGTAAATGAGTGTGGAGAAATTCTAAGGATAATAGAATAATTTTCTAAAACAATTTAAATACTTCAATTCTACCCACTCGAAATAAGATATTCCCATTTCACTTGAAATAATATCTTTTGAGTAACTTCTGTTAGATTTAACAGAAGTTAAATCCGTTCGTTTTCCTTGTCCTTTTCGGTAAATTCTATCAAGTGTTAGATATTCATTAATAAGTTCCTTAAAACTCTTTATTCTTTGTTTATTAAAGTGAATTAGAAGTAATTCTTCATCCTCTTCGTGAACTTCTCGTTGAATGACCTCAACCTCGTTCCATCCCAATCTTTTAATTGATTCAAATCTTCTATTTCCACTACTGATTACTTGATTACGAGTATCAATGGTGAGGGGTTGTAGTAATCCTACTTCAGAAATACTTTCCATAAGTTCATCAATAGAAGATAAATCATAGATTTCTTTGTTCATTGGATGGTGTTTAAGGGAGGAAACTTTGACTTTCATAAATTAAAAGTAGCAAAGTTTAAAATGGTAAGCAAGTAATCAAGAGGTTTCTTGTAACTGAGGAAATACATTCTTCTAAAATGGGTATCGGAGCGGTTTATATATCGGTGTTAGTTTTTTCCCCTATAGAAAATGATAGATTGACTAACTTACCTATAATGAAGAAATACCAATCACCTTGGAATTTAGGACAACCCTCCCTTCTAAAATTAAAAGGGTTTGGATACTATTTAATGGGTAATGATACTGAAACCAATATTTCTTAGAAAGTTAAACAATCTAATAAATAACATTCACAATTATCATACTTCCTTAGACAAAAGGAAATAATCACAATGATTAACCCAAAAATTATTACAATGGTAATTACTTGACTTTTTTTAGACCTTATATGGGTTTATTATTCTCAATATGTCTGAAATTTCCAATCAGGATTATTTAAAGAAACAAAGCCTTTTAGTCCAGATTCAACCTCTTTGTATTTCCATTTTCCCTTAAATCTAGAAACACACTTCATTGCACTTCTTGAACTAACATTTAAAATTGTTATGGTTTTAGAATCATTATCATAAGTATAATTTCCTGTTGACAAACAAGACTGATATTGACCTTTATCACCATAATATGTCCAAAGTTCTAACTCTGATTCATTCAAGAATTTTAATTTCCAAGAACTATCACATTGATAACATCCTAGTCCACTATCTCTATCATTTACATAATATTCCTTAGAAATCTTTATTGGATTTGATTCACATGAAACTAAGTTTCCAATCAATAAAACAAAAAAAATAATTTTTATTTTTCTTGAAGTGATTTTATTTAAGTAAAAATTAAAGTGTTTCATTTTTTTTAAATTATTAGTTATTTACATCCCAATAGTCATCTAAATTAAATTCAATTCCTGAATCTTCTTTAATCAATTTTTTAACTGAAGTGTTGACTATGTTTTTTTGGAATTCCCCATTAATCTTTAGTCTAATTGGTAATTCACTTTTGTTTATAGTATTCTGATTAGTTTTACACCCTTAATATACGAAAAAAAGTCTTGATTATACAACTAAAATGGGGTGAATTCACATTTTTAGATTAGTGATTTCAAGTATACCCTAATATTGGGAATGAGGTTTCTTGTAACTGAGAAAATACTTTTTTCCAAAATGAGTGTCGAGGTGGTTTTTATATCGAGGTCATTTTTTTTACCATAGTAAGTGATATAGTAATTTAAAAATAAATACTAAATTAGTTGTGAAATAATATCATTCCCAAATGAAAATAACTGAAGACTATATTTCCTTAAAAAAGAAATACAACAGAATATTCATTAATAATTCACCATCAAAAAGGTTAAAACTTAAAGATAAAATTGTAAGTCTGAAGAGAGAAATAGATTTCTCAGAGGGTAAAATAATCAATGGAATCTTGAATTATTCTATCAATTATGATAGGGTCAATGAAGTATTAAGTAAACATGGGTATAATACATTCCTAAAGGATAATGTAGGAATTGGTAGATTCTTAATGAATCGAACAATTAGTAACTCTGTTGGGTTTAATCAGGAAAAAAGAACCGAAGTACTTGATGAGTTTAAAAAACTTTGTAATAAAGTTTGGGAGGATTATATAATTACACAAGAAGAGAGGTTAGAGTTAAATCTATTTTGTAAAGAAAATTATATTGACAAAACTCAACAACTAATAATTGAACAAGAAGTTTCGAAATCTTACAATGAAGGTTTTGATTTAATCAAAATAGTAAAACATTACTACTTAAGTGAAAATTTAGGTGAAGATGAGATACATGATATATTAAAAAGAGAATATAAAAAAGATGTTGAAACTATTAGAATTAAACTCATTACTTCTCAATTAAATGAAGAGATAGATGATGAATTAAATTTAGAAGAAGGACAAAGTAAACTAATAAAAACTCTTCATTGGGGGGAAAGTTACTCTATATATATTATTGTTGTAAATAGTGAAATTACATCAGGTTTCGAATTTGAAATTGGATACAAAGAGGGAGAAACTAATAGTTGGAAAATAATTATTTCCAAAAAACTTTATGACAGTTCTGATAGAACAAGGATTGTTGATGTAATTACAGATGGTATTTGTTACCATCTAAATTCTAAAAATCAATCAGACATGTTTCAATTAAAATATTTTTTGGAATTAAAATCAAATATTAGATATCAAGTTGAACAATTGTATTAAGGTATAGATTGTATCCATCTCTTTAAAAATAAATCCTTAGTTAACCTCATATCCTCGGGATTATAAGTACCATACCTGTTTTTATTATGAACTTCAGATAAAGCGTCAAAAACACAATTAATTTGAAAATCTATTTGTTTTTCAGTTGTTCCATTGTTACTTAAATGTGAATAATATGGGTGAGAAATATTAATACAAACCACCAATTTTCCATCTATTTCATCCATTATCATGTAGGGTAAATTTGAATCCATGAAATGATAAACAAAAATTGACTTGTTTATACCTTCAACATTTTTCATGTGTTCAAATTCTAAATATGGAGATGTACTATCATAAATTTCTTTAATCCTAGATGGTGTCTTTGTTTTAATCGTTGGTGATGTAAACTCTAATGATTTAACATCAGTATTAATTTCTTTTTTGAAGAACTCTGTAACAACTTCCTTTGCAATTTGAGTGTTTGGTTTGGATTCATGTTCCTTAACCGTTTTAGGTTTTAATGTGTTTTCTGCTTCCCTTGAAATATCCACACAGAATTCCCCTAATTGTTTTCTAAATTCTGATTCCTCATCATCAACAAAGTTTATTTTATTTTTAGTGTGAGCAACATTAAACATTGTCATATCTAACTCTCCTATTAACCTTTGGTTCTTTGTAGTATTACTTCCCCCTTCTTGTCCAAAAACTTCTTTAGGTCTCCATGAATTTTCAGGGTATCCCTGAATCAATCGATTATTCCTGTAAACTGAGAACCCAGAAACAACTGTTTTCCCTTTAACCATTATACCTATCCAGCCTTTAGCTTTCCTTCCATTCTTTAGAATTATTTCGAAATCTTTTCTCATTGGAGAACCATCTCTACTTTCTCTTAATTCAATGGTAAATGGATTTAATTCCTCATCTTCAAAATTTATTACAATATCACCTGATTCAATGAATTTTCGATATATACTTGCTAAAGATTCTTTAATCTTGTTCTTTTTCCTAGATAATTTTCGATTGAGTTTAGAAACTTTAATTTTAGTAAAACACTTTTTGTTTGAACTTGGAATTACTTCTTCGATTTTTACTTCACTATCGGTTCCTAGTTTTTCAATATCTATAGTAATTTTGTAACATTTTTCTTCTAAGTAATGTTTTGTTTCAATTTCTATTAATTTACCAAACCAGATAGAAGATGTTTTCATCCCCATCCCAAACTCACTTAATTGAGTTTCACACTTTTCTTTAGGAACACCAAGTGATAATAATCTTTCAAAATCATTAGGATGAATCCCTCCAGCATTATCGAGAATATTAATCTCTTCACCATCTCCATCATCTAAAATAGATATTCTCACTTCACATTGATTAATACCAATCTGAGATAATTCTTTTTTATTGTTCATAAAACTATGTAGAGAGTTATCTACAAATTCTGACATGGCGTACCATTCGTCATAATCTAAATCAGCGTATCTATGTAGTGTTAAACTACCTATATTCAACTTATTCAAAGAAGTAACCATAGTTTTTAGTATTTCGTTAATATTAATTTATTGTCTATAATTTTGATGTAATACTTTCCATCATTGATTTTTTTCTCCATTATCCAAAACAATCTATCTTCACCCTCAATCTTATTAAAATGTTGTTGAATATAAATTTTTTCCCCTTTATATTCTAAAAAATCATAATAGAAATTGTTCATTCCCAATAGGTTAGGGAAGTCAATTATCAAAACAATGTCGTTTATAAAACATGAAGATATATTATCGATGATATTATTTTGGTAGTAATTATCTGTTATGTAACTATAATTTTCATTAGAATCTTTCATTCTAAGTATAGTATTAACATTACAGAAAGAATTCAATAAGGGTATTATATTTATGTAATTTGAAGGTATTTTATCAATTATTAGAGATAAGAAAGGTTTATTAAATCTTATTAAATCCTCTACCTGTTTTGTTTTTTTAAGGGTATCTAATTTTAAATAATTGTCTCTAATTAGATTTATATTTTGTTCCATTAAAGAATATATTTCAATTAATTGAGGAAAAATATGTCCTTTAAAAGAATGTTTAGATATCTCAACCTCTCCTATACACCAGTATTTATAATCTCTTTCAATTAATAAAACATCAGCGTATCTATTATATTTTCTAAAAATATTGATTGACTTTTTCGCATCATAAACATGATACTGTTTTAGTATATTTTTTTTAATTAATATTTCTTCAAATTGAGTTTCATTTGAAAAATCAAATGAACTCCATGTTAATTCACTTCCTTCCATTCAATTTCAACTTCAGGATTATTAAACTGTTCCTCATATAAAGATGTGTATTCATCTTCAGTTGTATAAAGTGTATATATAATCGGTTTTTGTTTATTTTTCGATTTCCTAATTGTTCTTCCTAATCTTTGTATTCTCTGTCTATCTGTCTTTGTTTGGGACACTATTAATCCAAAGTCTATATCTGGAACATCAAATCCCTCATCAAGTGCTTTACACCCAATTAGGGTATGATAATAATCTGATTGGAAATCATTTAAAACAGATATTCTATCAGATTGTTTCATTTTAGAGTGATATACTACAGTAGAAAGTCCATTTTCTTCACATATCTCTTTAATCTCTTCTGATTGTTTTATACTCTCACAAAAAATTATTTTTTTCCTCTTAAGATTGTTCAATATCAGTTTTGAAGCAACATATTTTCTTTGTTCTGATTCATTCACTAATCTACTCCTCTTAAAACTCAACATTTCTATGGATTTTTTAAGAGATTCTCTGGAATTCAAATCTTTTTCGGAAGTTAATCTTCCCCATAAAACAGATATACGATGAGATAAATCATCATATTGGATTTGTTCTTCACCAGTAAAGTGAGTTCTTAAATACACCAACTTGTAAGGTTCAACTACTCCATCTATCAGAGCTTGTTTTATAGTGTATGAGTATATGACCTCACCAACATTAGGATATAAAAACCTCTCAACCCCATCATCATATTTTCTTTCTAAAGTAGCTGTTAAACCAATTTTAGAAACAAAATTCTCACTCAAAAAACTTAAATTTTTCTCGGTTCCATATCTATGACATTCATCTAGTATGAGTGCATATCTGTTTTTTAATGTTTTAAAAGGTATTTTTTGGGTAGATAAGTTTGTAAGAATATTTATTTTGTTAAGTTTTTTTCTATTAAAACTCAATTCATCCCTTGAACAATTTGTGTTTTGTAAAATATTCGAAGCCCATTGGTCTTGTAAGGTTTTTGTTGGAACAACAATTATAGTGGAATCTATCAAGTCATTTTCAAACAAATAACTCAAACAATAAATTCCAAAGATGGTTTTACCACCTCCGGTTACAACAGAAAATATTCCATTTAGTTTATTATCCAACCAAATCTGAAACCCCTTCTCTTGCCATCCCCTCAATGAAATTTTTTGATTTACATTCACTATAAAATCTGATTAAAGAACCTTTTATATAATCCAATTGTTTATCACAAGAAACCCATCTTCTATTCAATTTTTCACTAACCATTCCTGTAGTATTACTACCTCCAAATGGGTCGAATACAATATCATTTTCATCTGTTAAAAATCTTACAAAAAACTCTATTAAATCCGGTTGAATCCTTGCTGGATGTGGTTCCAGATTATTATCTCTACAAAAAGAATTATATCCATTTTGTCTTGAAGAGTTTGATATTGACAATGAATTCTCAACACTACCAAAAAGAAATTCATCACTATCAAAATCCAAAAAACTAGGAGGAATACTTCCTCCATTATTTTTATTGAAATTTTCTGTGATTTTATGTCCTGAAGGTCTTACTCCTGTACTCATATTACCAGTTTCAAGTTTTTTCTTCATCGATAAACTATACTCCTTTAAAACATTTTTATTATCTGCTTTAGGAAACGGTGTTTTTGATAACCACCATAGTCTTGTGAAAGAATCCTTTACTCTGATTCTTTTAACTGTAACCCAATGAGCTGGAGATGGTATACGAGCAGGGTTGTGACAAATAAATTCTTGACAAAGAAATAGATTTGATTTTTCTTTAAACTTCAAAAGTGATTCTATGGGTATCGTAGAAAAGGTTGGTTCTCCTTTTTCCCATGAATTACCCATTTCTATTACTATACTTCCTTTTTCAGTTAAAAGATTAGTTAGTGGTTGTGAAAATTCAGATAACCATTCTATATATTCCTGACCATACTCATTTCCGTATTTCTTTTTACTAATAAGATTAAATGGAGGTGAAGTGAAAATTAAATCAATTTTACCCTTGTATTTTTTTTGAAACTTTTTTGATTTTATTAAATCAAGAGAGTCTCCATGATATGATACACCTAAGTTATTTTTAAAAATAATTTTACTCATCTTCGTATTTTACTGAGTTGATTTGTGGGAAATATTATAAAAAACTAAATATACTTATTTTAATAAGTTTAATAATAAATTTGATGGTTAGATTTTTTATAAAAACTTAAAGATGACAAAAACATCTTATAAATGTGTTATCTTATCTACAATGAAAAAATGATAGTTTTTATTGATTAATAATTAAAATTAACCCTGAGAATTACACGAAATACATGTTTTATGTTCTAATGACTTTTTCCCAAATTGATTTTTTCTCTTCATCTTCTTACAAACCTTACATCTTAACTCAATGATATTATCGTTCGTATTTACTGATTTTGTTCTCACATTTCGAACAAAGTATACCTACTTCATAGAATCCATCAGGAACGTTTTTATGTCTTTTTTTGTCAACTTGGAACTTTGTAAACTTCTCTCCTTTTGATTCTCCCTTTAATTCTTTTATTATAAATTTTGGGATGATATGATTTTTTACATTTTCATTGAATTCATTCAAACATAATTTACATATCTTTTTTTTCATACTTTCAGTTTAATGATAATTAATCATTTCTGTATTTCCCCTTATTCATTTGTTTGTGTCCTTCTCGTGTTTGAAATCCTTTATCTACAATCCTCATTGGATTTACAGAAGAACAACTAATACATATTTTGTATCCTATATCATATCGTTCTTTTGGATATTTTTTCCCACATGAGACACAAGTCACTGAACCCGAACCTAAATTTTCAATAGAAGTTTTACTAACTTTTTTTGTTTCCTTCACAGAAGTTGTAGGTCTAATTTGTTTTTTTTCATAAACCAGTGTATGTTTTGGTTTTACAAATTGATAAATTGAATCCTCACTACTATATAATATGTATTTTTTTATTCCTTCTTTATGTTTTAAAATATAAAAATATCTTACAAAGGTTTTTTGTTCTTTGGTAAGTAAATTATAATATTTGTTTTTTTTGTTGGGGGGGTCAAAGTGGGGTTTAATTCTTCTGTTGAAGACACCAACAAAGTGTCTTTGATTTTCATTTAAAGGAGGAATATGTCCTTTAATTAAACCTTCAACCCAATGAAACCACTTCATAATAAATGAAATTTCATTAGGTGTAAAATAAACATTGTAAAATTTAGGTTTAAATAAACCTTTTTCTTTTACATATTCTTTGTGTAACAAATATTCATTCATCATTAATATTATTTAATGATTATTGTGTTGTTATTAAAGGTATAAAATATTGTTTCAAGTTTCTTTTTTAAACAAATGGTGTACTAAATAAACCAAATATGATTAATTGATAAACCAAATATATTATTATTGAATCTTTAAGTAATTATAAATCAATATTATATAAAGTCTAACTAGGTTAAAGTACAGGTGGAACTATATCAACTTACAAACCCTCTCCAAATAAATAGATTCTGGTATCAACCCCTTTTCAAATAGTACTTTTAGTTTTTTGAGTTCAGATTCTAAATTTAAAGTTTCAAACTTTTCATTAGTTTGAATTTCATTTTCATTCAAGTCCATAGAGAACATTTTCTGTCCTTCTGTATCCAACTCCTTTTTGGTAGTGGAAAAGTATTTTCTAAACACTCTTTCTGTGGTGTGACCGGACATTGACATGAGTACGTGGGTAGGTATGTTATTTTCAACTCCTTCCCTTATGAATGTTCTTCTCATGATGTGGGTAGATAAGAATTTATGGAGAGGTTTTCTAACATCACTACCCTCAACTACTTTTCCATCAATAGTGAATTTTGGTTTTGAGATTAATCTTTTCAACCCAACTATTCTACCAATATCTTTTAAGGATTTATTCATTAACTCATTGTATAGAGGTTTTCCTTTCATTGTTCTTGGAAAAAGGAAGTCTTCTCTTTTTTTATTCCTTGAGTATTTCTTCCAGATTTCAAATGTTAAGTTGTTAATTGGTACACTTACTTTTTTACTTGTTCTACTTTTCTCCATTCTAAAAACAAAAAACCCTTTAGTTCTATCTTTAGAGAATTGGTAGTTATCTAATTTGAGGTTAACAATATCTCCAAACCTACATCCAACACCACACCCAAAGATGAGAATATCTCTATACACTTCCATATCAGTATACCTAATTACCTCACCATTCTTGTTGTAATCGTTTATATATGTTTTTGTATAGTCTATATGGTTTCTTGATTGATAATTGAAAGAAGTGAATCTAAATAACTTTAAAACCTCATCTCGTTCTAAACTTATCACATCTCTGTCATTATCATGAGAGAAACTTATTATTTTAAAGGAGAGGTCTGTGTAACCAGAATCTTTACTCCAATTAAATAAAGAACTCAGAACGGTAAATCTTTTTCTTATCGTAGAGGGTTGTTCTCCTTTGTTATTTAAAAAGTTCAGAAAATTGTTTTGGAATTCAGTATCTATATCATTTATGGTTATCTGATAGTTTACTTCCTTTTGGTATTCTGAAACAAAATTTGAAATCTGTTTTAAATTACTTTTTACAGTTTTCTTGTATCCGTGTCTTAGAGTAGATTTTTCATCTAAACTCTTAAGGTATTCCTCAATTATAAAGAGAAAGTTTAACTGTTTAAATGATTTCTTCTCCTTTACTTTGAAATTAGATTTGAGGTATGATTTTACAAGGTCAGTAGAAGGTATTTCATAATTATGATTAATCTTATAGATAATATCTTCTAACTCTTTAACTTTCTGTCTGATTAATAAGTTCTTTTGAATGTAGTCAGAATCTGTTTTCTTGATTATTTCTTTAGAATGAGTCTTCTCCCAGTTAAAATTCCAATCTTTAAATTTTGTTTTAACCCCAGTACTTATTTTTATTTTCTTTTTATTAAAGTAGTAGAATAGACATACACCCAATACATCCTCTTTGTTGTACTCTTCTTTTTTCTTTTGGTATGATAGGGAAATATGAATACTCATGGTACCTAAAGATAGTTAAATAACTAAATATTTTGTACCTTATATGTCACCTTTTTGAAACAAAAAATCCTAACTTATTAAATATCAATTAGTTAGGATTGTTAAAAGTGACCTCGGCAGGATTCAAACCTGCAACCTCTTGAGCCGTAATCAAGTGCACTATTCAGTTATGCTACGAGGCCATAGATGATGAATTAAGAATGCGAATTTGTATAAACTTCTATAAACCAAATCATCTTTAATTCGTGGGCAAATATAATACTTTGTTTTGATATCAAATCAAAATCTATAAAGATATCTGAGACATATTTTAGTTGAGATGTTTTTTCTTTTTGTGGAGAAGGATTTTGGCTTTGTAACGTATTCAATGCCTTTATTCTTCTACAATTCACATAGTTTTTTAAGTTTTTTGTAATTATGAGGAAGCTGTTTTAGGAGTTATTTTGTAACAAATAGAAATAAAAAAACGCAGTAGTAATGAAGTATTAAATAATTGTCAAAGGGATTTAACTGTTGTAATTTTGTTTAAATATTATATTATGTTGGACGATTTCATTTTCCAGAACGATATACCTAAAGGGGTTAAGTCATTATCCTTCAATGGTAAAACATATTCTAGAGAACAGTTTTTAGCTGAACGTAAAAAGTTTTTCAATAATAAAAATAAAAAGAGTAAAGAATAAAACCTTTTTACTTTTTACTGAATGATTTTAAGAATAATCTTACAATAAGAAAATAAAGTCATTGATGAACATTTTGTAGGTGTGTTATTAGGTAAAGAAAGTAGAGTAAAGTGATAGGATTAAATTATTTAATATATTTATAAATCATATGAAATTAAAACATTTCATTGAAATTGTTATAGTTTTTGTGCTTGCCACATTGTTATTTGTTTTTTTAAAAAAGTAAAATGTTTTTAAAAGCTCTTTTATCTGTATTTCTATTCGTTAATCCGAGTCTATATCAAGACGACTTAGAACAAAAAATTATCAGCCTTAAGGATTCTGTTATTTTTTACAAGAATTCTGATCCTGATAAAGCAGTAGCTTTTGGATTTGAAGTATTAAATATTGCAGATTACAACAAGCCCACCATAAATCATCTTTCTGTTAATACTTTAGTAGGTGAAATATTAGCTAGTAGGAATCTAGATGCTGAAGCTTTAGACTTTTACGAC
>Ga0209199_1002556_pt1 | contig 19164 bp, 23 predicted proteins | sample COGITO_mtgs_1105_7_FD_184805 | JGI IMG/M metagenome (GOLD analysis project Ga0209199, IMG submission 184805) | Pelagic marine microbial communities from North Sea - COGITO_mtgs_110523 (SPAdes) (version 2) | ecosystem: Environmental > Aquatic > Marine > Epipelagic ...
CAGTGAGAAGACAGGCAAAGAGCTGAAGGAGAAGGTAACCCCTTTCAATCCCGGCAGTAGACAACAGATTGCTGAGAGGCTTGCGTCCCTTGGCGTTAAGTTTACGAAGGAGACCGAGAAGGGAAGTACCATCATCAACGAGAAGGTGTTAGAGGGCATTGACTTACCAGAGGCTAAACTAATTGCTCGGTATCTAATGTTACAGAAGCGCATCTCGCAGGTGAGTAGCTGGTTTGATGTGGTTAAGCCTGATGGTAGGGTGCATGGTAGGGTGATAACAAACGGAGCCGTGACGGGGCGTATGACGCATCACAGCCCTAACATGGCACAAGTACCTAGCGGTGGTAGTGAGTACGGTAAGGAGTGCAGGGAGTTGTGGACTGTGGAGGTTGGTAACAAGCTGGTCGGTGCAGATGCTAGTGGGCTTGAGCTACGGATGTTAGCCCATTACATGCAGGACAAGGCGTACATCAACACTGTGGTACACGGGAAGAAGGAAGACGGGACAGACATACACACAGTTAACATGAGGGCGGCTGGCCTTCCTGACAGGGACACAGCCAAAACCTTCATCTATGCTTTGCTGTATGGGGCTGGAGCAGGTAAGATTGGTTCTATCATCGGTGGCGATTCAAGACAAGGGCATCGCATCATGGAGACTTTCTTTCACAAGACACCAGCACTTGAACGTCTGAAGGAGATAGTCACTGAGGCAGCAGCAAGGGGTTGGATTCGTGGGTTAGATGGGCGGCACATTATGGTGCGCTCAGAACACGCAGCATTAAACTCTTTGTTGCAGGGCGCAGGTGCAATTGTTATGAAAAAAGCTTTGGTTATATTGCATGAAAGGCTAAAGTGTGGTATAATAAACGCTTCATTCTGTGCAAATGTACATGATGAGTGGCAGATAGAAGTCCCGCAAGAGGATGCAGAGCGTGTCGGTAGGATGGCAGTAGAGGCAATTGAAGAGGCCGGAAAGCACTTCAATCTCCGCTGCCCTTTAACAGGAGAATACAATGTAGGTTTTAATTGGAAGGATACGCATTGAGAGCAGATATTAATTTGGATACTGTATTGAACGAGGCGGAATCGCTAATAATCATTACAGAGAAGGAGGGTACAGTACACCTATCCTTCAGCCAAAACATGGATGAGATGGCGGTGCTAGATATTCTAACACTGGTCACTTCAGAATTTTACGAGATCGCCGATGAGGGCGATACAACAAAACACTAAGGAATTATTATGACAGATGCAGTAAAAGTTAAAGCGGACATTATGTGGGCATACCTTGACAAGGTTAACGATATGAGTGGCAAGTTTCAAGTGGACTTGTGTAACCTATCAGACAAAGCAGCCGATGCGTTGCAGGACATTGGCCTAGAGGTTAAGTTTAAGGATGGTAAGGGTAAGTACATTACCTGCAAGAGTACCCGTCCTATCTATGCGTTTGACGATGGGGGTTCTCAGATTGATGCACAGGTAGGTAACGGGTCGAAGGGTGTCGCGCTTGTGGGGACATACTCATGGGCATACCAGAAGAAGAAGGGCGTCTCTCCTGCCCTCAAGCGGTTGGTTATTACAGACATGCTTGAGTACGGTGGGCAACCAGTGGGTGAGCTTATCTCTGAAGACGATCTGCTGTAAATGATTGCGCTGATCGATAGCGACATTCTATGCTACCGAGTAGGCGCTGTTACTGAGGAAGAAAATGAGAACACGGCTATCGAGACGATGGCTGTGTATCTCGAAGATATGTTGATGTTTGATCTGTTAGACTGCGAGGAGCATGAGTTATTCCTCACTGGTAAACAGAACTTCCGATTCGACGTAGCAGTAACAGCCCCCTACAAGGGCAACAGGAAGGACAAAGCGAAACCTAAGCACCTTCCTCTCCTACGGGAATACTTACAGGTTTCATGGGATGCTAGTGTTAGTGATGGGCAGGAGGCAGATGATGACATCGCCATACGAGCAACAGAGCTGGGTGAAGATTGCATCATCGCATCAATTGACAAAGACTTTTTGCAGGTTCCGGGATGGCACTACAATTTTGTAAAGAAAGTGAAGAAGCATGTGACACCAGAAGAAGGCTTGCGCTTCTTTTACAAGCAAATTTTGATGGGGGACTCTGCCGACAACATCAAGGGGATGCACCGTGTGGGAGAGGTAACTGCAACAAAGATGCTTGCAGACTTCACGACAGAGATGCAGTTATACCAGTGTTGTGTGGAGGCGATGGGCGAAGAGCGTGTCTTGGAAAATGCAAGGTTGTTGTGGCTACGCCGGATACCGAACCAGATGTGGGAGCCACCGAATGAAGAAGAATGAATTTAAGTTAGCGGGGATGACATGGCAGGTGGTGGAGACAGCCATGACTGACCTTGGAACCTCTATGCCGGATACCTGTACAATTTTGTTAAATGATAAGTTGAAAGGCCAAGAGCGAGAAGTCACCTTGTTACATGAGGTTGTCCATGCCATCATGTTTACGATGGGTGAACGTGACCATGACGAGCGATTCATAGAGGGCTTCGCTCAGTTGTTATACCAGTATGAGCAACAGAGAGTATAACGACGGGGAGTGGACTGAGGCTAGGTTCCGAGCGTTTATAATCTCTGCCCTTCGTGCCTACATGAAGCGCTTCCCACCTAAGTGGAAGGCTTTAAAAGCAGCATCGATTGGTAGGGTTATTAACAAGAGGTCGGGGAGGTTGGCTGAGCATTACAAGTGCGCTAGTTGTGATAGCTTCTTTGTGGCTAGGGATGTACAAGTGGATCATATTGAACCCGTTGTCTCCCCTCAAGAAGGCTTTCAGGACTGGTGGACATACATGGACAGGCTCTACTGTGAGGCTGAGAATTTGCAGGTGTTGTGTAAACCATGCCACAAACAGAAGACAGCAGAAGAGCGTAAGGAAAGGGTGAAGAACAAATGAACGTAAAGCTAATGTGGGTAACACCCCATGCTGAAGAGATGGTTGCCTATATGGCTCGTGTCTCAAACCCAGAGAATCAGAATAACGTAGTGACAGCGCCTAAGTTGTTGCGCTACCTGATGAATAACAAGCATTGGTCGCCCTTCGAGATGGTTAATGTTTGTATGGAGATTGAGGTAACACGGGACATAGCACGACAGATTCTGCGGCATCGGTCGTTTAGCTTCCAAGAGTTTAGCCAGCGGTATGCGGAGGCTTTGGATATGGAGTGCAGTGAGGCTCGGTTACAGGATGAGAAGAACCGACAGAACAGTTTACCTACCGAAGACAGAGAGTTACAGCGCTGGTGGGATGAGATGCAACGGAGTCTGATAGCGCAAGCTAGAGGGGTGTATGGGGCTGCTCTGAACAACGGGATAGCTAAAGAGGTAGCGCGTAAGGTATTGCCAGAGGGGTTAACCAACAGTCGGATGTATATGAACGGGACGTTGCGGAGTTGGATGCACTATGTTGACATCCGCTGTGACGAGGCAACACAGAAGGAACATAGGGAAGTAGCAGATCAGTGTAAGGATATATTGACTGACCTCTTTCCTAGCATTTATGGAGAGAACAATGGAAGATAAACAGTACTACCACTTTAAGAAGAAATGCTCACGACCGAGTGTAGAGACTAACTCAGAGTTATTCTACGTGTGTAGCGAGGATGCACGGTGGGATGATATCATGCGACAGTTTGCGACATTCTTGGATACCTGTGGTTATGTGGGTGTGTATGAGAAGGTTGATAGTATGTTAGATGAGTATTGGGAGGAAAGGTTTGACTAAAATCTTAGTGATACCGGACTGTCAAGTGAAGCCGGGGATTCCGACAGAACATCTTGAGTGGGCAGGTAAGGCCATCTGTGAGTATCGCCCTGACGTGGTGGTTAACATAGGAGACTTTGCCGACATGCCCTCCCTGTCTACGCACGATAAGGTGGGCAGTAAATACTTCGAGGGCAAGCGTTATAAGGATGACATTGCCTTTGCTAAGATTGGGATGAAGAAGCTGTTAAAACCGTTGCGTGATTTGCAAGCCAGTCAGAAAGCTAACAAGACTAAGGTTTACAAGCCCCGCATGGTGATGACATTAGGTAACCACGAGAACCGTATCAACAGAGCAGTAGCTAATAACCCTATACTTGAAGGGGCTATCAGTGTAGCTGATCTGGAGTACGAGAAAGATTGGGAAGTACATGAGTTCCTCAGACCTCTATTCATTAACGGTGTGGGCTTTTGTCATTACTGGCCTGTTGGTGTTATGGGAAGACCTGCGTCCAGTGCGACTGTCATCGTTAACAAGCTTCATATGTCGTGTGTGGCGGGTCATCAGCAGGGCAAGCAGGTAGCGTATGGGAAGAGGGCAGATGGGAAAGCAATCTGTGGTATTATTGCGGGTAGCTTCTATTTACATGACGAGGACTACATGGATCAACTAAGCAACAAACACTGGCGTGGGCTAGTGGTGTTAAACGAAGTGGAGGAGGGTGCGTTCGATGAGATGTTCTTGTCGATGAACTACCTACAAAAGAAATATGCTCACCCTGCCTGACATTTGTGATAAACTAGAGCGCCTAGACGAGGTGACGATATTGGAACTACTGGACATTCGTAGTGCTGATATTGTCGCCAAGTTTATGGATGCCATTGAAGAACGTGCCGATTACCTAGAGGAAATATTGGATGACAATTAAGATTGATTTAACACGGGATGCCCTGTTTGACTCCTTGGGGTTACAGCGTCTCAAAGAAAGTTACATGAAAGATGATGAAGTTAGCCCACAAGAAAGGTTTGCATTTGTATCAGAAGCTTTCTCAAGCAACCCTGAACACGCTCAGAGATTATACGAGTACAGCTCTAAGCATTGGTTGTCTTATAGCACTCCCATTCTTTCTTTTGGCCGTAGTAAGCGTGGGTTACCTATCTCTTGCTTTCTCAATTATATGGATGATAGCGCAGAAGGTTTGGTCGCTAATCTGTCTGAGACTAACTGGCTATCAATGCTTGGAGGCGGGGTTGGTGTTCACCTTGGTATCCGCAACAGTGATGATAAATCTACTGGGGTGATGCCGCACCTGAAGATGTATGATGCGTCCTCTCTGGCCTACCGTCAGGGTCGTACACGTCGGGGTTCTTATGCTGCCTTCTTGGATGTATCTCACCCTGACATCATTCAGTTCTTGGAGATGCGTAAGCCCACTGGTGACCAGAACATGAGGACACTAAACCTCAATCATGGTGTTAACATCAGTGATAAGTTTATGCAGATCATTGAGCGTTGCATGAAAGACCCAGAGGCTAACGATGACTGGGAGTTGATTAACCCTGCGAACGGTGAGGTGGCTGAGGTAGTTAGTGCAAAGGGATTGTGGCAGAAGATGTTAGACTTGCGTATGCAGACAGGTGAGCCATACTTCATCTTCATTGATACGGCTAACAGGGATATGCCTGAGTGGTTACACGCACAGGATTTAAAGATCAATGGGTCTAACCTATGCACTGAAATCTTCCTGCCTACCAGTGCTGACAGAACAGCAGTGTGTTGTCTGTCTAGCCTTAACTTGGAGTACTACGATGATTGGCGAGGTGTTGATCTTTTTATCCCGGATGTTATGGAGATGCTTGATAACGTGCTTAACTATTTTCTCGATAACGCTCCTCACCATATTCGTCGTGCAGTTTACTCTGCTTCCCGTGAGAGGTCTGTTGGACTTGGTACTCTAGGGTTCCACGCCTACTTGCAGAAGAACGGGATGGCTATCGATGGGGTGATGTCTAAGTTAACTAACCGTGATATATTTAAGTACATAAAGAAGGAGTGCGAACGTGCAGACAACAATCTTGTGGTTAAAAGAGGCGCTTGCCCGGATGCAGCTGAGTTTGGCATTGAGCGTAGGTTTAGTCATCATATGGCTATCGCTCCCAATGCTTCTTCCAGTCTTATTATGGGTAACACTTCGCCATCCATTGAGCCGTATCGAGCAAATGTTTTTAGGCAGGATACCCTAAGTGGTGCACATGTCTACCGTAACCGTTTCCTTGTTAAGCGGCTTGCTGAGTTGGGGTTAAACGACGATGACACTTGGGCTTCTATCATCGCACATGACGGTAGTGTTCAGCATCTGGACATACCAGAGGATGTGAAGGAGGTGTTCAAGACAGCGATGGAGATTGACCAGCGATGGTTGGTAGAGCTGGCAGCAGATCGACAGGAGTTTATTGACCAAGGCCAGAGTGTTAACCTATTCTTCCAGCCCAATACAACCATTGCCTATCTACATGCTGTACACTTCATGGCTTGGAAGCAGGGGTTGAAGAGTTTGTACTACCTACGCTCTGACAAGGTGCGTAAGGCAGATAAGGTTGGTGCTCAGGTTAAACGCCAGCGCATCGAGGAGACGATTGATATGACAGCTATTGCAAATGGAGAGACATGCCTAGCTTGCGAAGGTTAACTTGGATTAGGTGGCTAGAGATAGTCACCTGCCTACACATTATTGCTAACACATGGAGACAATGGTAATGAAGCCACAATTGACAGAAGAGAGAAACACATTCAAGCCGTTCAAATACCCTTGGGCATACGACGCTTGGTTACAACATGAGCAGAGCCATTGGTTACACTCAGAGGTTCCGATGGGGGAGGACTTGAAGGATTACCAGAAGAAGCTGAAGAAGGAGGAGAAGGAGTTCTTAACCAAAATCCTACGCTTCTTTGTGCAGGGTGATTTGGACATTGGAGATGGGTACTACACACACTACCTCCCCGTGTTCAAGCAACCAGAGGTGCGGATGATGATGAGTGGGTTTGCCGGACGAGAAGCTTTGCATGTCGCCGCCTACGCTCACCTAATTGAAACACTAGGGTTGCCTGAGAGTACCTACAACGAGTTCCTACAGTATGGTGAGATGGTGGAGAAGCATGAGTACTACCAGAACCTAGGCGATGCACCGATGGCAGAGAAGATTGCCACGATTAGCGCTTTTGGTGAGGGTATGCAGCTGTTCTCCTCCTTTGTTATGCTCCTTAACTTTGCCCGACATGGTAAGCTCAAAGGGTTAGGCCAGATCATTGCTTGGTCTATTGTGGATGAGACGCAACACGCTGAAGGTATGATTAAGGTGTACCGTGATTGGGTTAAACAGAACCCTAAAGATAGCTCAAGCGCGCGTGTGAAAGAAATCGCCCAAGAGATGGTGGCGCTAGAGGATAAGTTTATTGACCTAGCCTTCGGCATGTATGACGTAGAGGGGCTGACAGCAGAAGAGGTGAAGGAGTATATCCGCTACATCGCTGACCGTCGCCTGATTAGTATGGGTATGAAAGGTGTCTTTAAGGTAAAGAAGAATCCTCTGCCTTGGGTGGATGGTATGTTAGGCGTAAGCCACACTAACTTCTTTGAACAACGTGTAACAGATTATTCCAAGGGTGCTACTGAGGGCACATGGGATGACGTATGGGGTAAGGCAGCTTAATGGATAGCTTAAAAATAGATCCGATAGGTCATATGAGGACTTGGGTTTTATTGTTTAGGAGTAAAAGTAATCATGGTAAAATCTTGGATATCCCTCGTATTACTATGAGTTCAAATGACGCTTTCATATTTGCCCGACAATTAGAAGAATTTATTGACATAGTAGAAGAAAAACTCAAGGAAAAAAATGGTAACAAGAAAGAAAACAACAGACGCTGACACTAAACCACAACATGGGCTAAAGATGAAGTTAGATGATATGCTAACCATCAGCCCTAAGACAGAGAAGCAGAAGGAGTTCTTTGACGCATACCAGCAGGGGCACTATTTCTGTGCGCTGTCTGGTGTAGCTGGTACGGGTAAGACATACATCGCTTTCTACAAGGCGCTTGAGGAGGTTATGGATAAGAGTAACCCCTACGCCAAGCTTGTTATTATCCGTAGTAGTGTGCAGAGTCGGGAGATGGGGCACTTGCCGGGTGATGCCGAGGAGAAGATGAACCAGTTTACTGAGCCGTACAAGCAGATAGCGGCTGAGTTGTTCAAACGCAAGGACGCATGGGATCGGTTGGTCGAGCAAGGGTATGTGGAGTTCCTCTCTACCTCGTTCATTCGGGGTACGACGTTTAACAATGCTATTGTTATCCTTGATGAGAGTCAAAACTGTACGATGCACGAGCTGGACACCATCATCACCCGTATCGGTCACACGTCTAAGTTCTTCTTATGCGGTGACTATCGACAGGTGGACTTGAAGAAGAGGGATGATAAGAGTGGGTTGCTTGAGTTCTTAACCATCCTACGCTCGATGAAGGAGTTTACAGAGATTGAGTTTTCGGTAGCTGATATTGTCCGTAGTAGCTTGGTTAAGAATTACATCATCGCTCGGATTAAACACGAGGATAGTAAGTATGATTAACATCAACATGCGTCTAGGCATTGGGTTTGACATCGAGCATAACGACAACATCTGCCATGTGGTAGGGGATGATGAGGGGAGGTTTGTAGCCGCCTATGAGGGGCTTATCATTCGTATCCCCTTCTTCTCCATCTACATTGGTGAGTTTAGTGAGTTAGACCCTGAAATCTTAGAAATAGAAGACTAAAAAAAAGCCCCTAAGCTAACTGCCTAGGGGCTTTTTTGTTTACTCACCAAACCTCTCGTATCGCTTCTCGTCCATGATAGCTCGTCGTAAGTCTGGGTACTGTTTATATAACCTCATTTGGGCAACCTTTCTAGCCCCTCTCATCACCTGTTTCTCTGCGATTATCTCTGCCAACTTCTTGTTAGGCATTCGCTCAAGTGAAGGTAACACCCTGTTCAACCGCTTAGTGGCCTCCTCGTTAATAAACTTCTTGTAGTCACTATACTGTTGCGTTGTCAAGTCAACCTTACCCATCTTACGCTTAGTGGGTGAAATTGTAATACCAAGAGCATCCACCCTCTTTTGAAACTCAGTCTGCTCTGGGCTAGTAGCGATACCTGTCGTAGCTTGAGTCAGGTTACGCTCCATCGGCTGGATGTTGTTAGGGTCAGCACTAAAGGAAGCATAACGCTCTGGGAGTAGGTTACGAGCATACGGGATACGCTGTTGTAACTTCTCAATTGTCGTTATAGCCTCACGCTCGTACTGGTCAAACGTCCTAGCAGCAGTGTTACTAATAGCAGGGATGAGTCGTTTAGCATAGTTGTCTAACAAGTTCTGCAAACCCGTCGTATTGTTAGAGAACAAGGGGTCTAGGAGGTCAGAGAAACCTTGCATGAAGGTCTTCTGTAGCATGTTACTCTTGATAGATGACCATGCTGCATCTCTAGCATACTCCCACTCTTCACCACCCCTAACCTTACCATCCATAACATCCTTGGTTGCTTGGAAGGTATCAGTCATCATACCTAACACGGTTGCAAAGGGTTCAGCACGAGAGTAGTCTACCCATGTGTCACCAACCTTGATCGATGTAGGCTGCTTACCCTCAGCTTGCCATGTGTTACGCTCAGAGGGGTCAGTAGGCATGGAGCCTGTGATAATCCCTTGCTCAAACATCTGATACACACCAGTAGTGATGCCAAGTCCTACAAGCTGACGAGACACCATCTCTTCTTTGGTCATGTTACGAGTAACCGTCTCAAAGGTAGGGGTATCGGAACCTTTCTTGAAAACCTTGTTGGTCACTGTCTTAGTAGGACGAATAACCATACCAACGCCGGGGATGTAACCAGCACTCTCCTTAAAGATGTTCCAAGGAGTGCGGAGGAAGGGGATTGTCTGCGTAATAAGGGTCTCCACTGGGGTACGACCTTCACCTTTAGCCTCAGAAATCTTCTTTAACGTGCCTGACAGCTTAGCTTGGAACGTACCATCCGTAGCGTAATTGCGTACATCATAGATAGCAGTGTCAAAGTCACCACCGACCACCTGCTCAAATCGATCCATATCTCCATACAAGTCCTGCTCTTTCCCTGTTGTAAAAGTCTCTTCTTTATACTTCTTATACAAATCATCGTAAGAGCCTAACCCCTTCTCTTCATCTATAGAGGCTTTACGACTAAGGTAACTCATCATGCGTTGTGAGCGCAGACGAGCCTTAAAATACTCATCGATTCCGATAGTTAGCCTAGTGGGCATACGGATGATGTCACCAGTTTTACCACCGATAGCGTGAGTCATGTAGTCATAACTCTCACCTAACACCTGTCGTGCAAGATCAGGGTTAACCTTACCCTCTGCGTCGGGGGAGGCTCCTAAATCCACCATCAAATTGTTAAATTGTTTCTCTGATAACCCAAGAGCTTTAGGTGTTAGCTTGAAGTCAACAGGCAACCCAGTTCCAAAGCCCCGTGAGAGGAATATCGTATCTGCATTCCAACCGTCGGTAAGTGCGGATAACATAGCTTTAGCTGCTCGACGCTCTTTAAGGGCTTCTGCTGCGTTACGCCCTGCTTTAGGTGCGTAGGCACTGATAGCGTTTAAAAGAGGCTTAGCAAGCGTCTGTAGCCCTCCACCAAGGGTGTTAACAACGGGAGTGCCTAACCCAGACAACATCCCGTTAATGATAAACTCATTCAGCTTCTGTCCAAAGTTAGGCTTCTTACCTGCCAGCCCCTGCTCAAACAATTCATTGACTACCTCTGCGGCCTTCTCTGGGCTAACATCCTTGTACTTCTCATAGGCATCAATCATCTGGTCAATGTCTACTGCACATGCGTTACTATCTAATTTAGCCATTAACACACCACTCCCGGAAATATATTATTAAGATTCTGACCCTTACGAGCCTTCTCTGAAATCAGTCGAAATGCGTTTAAAGCACGACCAGCTTTACTGCCCTCATTCTTCTTGAACAAAGCAATGCCAGTATAATACATCAAATCCTGAGTAAGTTTCATTCCTTCAGCAGATTCAAATGACCCACCTTCTTTACGAAACTGAGCTGCCTTAGCCAATGTCTGCTCACGAGCTGCCATAGCTTGGTGGTAGAAGGGTGCAAAAGCTCCAACCTCTTCTTCACTCATACCACGCTTAGCACGACTCTTAGAAATCATCCACTCTACGATGTTGTTGTTATCTGCTAAAATCTTCTTCAATCGCTTCTGACCAGCACTCAGGTACTCAGCCAACCCTGTGGGGTGTTTAGCCTCTTCTGCTGCTCTGACCGAAGGAGGCATCATCTTGATAATGTCGTCAGGGGAAATAGAAGAAGCACGAGCAACTAACTCAGTCGGACTCATATCAACCAGCCCCGGAGCTAACTGCTCACCGTAGACAGAGGCTGGTCGAGCACGTGTAGCACCAGCGGCATCCCCCTCACGAGGAGCACCCGTCTGTAACCCTTCCATCTGAGGGGCTTGTTCAGCCCTTCCAGCAGGGGGTGTTGTCCACTGTTCCTTGTTAACAGGCTGTTGACCTGTCCAGAATTGCTGAGACTCATTGGTTACTTGGGGTTGATCTCCAGCCCCTCTACCCATCGCCTCTGCCTCTTGTGCCTGTCTCGCTTGAACGTCAGCCTTTGTGCGTTGACGGTAAGCAGGGAGGTCAATGCCAATACCAGCAGCTTCCATCCGTTGTAGGAAGGTAGCGTTGCTCATCATAGGGCGACCGGGGGCTAACAAGTCTTGAACCACAACAGTACCGTTGCGACCCACTGTGACATTAACACCAGCTCTTCGTAGCAAGGCCAAGTCAGTTTCATCCAACCCATCCTTAACAGTGACAGTCGGGGTTACAGGCTTAGCTACCTGTTGGGGTGCTGTCGCTCTAGCAGTGACAGTTTGAGCTACCGTTGATGGCTCAGCTAGGATTAACTTATTACCCTGAACAGGGGCAGAACCAAGCTTACGAGCCAATTCCGACCGAGCAGCTTTGGCAGCAGCTTTAACCTCTGCCTCATCTAACCCTGTCCTACCTTTTAACCAGTCAACGTAGGCGTCATGCTGGGCACTCTTACTGGTAGAGTTTCCTACAATGTAAAAAGCTTTGTCTAAGTCGTTCTCAAACTGTGTCTCAAACTTGTTAAACCGAGGCTTCGCACCAGCCAACTGTCGAGGTAGGGCTAGGTCGGCTGTCGGGATTACTTCCTCTGACACCTCAAACCTGCCACTGGTAGGGTTAAAGGTAGCAGCGTCAGGGATAGTAGGTTCCATCATCTTAGCGACAGAACTCTCCTCTGTTACCGACACATCGTCAACAGCCTTAGCCATGTTAGGAGATGATATAATTTCATCAGCATCTGCCTCTGCCTTGGTAGCCTGTGTACCTCGACCGAGCAGCTTACCCACCGCTGCACCAAGACCAGCACCTAAGCCAGCACCTGCTACGACGTTTAACACCTTACTGTCATCAAACTCCTCATACACGGGGTCAAGAGCACCCCCTAACGCACCACCAGCAGAGCCACGAAGAGCACCTGTCAAAGCTGCTCCACCAGCCGCTAGAGGCTTTAGGATAGCCGCAGGGAGGGTAACAGGGTCAGAGGCAGAACCTACCAACAAGCCCGTCCAACCAGCCACGGGGTTAGTCTCAAGCATCATACGTGAACGACGCTCTTGATCTAAGTCAACCTCTTGGTCAACAGAGATGAAGTCATTCTCAGGCAACATCCCTGCCAAGCCACGTAATGAGCTAGAGAAACCTCGACCTGCCTCTTCCATAAAAGTAGCAGCACTTCCGAAACCTTCACCTGACAGATACCGCTTAGCATCTTCACTAAGGTCAGCATACCTCTTCTCTTGAAATGCCTGATAGTCTTCTTCTGTTAATAAGTCAAGATTTACTTTTGCCATTATTTATTTCCTAACCTAGACTCCATAATTGTTATTTTGTCTTTGTTGTCTCTTATGAGTCTCTCTATCTGGGTTGTACTCTTACCTTGCTCTCTCAGCTTTTTAAGTTCAGATAACAACATTCTCTGTCTGTTATTAGCCGCCTTTAGCTCTGATTGCTTAGGAAATAGCATGGGCTTCTCATCCGGTGAAGGTAAGCTGTAAGGGTCATCCCCTCCTACCAAGTTACCTCCCTGATCCTTCATAGGGGGAATATTAATTGTAGCCCCTATCTCATCTTGGATAGCTGCACCAATCTCTACTTCCCCTCTAGGCTTTTTTTCAGCACCATTCAACCTAGGGTCATTAAATCCTTGACCCCTAGAGTTCTCTGGCAAAGCCTCAGAAGTCCCAACATCAACCCACTGACCATTACGCCACTCTTGAGTAACCATGACTTGCTTTTCAATGTCATTTATACCGTATGCATCTTTAGTCGTAATAATGCGATAGACGTTACGAGTACGGTTAGCGCCCTCAAACTCACCCTTCTCCACCTCTTTAGCCTTATCAGCGGCCTTCTGAGCTTGTTCTGGATACTTAGCTGATAACGCCTGAGCTAGTTTCTCGTAGAAAGCAGCTGAAGTTGTTGTACCTACCTCCGCAGCAACCTTAGCAAAGATATTTTTAACTTCATTCATCTGTTGCATACGGGGGTCAGATGCTCCCATCCCACCACCAGCAATGGCGTCACCCATCGTATCTGACATACCAGCGGCAGCTTGGACAATACCGCCATACTTACCATAACCACTACCTAAAGCTTGGTTAGATTTTAGGCGTTCTTGAGCAATATTACCCAACATATCTTGTTCGCCACTTGAAAACATCCCTGCCATATTTATCCCCTTATATTTAGAAGTCAAACCAGTTGAGAACTTCATCCAAAACTTCCTGAGCCGTGTCCCACACACTTGTACCAGCGTCACCTAACAGATCAGCTGCTTTGCCAATAATATTACCAGCATTATCAATTAAGTTTTCTCCTACTTTTGTAATCCCTTGACTAATTAAGTCAGTAGCTACACTGGTAGGAGTTGTGCCCGGCGTGTTAACAGCTTTAAGGATAGAATCATACTGTTTAGTACGTGCGGCAGTCGCAGCACTCTCAGCCGTAAGGCGCTCTTGTAAACCAGCACCAACCACATCTGCAAACAAACCACCTTGTTCAGCAGCAGCAGCAGCATCTTGTGCAGCCAGTGTACCAGATGCTTTAACTTGTTCTAACTGAGCAGCAGCAGGAGCCAATGCTTGATCCTGTAACTTACCAGCTTGAGTAACTTGCTTACCTTGCATATCAAGTGGGAGGTTAGCAGCGGAAGAACCAATGTTAAATAACCCTTGAGTATTAGCGATGTCCCCAGTCTCCAAAGCTTGTTGTTGTGCTGCCAAGAGGGAGGTAGCGTTACCTAACCCTAAAGCACGAGCCTGTTGTGATGTTGCCATCTGTTCAGCTTGGGTCATGCTATTGAAAGCATCCGCAGACTGTTGCTCTTGCACTGCCTTGTTACGAGCAAGTTGTTCAGATGTACCACCGTAGGCATCTGTCTGAATCCCTAACCTACCTTGAGATAACAGTCGGTTCTGAAGCTCTAGCGCCTCTCGCTGTTGGGCAGGTTGACGCATAGCTTGTTGCTGTTGGAATAACTTGTTAGCCATACTAGTGGTATCACCACCAAGCATGCCTGTCATCTCCTGAGCAGCAGTACCGTAACCAGCCCGTAGACCCGCTAAATCTTCCTGCCCAGCCCCTACCTGCTCCAACTGTGTGTTAGCGCCTGTGAGTGCCCCTGTTGTTAATGCTGAGGTGTCTGGTAGATCTGTGAAGTCATACATTCCCCCTTGCGCCTGTGTTGCAGCATCAACGTTAGATTGCATCCCCGGTGTTAACGAAGATGTAATTGACCCATCTGCACCTACTTCTGTTTTACCTACTGAGCTAGACAGTGTATAGGGTTTAAACTCAATATCTTTTGTTGCTGTTTTAGCTAAGTTTGTGTAGTCCTTTAAGCCAGTTTCGCCTATCGATTGAAGACGCCCAATTGACTCATTAACACCAGCGCCCGCTAAAGCCCCGGCAACACCACCTGCGGCTCCCCCTCCCATCAAAGTTAACCAATCCTCTGTCTGATAACTGCCAGAGCCGGGGATAGTTCCAGCCTGAAAGTTATTCATTGTAGTGTTACCAGTTAGAGCACCACCAGCAGCAGGTAGAGGTGTTCCAGTTAGAGCACCACCAGCAGCAGCAGTGTCTCGAGTAACTTTTACAGCACCACTACCAACAGCACTTGCTAGAGAATTAAGCCAAGCTTGACTGTCTCCCGGCTGGAGATACGAACTCATTGATGCATCTATATCAGCCGGAGTATACCCTTGCGACGTAGCATAATTATACAGCTCTTCTTGTGCTGTTCTACCAGAAGCAGCAGCCATCTTTTGAGCACTAGCAAAAATGTCGGCTTGCTGCAAAGGATTAAAGTTAGTATTCACCGCCATTATACTGTCCTCTTCCACATTTTAACAACCACATATGGCTGTATGTTAGTATTAGACCCACCACCAGCTGCTGTTCCTGCTGCTGTGGTTAATGAATCTGTGCCTGTTGTTGCTGTAAACCCATGAGTGTGAGTAGTAGTTGCAATGTCCTTACTACCACCAGTTTCTTCTAGCGTGTTAAACAAAGCATCCGTAGCATCTTGACCCACAATAACCTTACCAACACCAAACTCTACCCATGTACCAAAGCCCAACAAGGTAGCTGGGTTAGTGCCTAGGGTAGAAATATACAAAGCACCCACTGGGTAAATAACCTGAGCAACAAGCCCAGCATACGCAGCTGTGTTTTGGAAGGCCGCATTAACAAAAGCTGTTGTAGCTATTTGTGTTGTCTGCGTCCCTAGTGTGGCTGTGGGTGCTAGTGGAACCCCTGTAAAGTTAGGGCTAATCGCGTTTGCCTTACTGTTTACTGCCGTTTGAATTGCATTAAATTCATCATCAAACTCTGTGCCTTTAATAATCTTATCGGCATCACCGGGAAGGAGTGCATCCTTCGCAGCAAAGTTTGTAGCCTTAATGTACTGAGCCATTTATTCTATCCTTCCCATCTTAACGAAAACGTCTAATTTTTGTACTGAGAGTTCTGCATTGTCAACATCAGTCTCAAAGCCTATTTGAATAGTAGAGCCATAACCACCCACACTACTCTTAATCCTCTCTAACACAATGCCTTTTGAAAACTCACTGTAACCTGTAACAGTAAAAGTAGTCTTCCATGTGCTTGTTACATCTGTCCACGCTGAGCCACTCCACTGATAAACATTGTTGTTATCTGTTGTCATGTAGGCGTCACCTGTAGTAGGACTAAGAGGTAAAGCAGCGTAGTTAGCTACAACACCCTTGAACTCTAAGTAAGTAACAAACTTGTCTACATCATACTCAAAGATTTCTCCAGCTTGTAGAACAAAAGGGTATGAACGGTGTGCGGAGTCGTAATCAGTTCCAACTTTGATAGTAAACTGTTGGTTAGCTCCGCCTAGGATAGTAGCGCTAATCTTCTTTATAATCTTGTTTACAGTGGGGGAGCCAAAGTCAAAGTAATGAGAGTAGTAACGAATCCTGTAAGAAGCCGTGTTATCTGTGTAACCCGTATACTTACCAATCCCATTAACCTTACCAATTAACACGTCCCTATCACGGAGTCGAACTAAAGCGTTAGCTGAATACTGATTCCAAACTGTAACACGAGATGCACCATTCTCTAAGGCACTACGCATGTCTAAGCAATAAACAGTCTTAATAGCAGGGAAAGAGAGCAGGTAGAAAGCATTGATTTCAGAGTAAACACTACAGATGCTATCTAAATCACCTGTTATATCTATCTCAGTACTAACGTCATTCAGGAGATCATCTCGGACATTAACTGTCAAATCTCGCATAGGTAAGCTCTTCTCTTGGAGGAGGCGACCTAAACTACGAATACCTGTGTCAGAGAGGAAGATTAAATCATTACCTGTATTCTGTACACTCTTGTGGGCAATACAACCAACACCAACAATAACATCTTGTAACCCAAAACTAATAGCTAGTGGGTTGTCAGCACCTGTGTAAATAACCACATGATGTCGACAGAAGATAACCAAGAAATTGTTATGTGCTGCTATAGATTTAATGTCATCGGTGTTATCAGGTAGTACTGCGGCAATAGCGATACTACCACTAGAACCTCCATTAAAAGCTGGAAAGTTACCATCTGCAACATCCGTAGACCAATACACCTTATCCTTAGTGAAAGCCCAGTAACGACCCCAAGCAGCTATAACACCATCAGGGTACTCTGTCCCAAAGTTCTGCGCTAAGCCTGTGAATGTGGTTAGTGTTTGTAATACAGGGGTTCCTGCGGTGTTATAGACAAGAGGCTCTTGCCCCTGCTGAACTAGAAGGGTAGTGTTAGCTAAGTTAGCAGCACTCCAATCGTTGTTAGTTATCGTATACCCTGCTGGTGTAACATCTGTCAGAACAGCACCCACACCACCAGTAAAAACCTTGTTATTACCAGCAGAGAGGATGTCTAATGTATCATCGGTGTTAGCATGCTCGAATATAAACTGAACAGTATTTCCGCTTAGTTGGGCAGAGCCTGTGGTGGTTTGCATTGCCCACCCTTTACGTGCCCCTAAACGCCCATACTTATCAATAATAACATTATCAGCTACCTCTGCAAAGTTAGGAGATAAGGTAACACCACTTTCCTGAGTATTCAGGCCGAAGAAGCCGGGTGTTGCAATGGATAGAGCTTCAAGTTGTTTCATACCGTATACCACACCACTTCTTCAGGGTGACGATTAGCGTCCATAGCAATCTCATCAGCCAAGGCTACCTCAGCAGACTTGTAGGCATTGATACTCTGCTGTCCACCATCCTCACCTCGCTCCTCAATAGCCATTGCTGTGGCTAACAGGATAATAGGTCGGGTAGGGATATAGATACGATCGGAGTCTTGTGTTAACACTTGGTTACGTAAGACCACGTTAAACCGGGTAACATACACACCATCAGGGATTGGGTAGACATCCACTAAGGTGTCCCCATCATCACTGACGCCGTTGAAGGTGTAGTACTGAGGAGAGCCTGTAGGTGGGTTCTCAATCATGTAAGCCTTGTTAAACCAGCTAGAAGTTTGGTACTGTAGCTCCCTTCTAGAGGTGGCATCCCAAGCATCTAACACTTCAAAGTTATTACTACTACCTTGAATCTCGTAGTTAAAAGCTCCTGCTGTTGTGTTACCTGAAAGGGTTTGACGTAAGCCACCCCACTTCCAAGCTACCTCAGCCTGACTCTTAGCCTCGTTAACAAAGTCACCAATCAGACGAGCGTAACTGTTTGAGTTACCTGACCCCTGTACCGTGTCTACCGTGTTCTCTCTCAGCCGTCGTAAGACACTATTTACTGCTTCGACATATGTCATTGTTTATTCCTTTGTAGTTATTATACCACACTTTTTATGTTTTGTCAAGGGTTATTCACCGTCAAAAGCTAAAACAGCTTGTTCTTTTCTTAAATCAAAAGAAGCCATAGCATTCATTAAAGAACCAGCTTCTGTTAAAATTTGGAGTGAATCTCCGCTTTGCATTACCATACTATCGCTAAACTGTACATAGTTGTTAGCAGTTAATGCATATCCAGTTATAATGTAAATCTTATGGGTAATGTCGTGAGCGTGTTGCCAATAAATACTAACAGTTTTATTGTTACCCTGTCGGTTACTAACAAAAAGCGTACTAACCTCAGCTTTATAACCAGCAGGAACTTTGAACAACTCTGTCAACGTAGCTGGTTGTATTACTTTACCTACTGTATGTTTCATTTCTTTTTCTTCTTATTCTGCTTTGAACGCCCATTACGCTCTGGTAATTTTCTATTCATACTTGACCTTTCGTTACAACAAGCCAGATAAGACCAGCTACAATGACTACCCCTGTTACAACAGAAGCGATAATTAAGAACCCATTAATCCAAGCCCACATAACCTCTTTACGTTTCATCTGGGCTAAGACAATCTCTCGATTCTCAGCCTCTCGTTTACGCTTGGCCTCAGCTTGGAACTTTAACCAATCATCCCACAGACCCGGTCTGCCTTGGTAAATAAATAGCTCTTGTAAAGCTGCTTCATGTTGTTTAATCTGTTCAAGGGCAAAGAAAGCCTCTGAGTCTGACCCAGACTTATTAGCCTTCTGGACTAACTTACTCTTGTTATCAAAGAATTTAAAGATGTGCTGACCAGCTGCCATGATGTCTCCACCGTTGGCTATGGTTTCTTTAATCACACCAAAGGCAGCGTTGGCTATCGCCAGTTCAGCAAGCATGTTATTTCCTATATTCTGCAATCAT
>Ga0209199_1002567_pt1 | contig 19106 bp, 17 predicted proteins | sample COGITO_mtgs_1105_7_FD_184805 | JGI IMG/M metagenome (GOLD analysis project Ga0209199, IMG submission 184805) | Pelagic marine microbial communities from North Sea - COGITO_mtgs_110523 (SPAdes) (version 2) | ecosystem: Environmental > Aquatic > Marine > Epipelagic ...
ATAAATGTTCTTGACGCATTTTCCACGTACGTTTTAAATCTTGATTGGCTAATTTTAATTTTGGGGCGTCGTACTTTTTATTAATAAAGTCGATGGTGCGCATCAACGGGAGGTGCTTTGGATCTTCCCCACCAAACAACTGCAATTGGTGGTTATCTGTTGGAACAATTCCCGTAAGAATCACTCCAGCTTTTTTGTATTGAATTCCTTTTTTATAAATCGATGCAACTGCTTTAACGGCATTCACACTTAGGGTTAAACTAGAGTTGGTAGGAAACGGAATGTTGACCACAACACTAGCGCGGTGCTGTTTAGTGTTTTTTTTATGGTAATCACTTCGTAAAAAAACAATCATCATATGGCAACTAGACCCTTGTTTGCGAAGTTTTTCAGCACCGCTACAGGCAAATGTAGAGATGCGTTCTTTGATCTCTTCAAGGTCTTTAATGGAAGATTCAAAACTACGCGTGGTGGCAATGGCACGTTTGTTTTTAATGGTTTCCGTCTCAATTTTAGAAATGCCTTCCAAATCTTTTTTTAGTTTCCATTCTGTTATAGAAAAGGTTTTACGCACCCACATATCGGGGAGCTGTACAAAGTCATAGGCTGTTTTACACTGCTTTTCTGAAAGGCGTTTGTGTAATGCAGAGCCTATTCCCCAAACATCTTTGAGTTGTGTCCATTTCAAAGCTTTGATGCGTTTTTCTTCGCTATCAATCACATAAACACCCCCTGTTTCTTTAGGAAACTTTCGGGCAATTTTATTGGCAACTTTACTCAATGCCTTGGTAGGTGCAATCCCTACACAGGTAGGGATACCTGTCCAGCTTAAGATCCGTTGACGCATTTCAGTTCCATACGTGTGTAAATCATAGGCATCAAATCCATTGAGTTTTAAAAATGCTTCATCAATACTATACACTTCTACATCAGGTGAGAATTGTTCTAAAATACGCATTACGCGACTGCTCATGTCGCCATAGAGCGCATAATTGGATGAAAACAATTGAATGTTGTTTGCCTTGAAAAAGGCTTTAAACTTAAATGCAGGTGCTCCCATAGGAAGCCCCAGTGCTTTTGCTTCATCACTTCGCGCAATCACACATCCATCGTTATTCGATAAAATAGCGATCGGTTTTTGGCGTAAACTTGGGTTAAAAACCCGCTCACAAGAGGCATAAAAGTTATTACAATCAACAAGTGCAAACATGGTCTAAAGGTAGTGTATTTGCTGTTTTTTATTGTTCTTGACAAGTAAAGATTTAACATTTTTTATTTCATTTTTTTGATTGGGGTATAATAGTATTTATATATTTACACAATAATTTTGACCAAATAAAACTAAAATTCTTATGAAAACTAAACTTTATTTATTGCTATTCTTAGGCGGCATTTTTTCATCTCATAATGTATTCGCGCAGCAACCTTCAGAGGCACAAAAATTAGATTCCATTACGATTCGCTCCACAGCGATTGAGTTACCTTTTAAAAAGAATTCTCGCACCATAACCATTATTTCATCAGAGGTTATAAAGCAAAGTCCTGTGACCAATCTGGCAGAACTTCTGCAACAAGAAGCGGGCATCGATGTAAGGCGTCAAGGCGTCAATGGGATGCAAGCGGATTTATACATTCGTGGCGGTAGTTTTGATCAAACCCTCCTTTTGATTGATGGTATTAAAGTTGAAGATCCTCAAACAGGTCACCATACATTAAATATGGCGCTGCCTCTGGAAGTCATCGAGCGAGTTGAAATTATCAAAGGTCCTGCGGCACGTATTTTTGGACAAAATGCTTTTACGGGAGCGATTAATATTGTGACAAAATCAAATGCTGACGGTGTAAATTCAGTGGGATATAAACTTGGTTCTTATGATCAACAACAAGCCTCTGGAACCTTAGGAACTAACTTAAAGAATACGACGCTTATAGGACATGCCTCTGTAAACACTTCTGACGGCTATCGACATAATACCGATTTTGAAAATCAAAATTATTTTGTAAAAGGACGTTTTAATACCAGTACAAACCCTATTGATGTAATTGGTTATTTTGCCAAACGGGACTTTGGTGCGAATCAGTTTTATGCCGTTGAAAGTGGGCGCGATCAATATGAAGAAACACAAAGTAGCCTTGTCGGTGCTTCAACGAAATTTGAAACTGAAACATTTAAAATAACGCCACGGGTCTATTGGAAACGCACCCAGGATATGTACCTATTCAAGCGCGAAGACCCCTCTTATTACAGAAACTTACACATTTCCAATAAAGTAGGACTCCAAGTCAATGCCTCTTACACCTCAACTGCTGGAATTACAGGCTTTGGAATCGATGCTGCGAAGGTGTTTATGACCAGCACCAATTTAGGGGAACGCAACCGAATGATGGCAAATCTGTTTGTTGAGCATCGGTTTTCTTTAGCAGATAATACTTTAGATATTACGCCAGGGGTCTCGGTAAATTATTTCTCAGATTTTAAATTTCATGCCTTTCCAGGTATCGATGTCGGCTATGCTATTGATGATGTATTTAAAGCGTATGCAAATGTGGGTTATACCTATAGAGTGCCAACCTATACCGATTTATATTATGTAGGAAGAACGGATTTAGGGAATGCAAATTTAGAGCCTGAAAAAGCACTTTCTGGAGAAATAGGAGTAAGATATTTTGGAGTAAACGTTAATGCCTATATCGCTGTATTTAATCGATCTTCTAACAATTTGATTGATTATACCAAAGAAAATGTAGATGATAAATGGCAAGCTACAAACTTGAAGAGTTTAATTTCAACAGGCGCAGAGCTGAATCTGTCTTCCAGTTTTAAATCGGGGCTATACACTCAAAATATTAGTTTAGGATACACCTATTTAGATGAAAATTTAAACGATATCAAAACGGCCTATTCTAAATATGTGCTCAATGCATTGACGCATCATTTTACGGCGACGGTGCGTTCACAGTTTTTGAAAAATGTATCGCAAAGTATCGTTTATAAATTTGCCGAGCGTGCTTCTGGGACTAGTTACAGTGTGGTGGACGTGCAAGCCACTTTGAGTATTTCAGACCTTGAATTTTCTATTATTGGAAATAATATTTTCAATACGGAGTATGTGGAAACAGGCTTTGTACCTATGCCAAAAGGAAATTTTTTGGTAGGGGTCAATTATGCGTTCTAAAAACTAGTTTATAAGCACATTGACCTTGTCATAAACTAGGTGGGATTCCCATCCTCTGTAGAGAAGGTAGTCGGCAAGTTTTTTCTTTTTTTTCCACGGATCCGTTTCAGTGAGGGTTGCTGCTTTCTTTTCTGCTAGTGCATGAAAAGTTTGAAGGTAATCGTTAGGGTCAATTTCCTGAAGGGCAACCTTAATAATATATTTAGACAGTTGGCGTTGTTTTAGCTCTAAGGTCAACCTTACTTTTCCCCATTTTTTAATTCTAAACTTTCCTCTTACAAATGCTTTTGCAAAACGTTCTTCGTTGAGATGGCTGTCTTCAATGAGCGCGCCAATGATAATTTCAACCGCTTCGGGAATCATTCGCATTTGTTTGAGTTTTTGCTCAACTTCTTTATGACAGCGATCTTGATAGGCGCAATACTTTTGAAGTTTCGAAAGGGCTTCCTCTATAGTGTAAGTCTTGTGCGTTTGATACATACTTACAGTTTATAAGTAACCGCAAAAACCAGATTGGTACCTGGTGCAGAAATCCCTGAAGAAAATGTTCTGTAGCGTTGATTGGTGATGTTTTCGATAGCTCCTACAACAGAAATTGATTGATTAAAATCAAATTGCGATCTAAGATTAAGGCTGTACCATGACGGTGCATAAGGATTGCCTTGCGCATCTAAAGCAAATAAGGAGTCTGCTAATTCCGTAGAAATATCTGAACCGAGGAGAGTGCCATTATAATTTATAAACCCATCCATTTGGAGCTTGTTAAATTTCCAGATAATATGCGCATTTCCAAAAACAGGCGCTACATGTCTAACCGGCAATTCAACGCCCGCCGTATCTTCTTGCACGCCGTGCACGTAACTGTACTGAGTGGTAAACTTTAAATCTTTTGAAAATCGAACCTTTAAGCCCGCTTCAAATCCATAAATCCAAGATTTAGAAGCATTTTGAATGGCTTGAATCTCACTTAAATCCCCATCATATTCCATTTCTGTTATACCATCCACTGCAAAGCTTTTTCGAACCAATGCATTGTCTAAATAAGTGTAATAGACCGAGCAGTCAAAAACCACAGATTGTTTCAAATTAACTGTGACTCCGAGTTCTCCACCGTAGGCATATTCAGGTTTAAGATCACTGTTTGGTACCACAATTAAGCCAGGTTCGGATTCAAATATTTTTCCAATATCATCAATGTTTGGGGCTCTGAAAGCAGTAGTCGTATTTAATTTCCAGAGAAAGGTGTTGTTAGGGTTCCAACTAAATCCAAGAGTCCCCGTGAGTGCGCTTGTGTCCAGGTTTGCCATTCTAAAAGGAAGATTGAAAAATGCATTATTGTCCGATAAGTCAGCATCAATGGTTACATAATTATAACGTATTCCAGATTGCACGGTAAGCTTTGAATTGGGCTTGTACTTATGACTTAAATAGGCAGCTAAGGTTTGCCACTTTGAGCCGTTTGGGTATCGAGACTCAATCGCTTCTGTGGCATTAGTGTCAATATTTAATTTGTACCCCGACGAGCCAACTCTATTGTATATATACTCTGTTCCGTAGGAAATAGTAGAGCTGTTTGAAAGTGATTTATAAAAGTCAAAATTCAGTGACAGTGCATCCACATTTTCTTCTCGAATTTTGCGGGTATCCGAGTTAAATTTTCTGTTGATTCGACTCTCTTTAAAATTCTGATAGGCGGCAGATATTTTAATTTTATCATACAAGTTAGAGCGGCTACTAAGTTTTGTCATTTGTAAGTTGGCAAGGAACCAGTCTTGAGGTCCATAATTCCATTCAGCGTAGTGTAAAATACCGTCCGACCCATAGGTTGACAGTCGGTCGTATCTTGGGTAATCAGATGTGGTTGAATAATGAAGTCCTAAGTCAAATTTTAAATCTTCATTGGCTTTATAAAGCACTTTATGAGCAAGGTGCATTTGACGAAATTTAGTAAATTTTTGAACCCTTGGGGTTGTATTGGAAACCATAATGTCTTGCCCATTCACATACTGAGCGTAGTGCTGGCTTAGGTAGTCGTCTGGTCCATGAGTTCCCATTTTTAAGTCTCCAAAATCAGACACACTCACACTGCTGTGAAAACCCCATTTTTGAAATCCTAAATTGAAATCAAGGTGGGCAGTTTTTTCATTATTTGCAGAGGCATATCGAACGGTACTTCGAGCCGTCAAATTTGGAGTTGTAGATTCAGATAATTTTGGGGTGGTGGTATAAAAATTCATGACCCCACCAATAGCATCACTTCCATAGATAACAGATCCAGATCCAAGAATAACTTCTGTATTCTCAACATTAAAAGGGTCTATTGATAATATATTTTGAACATTGCCTCCTCTAAAAATGGCGTTATTCAGGCGCACTCCATCTACTGTAATTAAAAGTCGGTTTGTAGAAAAACCTCGGATCATCGGGCTTCCACCGCCTAACTGGCTTTTTTGCACAAAAACACGTCCGCTGTTGCTTAGTAGATCGGCACTTGTTTGAGGGTTAGATAATTGAATCCCTTTAGAGTTAATGCTAATAATATTTTGAGGAACTTCTTTTATGTTTTGCTTGAATTTGGAGGCCGATATTACAATTTCGTTTAAACTGGTCGCTTTTGGAGACAAAAAAACGGTGTCTTGAACGAAGGGCTTTAGAATTGAAACTTTATGATAAGAAAGGTGTTGAAAATAAATTTTATCGAGCTCACTAAATTTACTCATCTCAATATATCCATCAAAATCGGAAATTGCTGTTTTGGTTTTAAGGTTATTAAAAACCGCAACGCCTGGAATGGGTTTTTTATCGGATTCATCGACCACAACAATTTGTTGAGCGGAGGTGCTTAAAATAAAAAAAGAGAAAATACAAAGGAAAAAATGATTCATCTTAACTATAAACTTGATTTAAAACGATTAGCGATCGGGGATGTTTAAAGGTGTGTAAATGTAATTTAAAATAGTCTAAGATCATATTAAGTAATTCGTGCTTTTGTGAGGAATTTAGTTCCTGAGTCATTGTTGTATCAAATTTTGTGCCCAAAAAAGGTTTTAGTAATTCTAATTTTGAACCTGTGACACAATGTTCTCCATTTTGGAGTTGAAAATTACCGTTCTCTAGATTAAAGTAAGGAAGCGATTCATTAGTCGTATCAGGGTTAATTCCCAAGAATTTTGTCAGACCCATTAAAAACTGCTGATGAAACGTTCCGGTTTTTTCTACAGCATCGAACCACAATAAAGTGGTTTCAAGGTATTCGAAAAGAGGAGGATTGGCTTCTTCTTCGTTTAAAATCATGGACAAGATTTCTGCTAAAAATAACAGAACTGTCGATTTAAAAATATTGGTGTGCAGTGATTCGTAAGGCTTGTACAATCGGACTTCTTTAAAATAATGCAAGCTTCGATTGTCTTTATGTTCCGCCTCAATGTCAAGTAGCGTGAGCAGTTGAAAATAGGCAGGTTTTAGCTTTCCTTTTTTAGATTTAAGTGCATTTTTTATCACATAACTTTTCACCCCAGTAGATGCTGTATAACATTTAACAATAAGATCATTGTCGTTATATTTAATTTTTGAGATGACAATTGCTTTTGTAGAGACCACCATTAACGAATGATCATTATTTTTGAAACTGTCGTTTCAAGTGTGTCAAAATCAGAAAAAAGAACTAAATATACTCCTGAAGCCACCGTATTATTTGCTAAGTTTTTTCCGTTCCAATAAGCGGTTCCTCCATCAATTTCTAGGTTATAATTTTTATACCTTAAATTAACATTTGATTGTGCTTCGGCAACCAAATTGCCTTCAACATCTGTTATTTTAATATTTACATTTTCACTTATGTTTTTAATTTTAATTTTGTCTTCCTCCATATTAAATCCAGGTCGCACAGGATTGGGGTAAACATATACATCCTCTAGGGATTCCGTAGTCCTTGAGCCACCTGTTTTAAAGGCAACCAGACCACGAGTGGTTCCAAAGTACACAATCCCATTATCAGAATCTAAAGCCATAGTATTAACTCCATTTGAAGGAAGTGGAGAGTTGTCCTTGGTAAAGTGATGAATGGTTTTTTGCCCATCAGAAGACACATAAAATACGCCTGCATCTGCGGTAGAAATCCATTTATTATTGGACCCATCAACGATGATGTCGGAGATAAACTGTTGTGCCAACAACTCTTGTGGAAGGCCGTCTTCAAGTATGATAATGGGTTCGGTTCTCACAACAACTCCTTCACTAAAAAAATTGGAGGTGTTATACAGCACTCTGAGTCCTTTGTGGGTGCCTATCCAGAGTACATTGTTTTTATCTAAAGCTAGCGATTTTACTATAGGTGAAGGAAGGTTCGCAACGTCTTTGTCGTTTATGTTTTTTAACAACATTCCATCTTCATTGAAACCAATCAAGCCTGACTTATGACCTCCAATCCATTTGGTTCCATCGGGTCCAATAACAATATCGCTAAAGCCAAGCTCATCATCAGAAGGATTTGGTATTATAGGCGTAAAATCATAAGAAGTCCATTGATTACTACTTAGGTTAAATTTTTTGAGAGGGGTTTGAACTTTAGAGTTAAGTACCCATAAATTATCTTGGTCATCAAAAGAAGACGCTGAAATACGAATACTAACATACGCTGGATTCGGTAAATACAATAGAGCCTCTAGCCCGCTGTTAGCTGTATTTAAAATTTCTATCGAGTCCTCGATTTTAACACTCAATAAACCACTATGAAATGAACTTATAAACACTTGGTCTGGGTCAAGTGGATTAATAGATATGTTATTTAGGTCGTAAACATCGGTTTGAGTTGTATTTTGAATACTATCATATCTTATGTTATTCCATTCAGTATTGTATAAACGGCTAATTCCTCTTTTCTTCAATGGATGGGGATTAAAAAAAAATGAGTATGATCCGTAACTAACCCATAAATTATTATAACCATGTTCTAAAGAAAATACATTGTTTGAAAGTGGCCCTTGTGGGTGAATTTCCTCATATTCAGATATTGATATGGCTTTAGATCTTAGAACTCCAAAATTAGTAGTTCCAATATAAATGACGTTATCAATTGTAAGAGCGCTTGTAAAATCAGTTTCAAATTCAAGGTTGATCGTATAAGTGTCTATCTCGGTGAATCCTGCCGTATATTGATACACTTTAGAAGGTGTTGTAACTAAAAGGTGTTCATCAGACACTTTGAGTTCTGCGACAGATTGGGGATAAACAAATAAGGGATTCAAATTTGCTCCAACAATCTCAAAAATCCTATTGCTGGTATTGACTGTGTAAAGTTGAGTGCCAAAGGCTACTACGTTCGTAAAATTACCACTGGTTAGAGTCGTCCAAAATTGGAAGTCTATTAAATTTGGATTAGATAAACTAGCTTTCTTTATACCCACATTAGAACCACAGGCGGCATAAATTTCATTATTAAAAACAGTTGTTTGATTGACCACAACTTGGCTACCATTTGCTCCAATATAATACGTGTCTCCAAACTCTAAATCGTCTAAGTTATAAACTGAAACTCCATAGTCCGTTGCAATATAAACAACCTCATCAACCTGATTAAAATGGTTGATTTTTTTTTGGGCCGATGGAATTGTAGTTTTGTTTATGATATCTATAACTTTAAGCAATTCTTGATCGCTTTCTTTATAAACCTCCATCAACCCATTTTCATAACCAATTAATAATAGCTCGTACTGATTACTGTAATGTATGGTTGAAATTAATTCGCCTGATAACCCATTAATAGCTGTAATGGTGCTAAGTTGATTACTAAGTGGGTCGTAGGAAAAAATTGCATTTTCAGAAGCTGCATAGAATTTAGTGTCTCCATAAACGACTTCTTTAATGTCTAAATACGAAAAATGTCCAACCCATGAAGTATCATAATTTTGACCCCAAGACGATGGAGCGAAAGCAAAAAGAAAGGTTATTATTAAAAAATGTGTTTTCACGATTTGTTAATTAAAGTCAAATATATTTATTACAAACGAGAAATGAACTCATTATTGTACATAAACAGAAAAAGCTCTCAAATTAATGAAAGCTTTTTGAAAGTAGTTTGGTAGTTATTACACCACGCCTTGTGCGAGCATTGCATCAGCTACTTTTACAAAACCTGCAATATTGGCACCTTTAACATAATCAATATATCCTGTTTGTTCGTCTTTTCCGTATTCGATACATGCATCGTGAATATTAGACATGATATCTTTAAGTTTTTCATCTACTTCGGCTCTTGACCAGTTGTAACGCAAAGAGTTCTGTGTCATTTCCAGTCCAGAGGTGGCAACACCTCCTGCGTTGGATGCTTTTCCTGGAGCAAATAAAATTTTTGCTTCATGAAATTTAGTGATTGCTTCTTTCGTCGAAGGCATATTGGCACCTTCACTCACGCAAATACAGCCATTTTTCAATAACATATCAGCATCATTTTGGTTTAACTCATTTTGAGTCGCACAAGGCAAGGCAATATCACATTTAACTTCCCAAGGCGTTTTATTGGCTACAAATTTCGCGTTCGGATAGGTCTTAACGTATTCGCTTATACGCCCTCTTTTGACATTTTTAAGCGTCATTACAAATGCAAGTTTATCGTGATCAATCCCCTCATGATCTAGGATATAACCAGATGAATCTGATAACGTAATTACTTTTCCTTCTAAATGAATTGTTTTTTCGGCAGCGTATTGCGCTACATTTCCAGAGCCAGATATTACAACGGTTTTTCCTTTAAAGTTATCGCCTTTTGTTTGCAGCATTTTATCGGCAAAATAGACGTTTCCATATCCAGTAGCTTCCGGACGGATAAGCGAACCACCCCATGTCATTCCTTTCCCAGTGAGCACCCCAGTAAATTCATTTCTAAGTTTTTTATACATTCCAAAAAGGAATCCTATTTCGCGCCCTCCTACTCCTATATCTCCTGCTGGGATATCAGTATTAGAACCAATATGACGAAATAATTCACTCATAAAGGCATGGCAAAATCGCATAATTTCATTATCACTTTTTCCTTTTGGATCAAAATCACTCCCACCTTTTCCTCCGCCCATTGGGAGGGTTGTCAAGCTATTTTTAAAGACTTGCTCAAACGCTAAGAATTTCAAAATACTCATAGTGACCGAAGGGTGAAATCGAAGTCCCCCTTTATACGGGCCTATCGCAGAATTCATCTGAACACGATAGCCTCTATTGACCTGAATTTCTCCTTTATCATCTACCCAATTAACTCTAAAAGTAATCGCACGTTCGGGCTCCACCATTCTTAAAAGAATGTTTTTGCCATGATAAATATCGTGTTGAACGATATAAGGAATCACCGTTTCCGCTACTTCTTCTACCGCTTGAATAAATTCAGATTCGTGGCCATTTCGTTCTTTAACTAAGTCTAAAAAACTTTTAATTTTTTCTTCCATATCAGAATATTTGGGACGTTAAAATTTAAATATTATTACGGTACAAATATATAATATCTTTAAAAATAATGGCCTATTATTTTGTATATGATAATTAGGGTGCAATAATTAAGATATAAATTCGTAATATAATATTTTAATGGGAATTATTTAATGAAATATGTAATTCATTGAATAAAACGCTAGTTTAAGGCTTGTTTTAAATTCTAAATTAGATCCTCAGCGGTCTCAACTCCAATGCTTTTCAAGTAGTTTTTCTAAAAAGACAGCATCAATCTCTTAATATGAAAATTAGATTTATAAACTATTTTTCATTGCTAAGATATATCCAAGATGGATGCCTTCATGAAATGTATTAAAGCTGATAGCTTCGTCTACAGTATGCATCGTGACGTTAAATGAGGTCGTGTAGGGTGTGTAATTTTTGAATACCCCATTATCATAATCTATTTTTGTTTGTTCAATAGTCGAAAACAAAAGTGTTTTGATCTCCGCCAACTCCATTTCAGTCGCTTTATGAACGGTTTTAGTGTCTTTTCTGTAGGTTTTTACGAGTTCAGGATCAACTAGCAATGGTTGATTTGACAATCCATAAACCAGCAGTTGCTGCGTCACAATAGTGTGGGCAACATTCCAAAAAATGGAATTTCGATACCCTTTAGGAACCGTATTAAGTTGATCTAAAGAAAATTTCTCAAGAAGTTTCAACAGAAGTGTTCTGTTTTGCAGTGTTACATTGTAATTCCAATCCATAATATTAAGAGATTATTTAATTCTTAGTAAAGAAATGATTTTCTTTGTAAAGAAAAGAAAATAATCCTATGAAAAAATTCTATTTTTTGAGCACCTGTAATACGTGTCAACGAATTTTAAGTCATTTGAATTTAGGTGCCAACTTTGAACAACATGACATCAAGAAAACACCAATAAATTCTGAGGAATTAGCGCACTTAAAAAAATTGTCAGGAAGTTACGAAGTCCTTTTTAGTAAGCGTGCAAGGCTCTACAAAGAATTAGGCTTAAAAGAAAAACCCCTCAACGAAGAAGATTATAAAAATTATATTTTAGAACATTATACGTTTCTAAAAAGACCAGTGCTTGTTTTAAATGATCAACTCTTTATTGGAAATGGTACTAAAGTGATCAACTCTGCAAAAATGGCTCTCTTGGATGAAAAATAACAAGTTTGCGCTCTTTGCGCTTGTGTTAGTACAGCTTTTTTATGGTGTCACTTTTACCTTTGCTAATGATGTTATAGATGGTGGGTATATGCAGCCTTTCGGCTTTATTTTGTTTAGAGTATCGCTTGCAGCCGTTCTATTTTGGGTGTTTAGTATTTGGGCGCCTAAGGAAAAAATAGACCGAGAAGATTTTCCAAAATTCGTGGTTGCTGCCTTTTTTGGTGTAGCACTCAATATGCTTGCATTTTTTAAAGGACTGCAATTCACCACCCCTATTAATGGATCTGTGATCATGGTTACAACCCCTATTATTGTATTGATCTTGTCCGCCATTATTTTAGGAGAAAAAATTACAAGAATTAAAGTTTTAGGGATTTTTGCAGGGCTTTCAGGAGCCTTAATTTTAAGTGTTTATAACCGCTCTACTAGCTCTGGAGACAACATCTTATTGGGTAATTTTTTGATCCTTGTCAATGCGGCCTCCTACAGTTATTACCTGATCTTAATAAAAAAATTAACCAACAAATACCATCCGTACACCTTTATTAAGTGGTTGTTTTTGTTTGGAACTTTATTTGTGCTGCCTTTTGGATACAACGAACTCTCTGTAGTCAACTGGGGAAGTTTCACCCCTTACATTTGGTTTTCAATCTTATTCGTCGTGGTTTGCGCCACATTTGCTACCTACTTATTGAACCCACTCGCATTGCGAAAACTGAGCGCCACAACCGTTAGTACATTTGTGTACATTCAGCCTATTTTTGCAGGGGTTTTTGCGATTATGATGGGAAGCGACAGCTTGAGCGCCATTAAAATTCTAGCGGCGGCTTTAATATTTTTAGGTGTATATTTGGTTTCTAAAAACCCGAAGCTTCAAGCTACAAAATGAGTTCATTTATCACCACTTTATACCCTTCTGCTAACCTTATCGACCCTGTCGTTTTTGAAGAAGTCAACGCTGATAAAAACGTCTATTTTTCAAAATCATTTTTGAAAGCTTTTGAAATTTCAAATCCACAAATTAAATTCAAATATATTACCATATCTGATGCCGAAAAAAACACAGTAGCACTTGCCTTGGTACAAGTGATAAATCTAAGTGTTGAAGGTACTTTAAAAAACATAAAAGTAGCTCCGTTTGTTAGAAAATTTTTAGGGCTGTTCTTCTGTAATGAGCATATAAAAATAATGTTCTGTGGGAATGTGTTTCTTAGTGGCGAGCATGGTATTAGCAGCTCCAGTCGAATTTCTAAAGATGAAATCATGACTCAAATCGGTACTGCTTTGGATGCTGTCGCCGCCAATACAAAGCCACTTCATGCTATTTTTATAAAAGATTTTAAGGAGGAGTCATTAAAGAATACGAGTCAGTTTTTAAATTTTGGGTATAGTGAGATCAAAGTGGAACCCAATATGATTATTCAACTACATCCAGAATGGAAATCGTTTGAAGATTATAAAAATATATTAAAATCAAAATACAGGGTAAAGGCGAATAAGGCCGACTCAAAAAGTAGCGCTTTAGAAACACGCTTGTTTACAGAGCATGACTTTGAAACTTATAAAGATGAGTTGCAAGCCTTGTACCAAAACACCATTGCCAATGCCAGTTTTAATGCGCAGGTTCTAAATCTAAACACGTACATCCATTTACGGGCAACATTGAAGGATGATTTCATAGTGAAAGCCTATTTTTTAGAAAATAAGCTTGTTGGATTTCTAACAGCCCTTGTCAACAAAAATGTGTTGGACGCCCATTTTATTGGTTTGGATTATGAGTTAAACAAATCACATGCCATCTATCCCCGGATTTTAAATGATTATGTACGGCTCGGAATTGAAAAACAAGTTTCTTCTATCAATTTGGGTCGAACAGCCTCCGAAATAAAAACCACTATTGGTGCCAATCCTTTGGAGCTGAGTTGTTATATAAAACACAAGAATCCCTTTTTCAACTCCTTGGTAAAGCCGTTTTTTAGACGTATTAAAGTTAAAGAATTCAAGCAACATTCTCCTTTTAAGTAAAAAAAAACGAAGCCTTTTCTTTGTGTGAGTTGTCTTCTTCGCTTTTACACAGGCCAACCGTTAAGGGCACCGCCCATAAGTGCTAATGACACGATCCAATAAAATACATTGATAAAAATGTATTTAGCTGATTTCATTTCAAAAATTGAATTAGTGGCAAGTACTGGAAATACTACAAAGATTCCTAAAAAAGCACCGTGTGCAGCACCATGTTTAAACGTCATAAAAATTTCTTGTCCATGACGCATCTCGTCGGGGCCGCCGATCAAAACATTGATATATAAATAAAAAGAAAGAATTACGGATAGAAGCACCGCAACAACATAGGCCTTAACTGGTGACATGGTTTTAATTTTGGCTTCGGTAATTCCTGTAGCATGCATCCAAGCAGTTCCAAATACTTTGGGGTGATACCAGATTACTCCGACAATTAAAGGGATCAAAGCTGACGCGAGTATTGCTAGCCAATTCATTGAAAATGTTTCCATAATTAAGTAGGTTTTTAGTTAAGTTGGTAACAATGTACAAAAAATTTAAAACATCCGCATCTATACAGTGTGGAAGAGTTGAAATTCTCCTTGGGTATACTTATTGGTTTTCAGTATCTTTGGAGAAAGTTTTTAACACCAAAGAATGATACATTCCATGACGGGCTATGGTAAGTCCGTATTACAATTGCCAAGCAAAACCATCTCCATTGAGATAAAATCGTTGAATAGCAAAACCTTAGACCTCAACATGCGCATGCCGTCTATGTACAGGGCTAAAGAGCTCAATCTTCGAAAGCTGATAGCTTCCAAACTAAATAGGGGTAAAGTTGATTTTTCGTTGTATTTTGAAAATACTGGGGGAGAAACGTTTACAAACGTCAATCCGACGGTCGTGAAAAAATACATGCAACAATTGGAAGAATTGGCAACAGGCGATGAAATGCAGCGCCTTCAAATGGCTATCAAAATGCCCGAGGCCATTAGTACCGAACGGGACGACATTGACGAAACGGAATGGGTGGACATTCAAAATGAAATCCATAAAGCATTGGATAATATTGCGCTGTACCGATTGGAAGAAGGCAACGTATTAGAAGCTGATTTTACAAAACGAATTGCCATCATTTCAGACTTGCTTGATCAAGTACTTACAATAGATCCGGAACGCATTACAAATGTACGAGAGCGTTTACACAAAGGGGTTTCCGAACTGAAGGAAAAGTATGACGAAAATCGCTTTGAGCAAGAGTTGGTGTATTACATCGAAAAATTTGATATTACCGAAGAAAAAGTACGCCTTCAAAACCATTTGGAGTACTTTATAAAAACCTTGAATTCCGAGGATTCTAACGGTAAAAAATTAGGGTTTATCTCTCAAGAAATTGGTCGCGAAGTGAATACCATTGGATCAAAAGCTAATTTTGCACCCATGCAAAAATTGGTGGTTCAAATGAAAGATGAATTAGAAAAAATTAAAGAACAATTACTCAATGTCCTCTAAGATGCCACAAGGAAAACTGATTGTATTCTCGGCACCATCGGGATCAGGAAAAACAACGATTGTAAGACATTTGTTGGCTCAAAAAGAATTGAATTTAGAGTTTTCTGTGTCGGCAACCTCCCGTGAAAAAAGAGGAACTGAAGTCGATGAAAAAGATTATTATTTTTTATCGAGTGATGCGTTTAAACAACACATAAAATCCGACGATTTTCTGGAATGGGAAGAGGTCTATAGAGATAATTTTTATGGCACACTCAAGTCGGAAGTAGAGCGAATTTGGGCCTTGGGAAAACATGTCATTTTTGACATTGATGTCTCAGGCGGCTTGCGAATTAAACGTAAATTTCCAGAGCAAACTTTGGCAATCTTTGTAAAACCGCCAAGCATCGATGAATTAAAAATTCGTCTTAAAAAACGACAAACAGAAACCCAAGACAAAATTAATATGCGGGTGGCAAAGGCTTCTGCAGAACTTGCCACTGCCCCTTTATTTGACTGCATCATTGAAAATGATGTTTTGGAAACAGCTCAAAAAGAAGCTTACGATACAGTTGCTAAATTTATTAACTAAGAATCTATGAACATTGGACTCTTTTTTGGAACGTTTAATCCCCTACATGTAGGGCATCTTGTCATTGCCAATCACATAGCCGAGCATTCCAATCTGGACCAGGTGTGGGTGGTGGTCACACCGCAAAGTCCCCACAAAAAAAAGCAAAGTTTACTGGATAACCACCAACGTTTGGAGATGGTTTATCGGGCGACAAAAGAGTATCCAAAACTAGTACCGAGCGCTATTGAGTTTGATTTACCACAACCCAATTTTACGGTGCATACATTGGCATATTTAGAAGAAAAACACCCCGAACACCGCTTTGCGCTTATTATGGGGGAAGACAATTTGAAGTCGTTACCAAAATGGAAAAATGCAGAAGTGATACTCAAAGGCTATCCAATTTATGTATATCCTAGGAAATCAACTGATTCCAAAAAAATAGACGTTTTAGAAAAAGATGCCAACATCATTAAAATAGACGCTCCCATAATGGAGTTGTCTTCGACCTTTATTCGCCAGTCAATTAAGGCGGGCAAAAATATTAGACCAATGCTGCCCGAAGCCGTTTGGCAGTATTTAGATGAAATGAATTTTTATAAATAAAATATGGTTAAAATTGGTTCTATAGAGCTTCCCGAATTCCCTTTACTACTTGCACCCATGGAAGATGTGAGCGATCCTCCTTTTCGTGCCTTGTGTAAAGAACAAGGAGCCGATGTGGTTTATACCGAATTTATTTCGAGTGAAGGCTTGATTCGTGATGCGGTCAAAAGCACCATGAAATTGGATATTTATGAAAAAGAACGTCCGGTAGGCATCCAGATTTTTGGAGCTAATTTGGACAGCATGTTACAAGCGGTTGAAATAGTTGAAAAATCCAACCCGGATATTATTGATATTAATTTTGGCTGTCCCGTTAAAAAAGTAGTGAGTAAAGGCGCTGGCGCTGGTATTTTGAAAGATGTGTGTTTGATGGAGAAACTTACGGCTGAAATGGTGAAACGCACCAATTTACCTATCACCGTTAAAACCCGTTTGGGCTGGGACCATGATTCAATTCGGATTGTAGAAGTGGCAGAAAGATTGCAAGATGTAGGCTGTGCAGCTATTTCTATTCACGGACGCACCCGTGCCCAAATGTATAAAGGGGCTGCCGATTGGGGACCAATTGCGGAGGTTAAAAACAACCCGCGCATGCACATTCCGATTTTCGGAAATGGCGATGTCAACACGCCTGAGCGTGCCATTGAAATGCGCGATCAGTATGGATTGGATGGCGCCATGATTGGACGGGCTACGATTGGGAATCCTTGGTTTTTTAAGCAAGTAAAACACTTTATGCAAACAGGGCAACACCTGGGACCAATTAGTATGTTAGAACGTGTGGAGGCCGCACGACGTCATTTGCAAATGGCAATTGATTGGAAAGGAGAAGTTTTGGGTGTTTTAGAAACCAGACGTCATTATACCAACTATTTTAAAGGCATTCCAGACTTTAAACCGTTTCGAACAAAAATGGTGACCAGCGATCACAGTGCCGATGTTTTTGCAGCCTTTAATGAAGTAGAAGCTGTCTTTGGAAACTATCAGTTTGTCTAGCCGTTTAGCTGCGCTTTAGCAATCCGTTGGGAGGCTATGCGCGAGGCTAATAATCCTAAAATAAAAATAGTTCCAAAAACAACACCAATATTAGCCAGTTGTAAATCTACTGGATATGGCAACGAAGGTGTGATCATTACTAAGGCATATTTTTGCTGCAGCCAGATGACTACCACACCAATGCCGAGTCCTATACTCCCACCAATCAAGCTCATTAAAATACCTTGGTAGTAAAATATGTTTCGCAGTTCTTTGACGGTTGCGCCAAGGTTGTACAAAGTTTTTAAATTCTTTTTCTTGTCTAAAATCATCATAATGATAGACCCAATAATATTAAACAAGGCGATGATCAAAATCAATGTGAAAATCAAGTAGACCGCCACGTGTTCTGTGTTGAGCATTTTATAAAGGGCATCGTTGAGTTGGAGGCGATTTTTAATGGTGATGTTATTGTCAAAAATAGATTGAAGCGCTGCTCTTGCGGTGCCTTCATCAACAGATGGTTTTAGATAAATATCTATTGCACTGAGGGTTTCGGCATCGTAATTTAATAAATACTTGGCGTTTTCAAGCGATGTAAATACCGTTCCGTTATCAAGGGTTTCATTAACTTGAAAAATACCTGCATTGGCGACTTTCATGCTTGTAAAAGCACTTTTGATAGAGCTCTGCTGTCCAGTACCTGGTTTGGGGGCATAGAGTTTAATGACTTTTGCCACGTCAAAAATTCCGAAACCTAGTTCGTTGGTGATGCCCCAACCGGCCACAATTTGAGGGGTGTTGGGTTCAAACCACTGTCCATACACCAAAATAGAATCAATGGTTGATTGGGGATAGTTTTCATCGACCCCTTTAAGGGTCACGGCTAAATGTTTGTTATCACAATTCATTAGCAACCGCTCTTCCACGACCTCTGTAAAAGAGGCGACACTGTTTAGTGCTGTTAACGCTTGTTTTTGAGCGGGGGTAAAACGAATTGTTTTGGTGGTGGTGGGTACAATTTTAAGGTCAGGATCTACAAAAGAGGTGAATTCTAAACTAAAATTTTTAAGTCCCGAAAAACCCGAAAGCACTATAAACAGGGCTGCGGTTCCTATAATAATCCCAAAGCCAGCAATGAGGGTGATAAAATTGATGGCGTTGTTATTGCTTTTAGAAAACAAATAACGCTGGGCGATATAGAGGGGAAATTTCAATTATGCCTTTTTTCGTTTCTCTAACAATTCGGGGTTTTCAATTGGATTTTCGGTGCGTTTGAGTGATTTGTCTATTTGGTCGATGTACTCCAAAGAGTCATCAATATAAAAAATCAACTGTGGCATGCGGCGCAATTGGTGCTTGGTGCGCTGCGACAACTCGTGTTTGATGAGGGGTGCATTGGACTTAATGCCTTCTAAAAGCTCGGCGCCTTTATCAATCGGAAAAATACTCAAATACACTTTGGCAATCGAAAGATCGACGGTGACGTTGACCTTTGTGACTGAAATAAGTATGCCTTTCATCCCGCCTTGGGTGGCCGCGCCTTGTAATACCTCAACGAGATCACGCTGTAAAACGGAGGCTATTTTTTTTTGTCTTTGACTTTCCATGGGGTAAAAATAATATATTTCTGGGTGAATTGTTTAAAAGCTAGTCCTTTTCGGTT
>Ga0209199_1002569_pt1 | contig 19094 bp, 15 predicted proteins | sample COGITO_mtgs_1105_7_FD_184805 | JGI IMG/M metagenome (GOLD analysis project Ga0209199, IMG submission 184805) | Pelagic marine microbial communities from North Sea - COGITO_mtgs_110523 (SPAdes) (version 2) | ecosystem: Environmental > Aquatic > Marine > Epipelagic ...
CCGTCAGCGGATAAGGGACACAACGCCCATGGGGCATATACAACGACCGGAAGACTTATATGGGCCCATTTTATACTTGGCATCCGCGGCATCGGACTATATGACAGGTCAAAATATGGTTATTGACGGTGGCCATACGTTGGGCCCCTGGATAGAGCCAGCGAGGGACCGTTTCGCACCTCCCAGAATCAGTATTGAACAAGAGCTAGTCGAAATGAAAAAGGACTTAGATGCCATGGGTATTGCCTATGATGAAAACGGGCAGGTCAATGCTGCATAATTAGGAGTTGTAACCAATACCCAAAGTCTTAATCTATACTAATTCAATTGCTGGAGGGATACATTTTTTCTGGTGGAGGGAAGAGCTTCCCTTCATCGGCCTTTCCGTACTCAGTAATACAGGCTAAGCCCTTATCAGTATCCAGGTAGATATAAGTACCTGCGCCGAAAATACGGCCATTCTGAATTTCGTTGTAACCCTTTTCTTGGAAATGCGCCATAGTTTCATCAAAATCGTCCACGCCAAATTCAACATGATGTAGCCCTTCACCATGTTGCGCCAAATGTTCGGCATACAAACTCTCTCCACATAAGGGCTGAATAAGCTCTAATTCAACGTCTCCTACACTTGCAATAGCGGCAATAAAAGAATGCTCAACAAGTTTTCCCCGTAACATCATATCACTCGTATTTAAAGGGTCGATGGTATAAAATCGCCATGGTCCGATACCAGTGTCATCCCAATAACGCTTTGCTGTGGCTTCAGCATCTTTTACGATCATAGCGATTTGATTTACTTTATTAAAAATTGGTTTTTCCATAAAATTCTACCTCTCTTTTTAGAATTAAACTCTATAGTGTTAGTGTTTAAGAATATTGATTTTTAAACTGTGATTACCCTAAATTATTCTGACTCGGCAATTCCATTTTTATCGTAGGCAATACCCATAGAATCTAGGTCTTTTTTCATCTCCGTTAACTCTCCTCTAATACTTACTCGTGGCGGTACTTGACGTTTCCTCGCTGGCTCTATCCAGGGGCCCAACGTATGGCCACCGTCAATAACCATATTTTGACCTGTCATATAGTCCGATGCCGCCGATGCCAAGTATAAAATGGGCCCATATAAGTCTTCCGGTCGTTGTATATGCCCCATGGGCGTTGTGTCCCTTATCCGCTGACGGAATTCGAGGGTAGTGCGAGACATCATCGGTGTCAGGACATAACTTGGGCTGATGCTGTTAACATTGATATTGAAGCGTCCCCACTGCAGTGCAAGTTGTTTGGTCAGGTGAATAACGGCACTTTTGGATGCATCGTAGGCACCATTACTCATGGGTAATGACACAACGCCCGCAATGGATGAGATGTTGATAATTTTACCTTCGGTCGGAGTCTGCTTTATCATCTGTTGCGCTTGGTATTTAGCGCAAAGCCATAATCCATCAAGGTTTATAGCCATGAGTTTATCCCATTCGTTTTTCGGAAATATCTCATCTTCGTCACTAACCACCCCTATACCAGCATTGTTCACTGCTATATCGAGCTGCCCGAACGCTTCAACAACCTTAGCAATCATTGCCTGAACTTGCGCTTCATTGGACACATCACAAGCAATAAAGAGGGATTTCACTCCTAGCACCCTAAGTGATTCGGCGGTTTTTTCCCCAAGTTCTTGATTGATGTCGACCACAGCTACATCCGCACCAGCCATCGCCAGAGCAGTAGCACATGCACGCCCGATTCCGGCTGCCCCACCGGTTACTAATGCTCTTTTTCCTGTTAAGTCAAATATGGATAAATCTGCTTTCATAAATATTGCCCATGGGTTTAAGATTATTTTTATCTAGATTCTATATTTCGCAGGATATTTTATCTATATGTGGCCATTTTGTGTTGCCTTATTATCAGGCTTAAGCGATAAATACATATCTATGCTCAATGGAAATGTCTAGGCATAAATCTTTTTGATATCATTTACGATTGTTCCAACATTGGAATTCTCTATTTAGCTAAATAGAGAATTTAAGGTTGACAATAATGATTCTGAAGGATGCTGAAGGATACACAGTTTTACTATGTACTCTTAATATAAATTTAATAGAATTATTTTTATAAAAATCAATATATACCATATTTCCTGTGCATTTAATGGTACTGACGATACTTTTTCTGTTGATTTTTCGGTTCGTAAGAGAAATCTAAATGTTATTCTAATTTCTATTATCTGAGAGATCAGTGTTGCAGGAGAGGAACCTTTAAGTTCTGCATGATCATTCGTTAATTATCTTTAAGTTGGTAATGTTCTGTTTTACTTGGTTTGACGGCGTATGTTATTCGAAGATTAATATTTGGATGATATTTTTCAGGCTATTAAAGTCAATTAGATTTAAAAAATGGCCGTATAGATCTCCGACCATTACTATAATAGTCTCGTCAAGGTTATCAATGTAGTGAAACTATAATGCTGATAAAACTACGGTAGTCAGGAGCAGTTTTTACCGTCCTGATGCCATGAAGTTTCAGGATGATCAATGTCGAAGTCAGGCTCTTGCAAATCAATCGGTATGTCTATGGTACCTACATCACAACGAACTAAATGTTGCTTTTTTCCAGCGATTAGAGTGCCCGTATCATGGAATAACCTACCCGCTAATTGGTAGCAATCATCTGCTCGATACTGAAGTATGATTACTCTCCTCGGCCTGTCAGACATATTCGGTGCCGATGCATGGGTCGTCAAGCAATGATGAATGCTAACGCCACCAGTTTTTACCAATAGATTTTTAATATCTTTTGAATTGGTTATTTCTATATGGCTGTATCGAGGGTCGCTATAGAATGTGTCGTTGTCCATTACATATTTAGTGCAGGTTATTGGTTCCTTGTGGCTTCTAGGTTTGACCTGAAGGCAACCGTTTTCGGGTGTCATATGGTCCAGTGGAACCATTACCGCTAATATGTCTGTGTTGGTATGGGGCCAGTAAGGGTAATCTTTGTGCCAATTTACAGCTCCTGATTCCTCTTTAGGCGGTTTATTTCCGAACATTGAATGGTGAAGCTGTATGTTCTCCCCGATAAGCGATTGAACTATTGTGACGATTTTTGGGTGGTATGCTAGTTTTTTTATGGCAGGATGAAGAAGTGTAATATCAGTAATATGGACACTCTCATAGATACTCGAAATACCAATATTCTTGAGTGATTGTTTTACATCTTCAGACTCGATTACTGTTCTTAAATATTCAACTTCATTTTCTGAAAGTACATTATCAATAATTATATAGCCTTCCTTATTGTAGCTATCTTTGATTGCGTCTGACGCTAGAATAGTCATTTAATATTACCCTTTTGATTAATATAATGTTACCTTTGTTGAGTATTAAGGTTGCGCCTAATTTGATTATTATTTGTTAATAAATGTCATTCTCTCGGACTATTTATGCTTTTTTTGTTGATATGATGGGAGTGCCATAAAATATAAAAAACATATCAAATCGATATGACTAATGTTTTTAGCTCCCTATTTTTCGGCGTCACTTGCGATCCTGTTTTAGTAATTTATGAGCACGTTTACGGTGCCTAGAATATCACTGCATTTTGGATAGACCAGAGCCTCAAGTGTTGGGCTGTAGGGCACATGAACATCTGGTGTGGTTACTCGCTGTATTGGTGCTCTTAAAAACTTGAAGGCCTTCTCCACGATGATGGCAGCTATCTCTGAACCAATGCTGGCTGTTCTGTGTGCGTTATCGACGATAATAAGGCGTCCAGTCTTTTTAACTGATGTAATGAGTGTTTCGGTATCAAGAGGCACCAGTGTTCGTGGGTCTATTACTTCAGCGGATATTCCCTGGGTGTCTAAAACCTGTGCTGCCTCCAAGACAATATTTAGTGTGGCACCTATGGCAACTATGGTGATGTCAGTTCCTTGTCGTTTTATTTCTGCCTCGCCTATTGGGATCAACACTTCAGGATCAGTTGAGACCCATTCTTCTTGATCCCATAGGTTGACATCCTCAAAAATCAGTACCGGATCGTCGTCGCGAATTGCTGACTTTAAAAGACCCTTCATATTTGCAGGGGTGGACGGCAGTAATATCTTTAATCCGGGGGAGTTCATAAACATTGAGTAGGGGCGATCTGAATGTTGCGCGGCCATGCCAAGGTTGTAGTACATGCAGCATCGAAAGACCACTGGGATTTGCATTTGGCCACCGGTCATGAAACGCAACTTACTGGCCTGGTTAATGATTTGGTCCGATGCAAGATAGGTAAAGCTGGCGACAGTTAAATCCACCACCGGACGAAGGCCTGTCATCGCGGCACCCACAGCCATTCCGGTAAAGGCATTTTCCGAAATAGGGGTATTCCAAATACGTTTGCCAGGGAACATATCGATTAGTTCGCTATTGCCATGTAAAACAATATCTTCTCCCATAACAATGACTCTTTTATCTCGGAGCATCTCTTCTTTATGGGCTTCGGTCATGGCTTGTTTGTAGGTTAGTTTGGTATTGGCGTTTTGCATAATGCCTTAGTCCTTCGGGGTACTTAGATTAGTTGGGGTAGTTGATTGGGTCGCTGTACATGTAGTCATAGAGTGATGAGTCATCTGGAAATGGGCTGTCATCGGCAAACTTAATGGCAGTGGCTACCTCCGTCGCGACTTCAACAGTGATTGCCAATAGTTGATGCTCAGATATACCTTCTTTGAGTAAGTGATCCCGGTACAAAACTAATGGGTCGCAATGGGTTCGATAATGATTGATCTCAGCTTCGCTACGATAGGGTGTTGGTACTTCAAGCCCTTCATTGTGCTCTTCAAATCTATAGGTTTTTGCTTCTATAAGGGTTGGGCCATTTCCGTCTCTTGCCCTTGATACAGCTTCTGCCGTGACCTGATAAACCGCATCGGCATTCTGACCATCCACAGATATGCCCGGTACGCCAAAGGCCTCAGCCCTTTTGGCTATATCTGGCTGGCCATGAGATTGGGTAATCGAAGTGGTCATTGCGTAATGATTATTCTCGCAAAAATAGATAACTGGTAGATTCCAGATGGCGGCCATATTGATTGCTTCGCTAAAGGCACCTTCGTTACAGGCTCCATCACCAAAAAAACACAGGCTGACTTGGTCTGTGGCCAAAACCGTTATGCTAAGAGCGGCACCTGTGGCTAAAGGTATGCCGCCGCCGACAATAGCGGACTCACTGATGACGCCGACGGTTGAGTCGGCAAAGTGCATTGATCCACCGCGACCTTTACAGATGCCGGTGACTTTACCCAGCATTTCCGCCATAAGCGGTCTTAAAGCCGCGCCTTTACCAATTGGGTGGCCGTGGCTTCTATGAGTACCGGTTATGTAGTCGTTGTCATTTAATGCCATACAGGCTCCAACGATTGCAGCTTCCTGTCCAATAGCCAAATGGCCCTCTGTGCCCCGAATAATAAGAGACTCTTCAAATTGACGGATTCTTTGCATACGTCGATACATTTCGCATTGTCTTTCTGTGGTTAGCATTGTCGATAGATCCTTCTGGTAGCTAAGTTTTAGAGCTAAGAAACTGTTGTGGGCTGTAAAGGCCGATACACCCATTCCGAAAAGTTAATCAAATCGAGACTGGGAAAATCCAAGGCGTCTTCCGGCAGTTCGGCAAAACTTTTGATCATCTCCTCAGGCGTTCCCTCTTGTTCATAAATCGCAATCATTCTGTAATCGATAGGGGAGGCGCCAGTATCTTGAAAATGAGTGCTTTCGAAATATTGGCCGCTGACTAATTGCGGTACATTGAGGGCGTGGCGGATATGGCGTGTGGCATACCATTCACGAAATTCAGATTCCTGGCCGGATAATGGATTGGCAAAAGCTAGGGTTAGCATGCTATGGCTGCTATCTGCGCAGCGGCCTACTTTTTCGGATGCTGGATAAAAAAGCCATGTTGCCGGAGCCATTGCATAGGGTTCTTCGGAATACCAATCGGCGATTTTTTTAATTAGTGGTTGTGCTTTATCAGCACCATCCAGGCCGAGTTCGAGAATTAATAAATAATGATAGGGGATTTCTTGATAGGCACCCTCAGTGACGTCTACCGCATGTTTTTCGAGTAAATTAAGCGACAGAACCTGCTTTGATTTAGCGATATTCTCCCGTAGATGTGTTGTTGCCCAATCTACAAACTCAGTCTTTTTTCCCTGCGTCGCATTGCTCAAGATAAGCAATAAATGGGATCGCTGCAACCGACTCAGTTGTAGTGCTGATTGTGATTTTTGGCGACGTTTTGGAAGCATATATGTCATGGTTTTAATCCTATTGACTGACCAGTTGAGCGTGTTTTTGAGAAGGCTTTTGGGGTGCCACTACAAACCCCTTCTCAACCAAATACCCAAGATACCCTTTGATTGTTTCACGGTTAATATTGCCGCACTGAACCTCAGCGCTATAGAGCATGTCGAGCATCGGTAAATAGCCTTCGCCGAAGTTAAATTCCTCCGAGAAGCAACTCTCCTCAGGACTGGAGGGCTCATCTATATAGAGTCCGCTCAAAGTTTCGAGAATTTTTGATTGTGGATTTTCATGTGCTTGCTGAGTCAGCTTGCTCTGCCATTGATAGAGGGTAAGAACATCGATGACATAACCAAACTCCACCAGAGCAGCAATTAACTCACTCCAATCCATTGGCAGCGGACTGATAATGTCGAAGTGTTGGCTTAGATGGCTTGACCGCTTGCATAGAGTCACTATTGCTTTGGCGACAAAGTCCACTGGGGTCAATGTGGGTGAACAGATCTGTGCCAGTCCAAGGCTATTCGGTATGGCGTTTAATTCAATACAGCCTTTAATCAGCAGGCAGATACGATCATGGGTGTTGGAGGCACCGTGCGCGTCGCCGCCGACCATGCCCAGTCGATGCACTGAGGTGGGGATACCCCTATCATCGGCTAGCTTAATCATTTTTCTGCGGCATAATTTACTGAGGGCATAGCCATATTCGCGGCCACTGGCGAGGCGTGAAAAATCTGCTTGGCTGACGCTGTCGGTATTGAGTATCGAGATATGGTGGACCGGTTTTATTTTCTCGGTGGTGGCGAGGCGCAGCACTTCCTCGGTGCCATCCACATTGGTGGCTTTTAACATGTCATAGGGATAGACATGATTGACCCAGGCGCCACTGTGAAAAATACTTTCCACAGTATTCGCCAGAGTTGTAAACGCCGCTGAGCTTAGGCCAAAGTAAGGTTTGGATAGATCCCCTGGAATGGCGGTAATGCGTTCACTGAACTGGTCGTGGTAGAGATTGTACTGCTCAAGTTTTTGACGAATTCGAGTTGCTCCTTTAAGGACTGAGTCCGCGCGAATTAAACAGTAGATCTGAGCATTGGTTTGGCAGAGCAGCTCTTTGAGTAAAAAGGCGCCGACAAATCCGCTACAGCCAGTTAACAGTATCGCGCTGGGGTTGCGGATAGGGCTCCAGGGTAGGTCTTTGAGCTGGATGCTGCTATCCAATCTAATCTCTGAACGCGGTTTTACTGAGCTTGTCTTAGGCTTGCTTGTGCTCTTTGGTGAACGGCTTAGGCGAGCAATGGTGCGCTGCTCAAAGACCTGTTTGGCGGTGAGCTCTAAACCCTGCTTTTGACAGAGAGAGAGCATCCGCATTACTGAAATTGAGTTACCGCCCAGTTCGAAAAAGTCATGCTCAGTACTGATGCTTTTCGACGGCAGGGCGAGGATAGTAGCCCAGATTGCCACCAGCTTTATTTCACCCGGGGTAGTTGGGGCTTTGTACTGGCTGGGTTGCAGTGCGCTGAGGTCCGGCGCCGGCAGAGCTTTACGATCGACCTTGCCATTGTTGTTGAGTGGCAGTTTGTCGAGTATCACAAACAGTGCGGGAACCATATAGTGGGGCAGTATTGACTGTAGTTCGTCACGCAACAGCTGGCTGTTAATCGGGGTTTCTTTCTGTCCTATGATATAGGCGGTGAGAAAGTGATTACTGCCACTACTGTCGCGACTGTGGGTTAATACCACCGATTCACGCACCTGGGCTAGGCCGGTAATCGCAGCTTCCACTTCCCCTAGCTCAATACGATAACCTCGGATTTTTACCTGGTCGTCAACCCGTCCACAAAACTCAATATCTCCATTGACGTAATAGCGTGCCAGATCACCACTTTTATACATCCGCTGTCCCGGCGTCTGACTAAATGGGTTGGGAATAAATTTTTCCGCGCTGAGTGCCGGGCGATTGAGGTAACAGCGGGCTAGACCATCGCCGCCAAGATGCAGTTCGCCGACAACCCCAATCGGTACTGGACGACAGTGGCTATCCAAGATATAGGTGGTGGTGTTGCTGATTGGCTGTCCAATCGGCACCGACAAATAGTGGGCGCAGCCATTGGTGCTGAGTTTGTTATTGTCGATTGCGTGATAGGTGCTAAAAGTGGTGTTTTCCGTAGGGCCATAGACATTGACAAACTGGGTGTCAGGGCAGTGGCTACAGGCTATTTTAATATGCTCGGCAGACAGTGCTTCACCGCCGGTGAGAACCAATGGCACTGTTTTTAGCGCTTCTGGGCGTTCGTCGATAAGCATATTAAATAGTGAGGTGGTTAAAAAAGCGGTGTCTATACGCTGTTCGAGTATTAGCTGTTCAAGCCCGAGTGGCGACAGTGTTTCATTCGGATAAAGCACCAATGTGCCGCCGTTAAGCAGTGAGCTCCAGATCTCAAAGGTGGCCGCGTCGAAGGCAATCGATGAAGCATGCAAGGTTCTCTTGCTGCTGTGCAGGCGTTGATACTGATTGTTTTTAGACAGGCGAACTACGCCCTTATGGGGTATGCCAACAGCCTTTGGCAATCCGGTCGAACCCGACGTGTAGTTCACGTAGGCAAGCTGCTGTGGTGTGCTGACAGTAACCGGTGCAGTGAAGGGGTGGGGTTCTATCTCGTACCATTCTGTGTCTAGGCAGAGGCAGGCAATATTGGGTTTTTCAAACTGGCTGGTGTCGAGCCCACTCTCGGTGAGCAACAGCGTAATGTCACTATTGTCGAGCTGATAGTTAATCCGCTGAAGAGGATAGTTTGGGTCAATGGGTACGTAGTAGCCGCCAGCTTTGAGAATCGCCAGCAGAGCGATAATCATATCGATACTGCGGTGCATATAAATTCCCACCGCCGTCTCGAGGGTCACACCCTGGGCAATTAGAAAGTTGGCCAATTGATTGGCGAGAACATTGAGCTGATGGTAGCTAATACTTTGCTCGCCATGAATCAGGGCGATCATGCTCGGCTGGGTTATTGCCTGCTGGTCAAAAAGCTGATGAATACAGAGATTTGCCGGATATTTAATGCGCGTTTGGTTCCATTCCTTGAGTAGAGTTTTACGCTCTTTATCGGTGAGTAAGGGGAGGTCACCAATGCGCTGTTGTGGGTTTTCTACCGCCGAGCTTAGGAGTATTTGAAAATGCTCCGCCATACGCTTGATGGTCGCCACATCGAACAGCGCCGTGTTGTATTCAAAGTGCCCCTTGAGTTGGCCATCGATAATTTCCAGAGACAGTGTCAGCTCAAATTTTGTCACGCCCATGGAGCGCGACGTGGCTGGCCCTGAACGGCGGCCAGCAAGCATATTGTCCTCTAAGGACATACTGTCAAATACCAATGCCGCCTGAATCGGGTTGGCATCCGCGGCCAATGCGCCAGCTTTACGCAGGCTGTCGATAAGCATGCCGTAGGGAACAGGTTGCTTGTATATCGCCTGGCTGCAAAGGCTTTCGAGGTTGCTTAACAGATCGGTAAAGAGCATCTGGGGCGACAGTTGCGAGCGTAGCAAGGCAGTCTCCGCGAGAAAGCCGATCAGATTGCTGGTGTCTATATGGGGCCGATTGGCGATAATCGCGCCGAGAACAATATCCTGCTGGCCGGTGTAGTGCATAAGCAGACTTTTGTAGGCTGCCATAACCACGATAAACGGAGAAACCCGCTGTTTCCAGCTGCTTGCCAGCAGTTTGTTGGTGATCTTTTCCGATAGCATGACTGGCTGCCAAGCACCAAAGTAGCCAGCGGTTGTCTGCCGTGGGCAATCTAGAGGCAGCTCCAATAATGGCGGCATATCCTGTAGCTGAGTGGTCCAGTATTTAATCTGGCGTTGCAAAACATCACTCTCCAGCCATTCCTTTTCAGAGAGCACATAGTCGGTCATTTGAAAAAGCTTAGCGGTTTCCCCCGGATTCTTTTTACCGCCGCTGTTATAGAGTTGATTGATCTCTTTTAGCAGAATTACTGCGGCGCGGCCGTCCATAATAATATGATGAAATGAACAGAGAAATAGTTGTTGATCAGTGGGTAACTGTAGAACACAGACACGGAATAGGGGCCCCTCTGCAAGGTTGTAAAGCGCCTGACCCTGTTCTAGGCAATGATCATTTATCAGTCGTTCTAGTTGCATTTTACTGGTTGATAACGCACCGACTTGAATCACCGGAAGAGGCACTGAAAACGCCGGCATAATAACTTGCTGTAGTTGATTATTTTCTGAGACTTTAAACACCGTGCGTAGGGTTTCGTGGCGCTTAACAACAATGTCGATAATCTCTTGCAGGGCAATAATATCGAGCTTTCCATAGACCATCACTTCAAGCTGTTCGTTGTAGCTATAGGGCGGCTGTAGTGTTTCGCACTGATACCAAAGGCGCTGTTGGCCGGTTGTGGCGGGTGCAGTTTTGATCACTGTATTGCTTGCCGTGTTAATTGTTGCAGCGGCCACTGGTGTCATCGGTGATGTCTGCTTGTTCATCTGCTTGCTCAACTTTTGTTTAGGCTTGGTGGTACTGAGATTGCGTCTTAGGTAGGCATAGTAGGAACAGCAGTTTTCTCGGACAAACTTTATCTAAAGGTTATTTATTCTGATGCCTTTAAATTGATCAAAAATGTTGCCCCAATAGACCCTGTATATTGATTGTTTGAAAACTTCCGGTTCATAGAATTGTGCTTCATAACAAAACTAATCGATGAGGAAGTTGTGTCTAATCTAAAAAAGTATCTAACTCAGTCAGGGGTTACCTATCCCGATAATACTGCCCTACAGGTGTCGGGCACCTCATTCACTTACAAAGAACTTCAGAATCTGGCCGCCCAGTTTGCTGGTGGATTAAACAGATTACAGATAACGTCGGGATCGAAAATTGCACTCTGGTTACCCAAATCAGCGGAAGCCTATATCAGTATTTTTGGCAGTGTCGAACAGGGTTCAGCATTCATTCCAATTGACCTATCAACACCGGCGGCCAGAGTGAATTACATTCTCAATGACGCTGGCGCTGAGGTGCTAATCTGTCGCACATGTGATTACCGAAAGCTAAATGAGTCAAAACTGCACTCTATAGATCTAGTGATATTGGTCGGGGAAAAGGGTGAGATCTCGGTGTATCCAGCTTGCCCTTATTTACACTGGGATGACTTTATGGGTGCCGAAGCCAGTGATGGTTCTGAAAAACGGAACGCCAGCGGCGCTGTGAGTCGACAGTTTGACAAGGAGGGTATTGCCTATATTTTTTATACCTCGGGCAGCACTGGTCTACCCAAAGGTGCGGCCATAAGCCATAGGGCGGCCTGTGCATTTATTGACTGGGCTGTTGACTGCACTGATCTAAGCAGTGCCGACCGAGTGGCTAATCAAGCCTCTCTGAGCTTTGATTTGTCGACCTTTGATATTTTCGCCACCCTCAGTGCCGGGGCCACATTGGTTGCCATTCCCGACTGGCCAATCAGTTCAGGCTATCCATTTGCTCGGTATATTGAAGAGCAGGGGATCAGTGTCTGGTATTCGGTGCCCACGGTGCTCAATCTGATATCTGAGTCCCAACGCAAAAGCCCTTTCAATCTGGACTGCTTGCGGGTGGTTATCTTTGCGGGTGAGGTCTTTGGCAAAACTGATCTGGTGAATTTCCAGCGCCATGTGAAGAGCGCGCGACTTTATAACTGGTATGGGGCAACAGAAATCAACTCCTGTATCAGTCACTTGGTGACGGCGGATGACCTTGCCAGCAAGCAGTCACTGCCCATGGGCATGGCTTGCCCATTTGCCAAAATTAAATTGGTATTTGATACAGACAGTGATGTTGGCGAGCTGTTTGTCGCCGGTGAATCGCTGATGTCGGGTTATGTGAGAAATGGCAGAATTCGCAAAAATAGCTTTGTTGCTGGGCTCGACGAAGAGGACCTGTATTACGCGACGGGTGACCTGGTGCAGGAGAAAAATGGCCTTCTACGCTATCACAGCAGGCGCGATCAGATGATTAAGCGCAACGGCTATCGCATTGAGTTGGGTGAAATTGAAAATAATCTTCTCGACCACAGTGGTGTAGAAGAGGTTGCCTGCGTTTATGTGGATAAGGCTGTTGTTGTTTTTGCCGTGCCTTATGCCAGTTGCCGCAATCTTCGGGAGTCAATACTACGACTCAGGTTGGTAGAAAAACTGCCGCCATATATGCGCCCAGATAAAATCTTTATTGTCGATAAATTACCCAAGTCTGTGCGCGGCAAGGTGGATCGTCGCAAGTTAAAGGCTATCTATCGTGATCGTTTGGAGCAACCTATTTCCGTCAAGCTCTCTGAGCAAGAGAGTACGGGGGAGGTGATCGCATGAGAGTAACTGACAAGTCCACCCTAGAGATTATTCGCCAGCAGATGAGTGAGTTGCTCTGCACCGAATGCGATGAACGGATCAGCCGCAGCACATTGATTAAGGCGGTGCTCGACTCTATGCTATTTGTTGGGTTGTTGGTGCGTGTTGAAGACCATTTCAGTATCAAGATTTCCGATCAGACCATCTATGAAAGAGGTCTTGTGAGTATCGGTGACCTAGTTGACTGTATTCACACAGAACAGCTCATAAATCAAAATGATCTAGCTATTATTTAAACGGTATTTCTATTTTCTAACAGGAGCAACAGATGATCATTCGCAAGCTACAAGATATTACCCGTACAGACCGTGAAGTGAATTGGGGCAATGGCATTAGCCGCCGCTTTTTACTGGAGAAGGATGGTATGGGCTACAGCCTTACCGATACCGTTGTCCGGGCCAATACCAGTTCGCTACTGGAGTATAAAAACCATATGGAAGCCTGTTATTGCATCTCAGGCTCAGGCTTGGTGGTGGAAGCCTCCACCGGCAAGTCCTATGAGATAAAGACCGGCACCATGTATGCGCTGGATAAAAACGATGCGCATTATCTGGTGGCTCAGGAAGAGGACTTGCGTCTGGTCTGTGTCTTTATGCCAGCACTGGTTGGCCATGAGGCCCACAGCTTGGAGGCAGAGAGCGCATCGGCCTATTAGTGCTTACTGGTTTTGAGCCTTAAATACTGTTTATTTTAAGTGCTATCTACCTTAACCGTATCTACTCTAAACCACACTGGTTTTACAGCCTGAAACCGTTTTAAAGGGTTTCTGTGAGGCAGCTATTGATTGTTGATGGCTGCCTCCACTGTCCCGGGCAGAGGCTGACATATGCTCGGCCAGCCAGGTAAAAATGCGCGCTGAATAATCGAGCATGGCGGGATTACCCTTAATGCCATGCCCCTCCATTGGATAGTTCACCAAAACCGATTTAATCCGGTTTTCCAACAGTGCATTGTGGAACTGCGTCGCCTCAGCGGCGGGCGTGCAGCGATCGAGAGTGCCACAGAGACTCAGTGTCGGAGTATTGACCTGATGGGCGTAGGTGATCGGGCTGCGCTGGAGGTATTTGCCGTGGATATTTTTGTAATGATCTTGCAGAAACAACTCCACATAGTGAGAGATATTCGACAGCAGATGTTGGCTAATATAGTTGATCATCGGTGCCGAAATCACGGCTGCGGCAAAGCGCTGGTCCTGGCCGATCAGCCAGGCGCCAAGATAGCCGCCATAACTGTGGCCAATCAGGCCAACTTTTTTGGCATCGGTGGAGCCCTGTTCAACCAGATAATCCAAGCCTGAGAGACAGTCACGGCTGTCGGCGCCACCCAGATCCCCCAGCACTTGCCGACAGTAGTCTTGCCCGCGTCCGGCACTGCCTCTGGGGTTGGGCATAAATACCGCATAGCCGTGTTTTAGTAACATCAGTATATGCAGACGTCGGCCGAGCCAATGAGGCCGCCACTGCCACACTGGGCCACCGTGCATATCCATCACTGTGGCATGCGGTGCCGCTGACTTGGGTTGCAGTAACCAGCCTTGAATATCGAGACCGTCGTCGGCTTGCCAGGTGACTTTTTCAATCTTATCAATCACTTCAGTGTGTCGCTGGTATCCCTGATCAAAGCTTTTTATCCGGTGATAGAGTCCGTCGCTGATACGGCCTATTTCTGGCGCGCGCTTAAAGCCCTCGGCGATAAACAGGCAGTCCCCAGGTCTCAGACTACAGATTTTTATATAGTGCCCAGAGCCAGTAATCTCACTACTCTGCCACAGCTCACGGGGGGCTCTCGGGTTAGCTTGATCTGCGGTTTGATGGTCGAGGATAACGGTGTCAAAACCACGCTGTCCCGCGGTTAAAAGCCGGTTCTCAGAGAGCCATTGGATGGAACTTATATCGACATTGTTGCTGTTAATCTGACGGCTACTTTGAGTCTTTATGTCGATAGTCATTAAATCCCCGGCGACCACGCCGCGGTCACTGCTGATGGCCGATACCAGAGCCAGAGTTTGGCCCGAGGGAGAGGCGCAGAGGTAGGCGATTTGAGCACTGGGTCTGTGGAGCGTTTCTGTGGCGCCGGTGTCGGGATGAATGTGCTGCAACGTAGCAGAATACCAGGCCTCTTCGCCAGGTTGGTCTGAGGTTATGGCGGCGATACTGAAATTGCCACACCAGACGGCTTCCCACACATTGGTGTCTTCGGTTGGCACTCGGCGCAATTTTTTACTGGCTAACTCATAGATCCATAGATGCCGCCAACGGTAGCCTTCGTCGCCAGCACTGACGTCGGGCATCCACTCTGGATGCTGTTCACTGTATTGCTGGCTGGGAACAGCGCCCTGGCCACTGCCCTTGTCGGCGCCGTGACCGGCCACGGTTAAGAGTATCGAACTGCTATCTGGTGACCAGCTTAACTCTTCAACCCAGCCTGCGACCGCAGGGGGCTGGCTAATAAGGCTATTGCTGATATTCAGCAGTGACAGTTGAAAGTTGTCGCCGCCATCGCGATCAGAGAGAAAGGCGATATGCTTGCCGCAGGGTGAGTACACCGGTCGTTTCTCGGGGCATGAGTTTGCGGTTAGGGCACTGAGATAGCTGCTCTGGAGGTCGATATGAAAGATGCGTTGGGCGCTGGGCTGCCCCGCTTCATTGCCACAGATCCCGGTAAACAGGGCGCTGCGGCCATCTGGCGAGGTGTTCAGGTGCTGGGCTTCAACTATGCGCTGGGAATTGGCCGGCCAGATATCTTGGTAGAGACACTGAGCTTCTATAAAGGGTGGCGTTTGGCGAATATCGCGCTGCATAGAACATCCTTATTTATGTGGAACCTGATTGAATAGCGTTGCGAACAGTCAGCGGGCGCATGTCCGTCCATATTTTATCGATCTCTATTAGGCACTCGGGCTTGCTGCCAACGAAACCGGTGGCCTCCCATCCTGCGGGCAATGGGCTGTCTTGGAACCAGTATGAATACTGCTCTTCTGGGTTAACCACAACGCAGAATTTGATTTCATCGCCGCTCTGTTCTGTAGTGTTATTTTTCCTTGATACTGTTGATACGACTGCCATTGTGAAAACTCCTTTAACCGTAACTGCTGTCTGAAACAGCATGTTAAAGCGTGGTTTTAGAGTTGAGCAAAAACTATATGAAATCTATTTTGGCTATATATCTTCAGATACGTGACCTAGCCTTTTTACCCTATAAGAAAAGCGATAGTCAGAGCAGCTCTGGGACATGAGACCTCAGCAGTGCCATGGTCATGATCAGGTCCTGATCAATGCTGTAGCATAGCTCGAAGGAGGATAGCTCGAGGGGGCTGTTGGCTGCACGGCGTCCGTTTAACCGCATCTCAATATTTAAACGCAGTGTGTTTGCTGTCACTCTGGAGACCAACACTGAGGCCAAAAAATCGCTAAACGCCGGGGTGCTTTTATGGCCCGGGGCCAAGGCTTTAAACAGGCTCTCTTTGGCGGAAAATAGTAATGTAATTAGGGGGCCATAACCGATTGGAGTGTCGATTTTGCAATGCAGGTCATCAGGGTGTAGAACCCAGGGGGCGATTTCGGCGGCAGCTGAGTCACTCAGTACCGTTTCACAATCAATGCCCAGTCCGACAAAATTTGCAGCAGGGGCGGCAATGGCGATGGCCTGGCTGTGGCTGTGACTGATTGATCCAACAGTGCCTTGGGGCCACTGGGGGCTGTGGTCGTCCCGAATCGGCAGCTGATCAATTATCCATAGGGAGTTGGGCGGATTTATTGCGGCCAGCGCCTTAATAGCGCAGTAGCGACCCGCTAGATACTCCGACTGTCTTCTCTTTGACCAATTGAAGGCTGAAGTTGGGCGTTGCACGGCATACTGTTGGAATGATCTGCTACAGCTCCGTTGCCAATCAAAAGTACAGCGACAGAAACTAACGCTGGATGGGGGAGGCCGGTCGAAAGGTGTGGTAAAGCAGATGTTTCCCAGCAAAATGATCCTATTATAGGTAAGAAACTCCTGAGCAGTTTAGGTCACTCACTTAGGCTAGGGTTAAGTAGATATGGATAATATACTAAGAATGTTTTTGCTTTGTAATAGGGCATAAAACTTGTCTCTATAGCCCACGAATAGGGCGACTGTGGAACTCTTTACAGAATAATCGGCCCTCCTATGTCATGGCAGATTAGTTTAGTTTATGTACACTTCGTTGTAGCGGGTTGACTCATATTATTTATAGTACATTTGAGTCACTAGAGTTGACCTGCATCATGGATAGAATCCTTGAAATGGGGTTGCAATAGCCTACTACTTTTTAGAGTGCAGTGATTGCTTTAAAACTGTGGTTATATGGAGGGCACTAGTATGCTCAGCAAGTCGGACAACTTAAATATCATCAAGCGCGTTTATAACAGTTTAAAATCCTCAGTTGTCTCGCACCACTTTGTCGCCGGCGAGCGGCTCAATATTGAGACCCTTGCTGAAGAGCTGCGAGTCAGTATCACGCCGGTTCGGGAAACCCTATTACGACTGGTCGCCGAGGGTCTGATTATCAATGTGCCGAAGATGGGTTTTTTTATGCGAACACTGTCTGAGGCAGATATTCGCGATCTCTATGAGATGAACCATATATTGACGGCCTGGTCGATAAGTCAGCTGATCAGCGATAAAGTTCCAGGGCTAGTGCTTGGCATGCCGGAATTGGTTGCACTGCACAAGAAACTCAGCACCGCCGATGTCCCGACAGATGAGGCAATTGCCGATTCGTCCGGTGCGATTTTTGAATACTGCGCACGACGTTCGGGTAATCTTGAAATTGTTGAGCGGGTCAAAAACATAAATGACCGGCTCAATTACACTCGGGTCTGCGAATCGAAATTGGAGCTAACACCGGTTATTCAATTAATTGAAATAGCTAAGGAAGGTATTGATGGCAATTATGTCGATTTAAAACAGCTATTTGACGATCAATATAACCGCAGTGTGATGCTGCTTCCCCATGTTATACGCCAGCGAATTTTGCCAGTGGTCAGGATCGAGGACGAATCTGTGGTGAATGCTGTGGGTGTGTTGCGTGGTAATAGTACTGCTCGATAATTCCGGATTGCCGCCGGTATTTCTAGCCTGGTTTTCCTGCTGCTAGCCAACCTTGCTAGCCAACCTTGCTTGACAACTTTCCTGCACTGATAAATGATTACCCAAACTGTGCAATTAGGCACAATTGGACACAGTTGGGTACAGATGGACTAAGATAATTCTAACAACCACAGCAGGTATTTTTATGACGGACACAGCAGCGCGCAGCACCCAAGGACGAGGCCAGCTATACGGCAGTATATTAGACACCATTGGCGATACGCCCTGTGTCAAAGTGAATACACTGGCGCCGTCTCATGTCTCTCTCTATGTTAAAGCCGAATTTTTTAACCCTGGAGGGTCGGTCAAAGATCGCCTCGCCATCAGTATTATCGAAGAGGCAGAGCGCAGCGGTGAGCTGAAGCCCGGTCAGACGGTGATTGAGGCAACCAGTGGCAATACTGGCATTGGCTTGGCAATGGTCTGTGCGGCCAAGGGTTACCCCTTTATTGCCACCATGCCCACCAGTGTCTCCATTGAGCGGCGCAAGTTGATGCGCTTCTTGGGTGCCAAGGTTATTTTGACCCCAAAAGCGGAAAAAGCCATGGGCTGCTATCTCAAGGCAACGGAACTGGCTGAGGCCAATGGTTGGTTTTTAGCCCGTCAATTTGAAACCGATGCCAATGCAAAAATTCATGCCAATACCACGGCTCAAGAAATTCTCAATGATTTTAGCGACAGTGCTCTGGATTACTGGGTGACCGGCTATGGCACCGGCGGAACCTTTTCCGGTGTGGCTCAGGTATTGCGTGAAAAACGCCCGGAGACTCAGATTATTCTCAGCGAGCCGAGCAATGCTCAGCTGATTAAAAGTGGCAGGGTGCAAGAGCGCACCGCGGATGGCTCACCTGCGGGCAGTCATCCGGCCTTTCAGCCCCATCTTATTCAGGGCTGGACACCAGACTTTATTCCTCAGGTACTACAGCAGTCGATCGACGCTAAGCGCTTTGATCAGCTGGTGCCCATTGATGCCGAAGAGGGTATTGCTGCCTCTCGGGCGCTGGCACAAAAAGAGGGTATTTTCACCGGTATTTCTGGTGGCTGTACCTTTGCTGTGGCCCTACAACTTGCTCAGACGGCGAAACCCGGCACTGTGATTCTATGTATGCTGCCAGATACCGGTGAGCGCTACCTGACGTCACCACTGTTTGAAGGTGTTGGCGAAGACATGGATGCCGATGAACTGGCTCTGTCGCTGTCGACACCCAGTTTCCACCTCAACGAATAGCGTCACCTAGTCGCACAGCTGTCACTCGGGTGACAGCTACTTATCCCGCTATTTACCACGCTATTTAC
>Ga0209199_1002572_pt1 | contig 19073 bp, 24 predicted proteins | sample COGITO_mtgs_1105_7_FD_184805 | JGI IMG/M metagenome (GOLD analysis project Ga0209199, IMG submission 184805) | Pelagic marine microbial communities from North Sea - COGITO_mtgs_110523 (SPAdes) (version 2) | ecosystem: Environmental > Aquatic > Marine > Epipelagic ...
GAATGTGAGTGGCGATTTAACAACAGTGATCCGTCAGCTCAATTAAAGCAGTTAAGACAATGGGCCCAAGGTAATTTGAACTAGTTATCTGGTACAGCCCCTTAATTTTAAAGGGACGGCCAACCAGCTTGACATCAGCCTCGCCTTCGCTATCGATCTTTTTAATGTCATCACCGAAGTGGTTGGCGACGTGGCCCGGGTCAGACGGTGCACCAATTGTACACACAGCTTCGACCTCTGCGATTTCTGGCGCGGCCGCTAGAACGGCTGCACCGCCTAACGAGTGACCAATTATGATCTTTGGAGCTTCGAAGTTTTTACGTAAATGCGTCGCCGCGGCAACCAAATCACCGACGTTTGACGTAAAATTGGTATTGGCAAAATCACCATCGCTGGCCCCAAGACCCCTGAAGTCAAAACGCAGCACTGCAATGCCATGTGCGTTCAAGCCTTCTGCAATACGACTGGCGGCAAAGATATCTTTGGTGCAGGTAAAACAGTGTGCAAACAAAGCGTAAGCTTTGGGCGCGCTTTCCGGCATATCCAGCCTGGCGGCAAGCTGCTCACCGAGAGAGCCATTGAATGTAATTTTTTCGCTGCGATTGGCCATTATATCCTCCAAGATGTGATCTGGCATAGCTATCACGTCACATTCATGATGCGGATATAATACGGTTCAAACACCTGGATTTATATTAGATTTCGCTAAATTATCTTTTGGGTTCTGTGCCAAAAAATTGATCATCGACATGGGTCATCGACTCAGGATCGATCGCTGAGTAAATCATCGAAACGTTGCCCTTTTCATCGATCAAGGGAAGTCGGATCGATAGTCGCACCGATAACAGGCCTGTTGGTGTCGTAATTGGTGTTTGGCACAAAATAGGTTCACCGAGTTCGCAGACTTGGTTGTACTCAATTAAATTACCTTCGCGCATATACTCATTGGATATCTACGACAGCAGCTTTCCTGTTAGTTCAACGCCAATCAGTTGAACCCGCTCGGTAACAAAAAATCGATAGGAGTACTCCCCTGGTTCGTCATGGACATCAACGACGACAGACCAGGGCAATATTTTTATAGGTATAATTTCCAGATTGAAAAGTTCAACAGGCGGCACATTTCCCTGCTTGGGCAAGGAATCCCAGGCAAGGGACACTTCGCGCAGGAATTCCGGCAAGTCGGACGCATCTTTATCTTAATTACTTCATTCTGGACCGTTGAGTATAAAATAGCACAGTAATCATATGAATTACGATTAGTTTTTGATCTTATTTTATTTTTTGTACCTATTTGCTGCCCGTTTCTCGTGAAAACTCTTTAGGCCTTCGGTGGCTTCAGCTGTTTGCCGTTGTAAAGAATGGCTGCTGGCAAGGGATGCAGCTAATTTGTCATTGATATACAGGCCGGATGTCTGAAATAAGATACGTTTTGTTTCGGCCATGGCAGTTGGCCCATTCATCAAGATGGCATCAACGATCTTTGCGCCTTCTTGCTCCAATGCATCGTCATCACAGACACTATGGACCAGGCCAAGCTTTTCTGCGGTTTCGGCACCGAATCGCTCAGCTGTGACGGCATAACGTCTGACTTGCCTTGGACCGATCGCAGCGGCGAGTTGTGGAATAATCGGACCGGCATGTAAGCCCAAACGAACTTCGGCAATTGAGAAAAGCGCGCTTTTTGTAGCGACAACGACGTCACACGCTGAAATCACACCCGTTCCTCCACCAAAGCAGGCCCCATGGACCAATGCCACGGTTGGTTTCATGCATGCATCCAGTTCACGCACGGCATCCGTGGTGCGTTTTGAAACGGCAAGATTCTCTTCAGGTGAGCCCTGGCGGACACTTTCAAGCCAAGACAGATCAGCACCCGCCTGAAAATGTTTTCCATTTCCTTTAATGACAATAACCCGAACGTCATCGTTTGCCCCTAAGGCGCGGACTCCGTCAAGCAAAGCCGATACCATTGCACCATCGTAGGCATTGTTTACGTGCGGTCGGTTGAGGGTCACAGTAGCTACACCACGGGAATCAATTTCAGCTAGAACGCTTGCTTCTTCTTCAGACATTTGTATCTCCGGAAATTTTGGGTCGGCGAAAAGTAGAGATCTACTATATCAGGCACTGGACAAAAACGGAATGCTCGCAAATAAAGGTTTCATAAAAAATCCAAAATATACCAAGTCTGACGTTAAAATTCGGCACAAAGAATCTGGATACGCCGGCTTTTTTGATTTAAATGCGTATACGCTTCGCCATCGTCATTTTAATGGCGAATGGGGCAATGAGATCACCCGCGAAGTGTTTGAGCGGGGGCATGCCGTAGGCATTCTCCCCTATGACCATATTCGGGACGAGGTCGTGTTAATTGAACAATTTCGGCCGGGTGCATTCGTTGCACTGAAGTCGCCTTGGTTCGCTGACGATGCATCTCCGTGGCTGTATGAGGCCGTTGCAGGCATTATTGATCCAGGAGAGAGCCCTGCAGATGTTGCTTACCGAGAAACTATTGAAGAAGCGGGCACGACATTGAGTGATCTCATACCAGTCTGTCATTATCTGGTAAGTCCTGGAAGTGGGACCGAATCCGTTTTTGTCTTTGTGAGGTGCATCGATTCCACGAAGATTGAAGATGTTCATGGCGTGGAAACCGAGGGTGAAGACATCCGCCCGTTTACGGTCCGCCTACAAGAAGCTTACGACGCCATTGCCAGCGACAAGATCAATAACGGCATGACAATTATCGCCCTTCAGTGGCTAATGTTGAATAAAGAGCAAGTCCTTACTAAATGGTCATAAGTGAATGTGCGCCCTGCGCTTGATCGCCATGTGTGACACAGATAGTCTTATCAAAATAAAGAACGATAAATTCCGACTGAGGGAAATCATCCATGGATATCAAGAACGGCTTTGAAGAGTGCGTAGGAAATACACCTCTTATTCGCCTGAATGGCGTATCCGAAGCTACGGGCTGTGATATCTACGGCAAAGCAGAATTTATGAACCCGGGGCAATCGGTAAAAGATCGCCCGGCGCGACAGATGGTTCTTGATGCTGAAGAAGCAGGTATCTTAAGGCCAGGTGGCACAATCGTTGAGGGCACAGCGGGCAACACAGGTATTGGCTTGGCATTGATGGCGAATGTACGCGGGTACAAATGTAAAATTGTCATGCCCGATACACAAAGCCAGGAAAAGAAAGACATGCTGCGGCTATGCGGTGCTGAGCTCACAGAAGTTCCTTCCCTGCCGTTCTCCAACCCGGACAATTACCAGCACATTGCAAGGCGCCTTGCTGAAGAGACTGCCAAGACAGCCAAGGGCGGATGCCTATTTGCGGATCAATGGAATAACATGTCCAACCGTAAAGCCCATTACCTTTCAACGGGGCCAGAAATCTGGCGTCAAACTGAGGGTAAGGTTGATGGGTTTATCTGTGCTGTTGGAACAGGCGGTACCCTCGCCGGTACATCAACATACTTAAAAGAGCAAAATTCTAATATTCAGATTGGCTGTGCTGATCCACTTGGTGCTGCCATGTACAGCCTGTTCAAAGACGGTGAAGCCAAGGCATCTGAAGGTGGTTCAATCGCAGAAGGTATTGGACTTGGGCGCTCAACGAACATCGTCGAAGACATCACGGTTGAACATCCATTTATGATTCCGGATATAGAGGCCCTGCCTTACGTTTTTGATCTATTGCAGCATGAAGGTATTTGCCTTGGTGGCTCCAGTGCTATCAATATTGCGGGTGCTTTTCGATTGGCAAAAGAATTAGGCCCAGGCCATACGATCGTTACGATCTTGTGCGATTATGGCACCCGTTATCAGTCAAAACTATTTAACCCCGAGTTCTTACGTGGCAAGAACTTACCTGTCCCCTCCTGGTTAGAGTAATCCAATGTCTTATAAAAATCCTGAATCCCTTGTCAGTACAGAATGGCTCGCAGAGCATTTAAATGCGCCTGATGTTCGCATCGTCGACGGGACGAGTTTCCTGCCCGGTGTTGATCGGAATGCAAAAACTGAATATCGCGATTGCCATATTCCAGGCGCAGTATTCTTTGATATTGATGATATTGCAGATGATGAGTCTGAGATGCCTCACATGGTCCCATCACCTGAGAAGTTTTCAAGCCGGGTCCGCAAATTGGGCCTTGGTGATGGAAACCGCATTGTTGTCTATGATGCCAATGGCGGCGGACAAGCTGCATGTCGGGTATGGTGGATGTTCCGTCTTTACGGGCATGAAGATGTAGCTGTCCTGGATGGTGGATTATCTAAGTGGTTGGCCGAGGGGCGTCCGACGGACGACCTGCCGCCTGTTCCACGCGAACGCCATTTTACGTCACGGTATAACAATCTACTGGTACGGTCTGTTGATCAGGTTCTTGATAATTGCGAGAGCCAGCGCGAACAAGTTGTCGACGCACGCGCTGCGGGGCGCTTTGCAGGCACTGCGGACGAGCCGCGCCCTGGTATTCGTAAAGGCCATATCCCCGGAAGTACCAATCTGCCGTTTCCGAAATTAATGGATAACGACAATAACTTTGTCTTTCGCAGTGCAGACGAGATTGCTGCGACGTTTGAAGAGGCCGGCATCGATTTCTCAAAGCCTCTGGTTGCCACATGTGGTTCAGGCGTGACAGCGTGTGTGATCGCATTTACGGGCCACTTGATCGGTAAAAGCGATATAGCGATCTATGACGGGTCCTGGTCAGAATGGGGAACGCGTCATGATACCCCGATTGAGACCAGCTAGCTCTCTATGAACGATAAAGTCGGTCAAATCGAGACGGTTATTACGTTTCTGGAAATGACCAGTGCGCCACTTTCAGTGCCACCGCGTCAGCCGAAAGGCCCTATCGCAATTATGCGTGCGGATCCGCCGACGATTTCGTTCTATCGGTATCTCTATAACACCATCGGTGCTGATTACATGTGGTGGGAACGGCGCGTCATGTCAGATGACGCACTCTCGGCCGTCATCCAAGATGACAATGTCGATGTTTATGTTTTGTATGTCGGCGGAACCCCTGCCGGGTACTACGAGCTTTTAAGTATTCCCGAAAACAACGACATGGAAATCGCCTACTTTGGCATCATGCCGGAGTTTGTCGGAGGTGGGTATGGTGCTTACTTACTGCGCGTTGCTATTGATGAAGCTTGGCAACGTGGACCTGATCGCGTGATCGTCAACACCTGCACACTCGACCACCCAACAGCATTACCGAATTATCAGCGCGCCGGGTTTGAGCCTTATAGCCAAGAGACGCGTATGATCGATGATCCGTACAAGCTCGGATTGTTTGACTGAAACGACTTACCCTCCTCTCCTTGGGTCAACTTGCGGCAAGCTCCCAAGGTGGGTGTGGCAAGAAGTTATCAACAAATGTGTCAATAAAAGCCCTGACTTTCGGCGACAGATGTCGATTTTGTAGATATACCGCATTGATTTCCTTCTTTGAAGCGGGTTCATAATCACCGAGAACCTGGACTAGATGACCTGCGTTTATATCTGCGCCAACGATGAAATCGCCAACCCGGATTAAGCCGTTTCCAGCTAGAGCAGACTTATGTAATGCCGGAGTATTATTGACTTCAAACCGTCCGTTTGCTTCAACGCTGAGCGAGCCGCTTGGTCCATGAAACTCCCATTTGTTCAGATTTGTCACCTCGGTTTGGCGCAGGCAATTATGATTTTTGAGATCATGGGGAGTTTTTGGCATACCGTGGCGTTCCAGATAGGCGGGTGACGCAACCACAATGCGCCTTGTCGATCCCAATTTCCGAATCATTAGAGAGCTATCAGGCTGCTGACCAATACGGACCGCGACGTCTATCTGTGATTCGCCAAGTTTCATAGCGCAATCGGTAAGGATAGTTTTGATCCGTAGGTTCGGGTATCGTTCGATGAGATCAGTCATCAGAGGCAAGATGTGATATTGGCCGAGGCCAATTGGGATAGCCACCTTAAGCTGACCACGAGGTTCACCCTGAAACTCGGCGACGGCTACCAAATTATCAATCAGGGCTGGAATTTGGGGCCAGTCTCTTAAGCGATCCGACAACCGAGTATTTCCGGATTTTCGAAGTTATGCGTGATTATGGAATGTATGACCGTGCCGAGGCACCGCAATTCTACCCGCCGGTAGAACGATAACTGGGCCCCTCACCCTAACCTTCTCTCAACGGAGAAGGAATGCGTCTATTGCGGAAACACGAAAGGCGGCCCGGCTCGTTTCCGAGCGGCGGACCGCCTTGTCATCCCCCCTCTGGGATAAGCGTATTGCTGGCTTAGTGACCGAGGATTTGGCTCAAGAATAATTTGGTCCGCTCGTGCTGAGGATTATCAAAGAATTGATGAGGTTCGTTCGCCTCGATAATTTCACCTTCGTCCATGAAGACCACACGGTCAGCAACTGTTTTTGCAAAACCCATCTCGTGGGTTACGCACAACATCGTCATGCCGGTTTCTGCGAGTTCAATCATGGTATCCAACACTTCCTTGATCATCTCGGGATCAAGGGCTGATGTTGGCTCATCGAATAACATGATACGTGGGTTCATGCAGAGTGATCGTGCAATTGCCACACGTTGTTGCTGGCCACCGGAAAGCTGTCCTGGGTACTTCAGTGCCTGTTCTGGGATTTTTACTTTCTCGAGGTAAGCCATTGCAGCCTCGTCTGCTTCGGCTTTTGGTGTTTGGCGCACCCAGATTGGTCCCAGTGTACAATTCTCAAGCACTGTTAAGTGTGGGAACAAGTTAAAGTGCTGGAACACCATGCCGACTTCACGTCGGATCGCATCAATCTGTTTGAGGTCGTTTGTCAGCTCGATGTTATCGACAAAGATATGACCCTTCTGGTGCTCTTCCAATCGGTTGATGCACCGGATCATGGTGGATTTACCAGAACCCGACGGACCACAAACAACGATCCGCTCGCCCCGTTTAACTGTGAGGTTAATGTTTTTGAGAACGTGGAAGTCCCCGTACCACTTATGCATATCCTTGATGACAATTAGATCATCGTCTTCCGCTGATGTGGCAAATGCTGCATTTGATTCAGCCATTTTTTAAGCCCTTTTTTCCTTGGTCGCGCTTTAGCGCTTGTAGCCTTTGTCTAACTTGCCTTCGAGGTAGATCGAGTAACGTGACATACCGAAGCAAGCGATGAAGAAGAATATGGCAATGGAGATATAAACCTCATTTGAGAGGCCGTTCCATTTTGCATCCGCCATTGATGAACGCCCGATCCCAAGAATATCCAGGAGACCGATGATCAGCACGAGCGTCGTGTCTTTGAACAGACCGATGAACGTGTTGACGATACCTGGAATAGAAATCTTGAGAGCTTGCGGTAAAACGATTAGACGCATCGACTGCCAGTACTTCAGACCCATACTGTTGGCCGCTTCATATTGACCGTTTGGTATGGCTTGTAACCCACCGCGAACCACTTCGGCGATATATGCTGCCGAGAAGAGTGTCACCATGATCAGGACGCGAAGTAACAGATCAAACGTCGTTCCTGGAGGCAGGAAGTAGTTCAACATTGTCGACGCCACGAACAGCAACGTAATCAATGGCACGCCACGAATAAATTCGATGAAGCACATTGAAACTGATTTCACGATAGGCAAGTGGGATTGTCGCCCCAGCGCAAGCAAGATGCCAAGTGGAAGCGAGAACGCGATACCTGTTACACCAACGACGGTGTTCAGCATCATGCCGCCAAATTCGTCAGTGCCAACGGGTGTCAGGCCTGCGCCGCCGAGCAAAAGCCAGCCCGCAATAAACGGATAAGAAACCGAGAATAACATCCATGGTTTCCGCATCGGTGCGTTATCAAACAGAATTGGCACCAGTGCTGCGCATAAAAGCAGGAATGATACATCAACACGCCATCTTAATTCTTCAGGATAAAATCCATAAATCAGAATGCGATATCGATCTTTAATAAACGCCCAGCACGCACCGCTGCCGAGTGCCTGGCACTCTTCACGGTTACCTGCGTACATAACAGCATCTACAACCGCCCAATTAAACATCGGTGGAACGATTTTATACAGCAAGTAAATGCCAACAATCGTCATGATCGAGTTAGCCCATGAAGAAAATAGATTCTTCCTGAGCCATAGCAGGATACCACGTTGGCCTGCAGGTGGTGCCATGTCCGGATGGGTCCCTGGCACGTAGGATTGGGTTACTTCACTCATAATCTTTCTCCCTCACCGCTCTACCAGTTTAATGCGTGTATTGTACCAGTTCATGAACATGGAGATTAACAGCGAAATCGATAGATAAATTGCGATTACGATGATCATCGTCTCCATTTCTTTACCGGTTTGCATCAGTGAAATTCCACCAATCGTTGCCACAATATCCATATAACCAATGGCAATTGCGAGTGACGAGTTCTTAGTGAGGTTCAGATATTGACTGGTTAACGGTGGAATGATCACGCGAAGTGCTTGCGGGATAATCACCAGGTTGAGGATCCGGGCACGCCTAATACCAAGAGCGCACGCTGCTTCCCACTGTCCGTGACTGACCGAAAGAATACCGGCTCGTACGATCTCAGCAATGAAGGCTGCAGTGTATAACGAAAGTGCTAACCAGAGCGCCATGAATTCTGGTAGCAACACCATACCACCTTGGAAGTTAAAGCGCTTAAACTCAGGAATGTCCCATGTGACAGGTGAGCCTGTTACAAAGAAGACGAGGACTGGTAAACCAATAATCGCAGCAATCGAAATTAGGAATACGGGATAAATTTTACCCGTTGAATCTTGTATCCGTTTTGCATATTTGCGAAACCAGATTGTAAATCCAATGCCTAAGGCAAGGGCAAGCCCCGATATCCAGAGTAAATCATCTGGAATGGGTCTCGGTGTAAAAACACCACGGTTAGACAGATAGAACAGATCAGCAAGATTCCATTCAACGCTCGCCAATTTTGGTCTCGGCAATGAATGAACGATGATGCCATGAATAAGTAGGATGTGCAGAAGAATTGGCACGTTCCGTGTGAACTCGATGAAGCAATAGCTGATACGGTTCAACAAGTAGTTTGGTGATAATCGCAACACACCAAGGAGAAACCCAAGAATTGTCGCAAGCACAATACCGCTGATTGCAACTAATCCTGTATTGATTAAGCCAACCAGACCAGCCTTGAAATGGGTGTCCCGAGATGTATAGGCAATCAGCGACTGGTTAATGTCATAACTTGCGGGTTGTGAAAGGAAATCGTAGCTAAAGGTTTTGCCAACGGCTGCCAGGTTGCTTATAGCGTTCGTTATAATAAAGGCGAAAAATCCAATTAAGATGGCCATCGTGAGTATCTGTAAAATAACAGAGCGGGCTTCACGATTGTTCCAAATTTTGCTGAGAGCTAACTGCTTAGCGACATCGCTGTCCGCGGTGGTCGTATTCATCTGTCGTCCGTCCCCGGTTAAACACATAGCAAGGACGTCGGTGAATGGTCCGGCCTTGCAACATCTCCCTACTCCGTCATCGATATTTTGTGCCTTGTTGGCTTTCGATGTTTGGAGTGTGACCTTCTTTGGACGAATGCTGGGCTAACCATGCATCCGCCCTCGAAGCTCAAATCACTCGCCTAAGCGAGCGATATTCCGATCAACGGAATGGTGGTGAGTATTGAATACCACCATCTGTCCAAAGTGCGTTCAAGCCGCGATCTAGACCGATGTCAGTATCTTTACCGATGTGACGCTCAAAGATCTCGCTGTAGTTACCAACTGCACCGATAACCTTTTGGCCCCAATCTTTTTGGAGACCAAGCATCGCGCCAAGATCGCCTTCGGTACCGAGCATCCGGTTGATTTCCGGATTGTTCGTGCCTTTAGCCATTTCAGCTACGTTTGCCTGTGTGACGCCGAGCTCTTCAGCACCGCGTGTTGCGTTAAGAACCCAACGGATAACGTCGCCCCACTGGTCATCGCCGTGGCGCACTACTGGACCGAGTGGCTCTTTAGAGATGATTTCTGGAAGGATCACGTGATCTTTTGGATTTGGAAACGTTGAACGTGTTGCAGCAAGACCAGATGCGTCTGTTGTGTAAACGTCACAACGACCCGCAAGATAATTTGTGCGTGACTCGTCGTTTGTTTCAATCGGAACAGGCTCGTAGCTAATCTTGTTGCTCCGGAAGAAGTCAGCCAGGTTCAATTCAGTTGTCGTACCAGTTTGAATACAAACTGTTGCGCCATCTAAATCTTTAGCTGATTTAACACCAAGTGATTTTGGAGCCATAAAGCCCTGACCATCATAGTAGTTAACACCGACAAATGTCAGTTTAACGTCAACGTCACGAACGAATGTCCAAGTTGTGTTCCGCCAAAGGACGTCACCTTCACCTGAGTTAAGTATTGTGAAACGTGTCTTGCCCGTTGCTGGAACGAACTTAACTTTGCTTGCATCACCAAGAACTGCAGCAGCTGTCGCGCGGCAGAAGTCAGCGTCAAAGCCTTGATAAACACCAGCTGAATCGGTGTAAGCAAAACCAGCAAGACCCGTTGAAACGATGCAGCGAAGTTCGCCACGTGCTTGTACGTCTTGCAACGTACCTGCACTAGCGGCTGTTACGCCGAGTGCCATGACGGCAGCCGCGGCTGAAATAATTTGTAACTTCTTCATGTGTATAAAGCTCCCTGAAAACTTCTATTAATGAAATCGTTGCCTCTTTCTAAACATTAACTTTTATTAAGAGACGTGAATCCGTAACACGATTCCCAAACCACTCTCAAGACGAAAACTAATGTTATCATAACATTATTTAATACATCCAAGACTTGAATAACTCTAACCTACGCACCGAAAAACGCTCAACGTCCCTATCGCCAACGCCCGGCTAGTCGTTTATGCTGCTAAAATAATTTAATTTGGACGAAAATTAATGTCAAAAAAATCTATGAAGAACTACCGCGAAAACACTATTATTACGCATGCTGGCCGTAATCCACTGGAAAATCATGGGGTTGTGAACCCGCCCGTTTACCACGCATCGACGATCACATTCCCGACTATGAACGCATTTGAGACGCGTGATCAGCCGCCTTATGAAGGTGCGCAGTACGGCCGTTCTGGAACGCCAACACAGTTTGCGTTCGAGCAAGCCGTGTCTGCTCTCCATGGCGCGCATAAGTCTGTGTCTTATCCTTCTGGTCTGGCGGCAATTGCGGCGACGTTTTGCACTCTTGTTAAGCATGGCGATCATGTTTTGATCGCGGACACGGTCTATGGGCCGACCCGCTCCCGTGTGTGTGGTGTCATCATGAAGAAAATGGGTGTCGAAGTAGAATTCTACGACGCACAGATTGGCGCGGGTATTAAGGACCTCTTACGTACTAATACGGTTCTCGTATTTATGGAAAGCCCCGGTTCGCTGACATTTGAAGTACAAGACGTCCCTGCCATCACCGGCGCACTCGAAGGAACGGGTGTGTTCAGCTTGATCGATAATACATGGGCATCTGGATACTTTTATAAGCCGATTTCGCACGGCGTTGATTTCGTGATTGAAGCGGCGACAAAATATACAGTCGGCCACTCTGATGCGATGCTAGGCACCGTTACTGTTAATACAGAAGAGCACTTTCAGATGCTTAAAGGTATCGCCAACACCTACGGATATCACGCAGGTCCAGATGATTGCTATTTAGGGCAGCGCGGATTACGGACAATTGGTGTTCGCCTTGAACAACATCAGAAAAACGCGCTCGAAGTCGCGACATGGCTTGAAAGCCGCGATGAAGTCGCACGGGTCATGTACCCTGCACTACCAAGCAATCCAGGTTATGAAATTTGGAAACGCGACTTTAGTGGTGCGAGTGGCTTATTTGGTGTTGAGTTTGTCGAAGCACCAAAGGCTGCTGTCGAAGCCATGATGGACGGTTATGCATTGTTTGGTATTGGTGCGAGCTGGGGCGGTTATGAAAGCCTCACGCAGTCATGCTATCCAGGCAAGCTGCGCACAGCCCGTCCTTGGGATGGCAAAGGTCCGACGGTGCGCTATCACATCGGCCTCGAAGATCCATCCGACCTGATTGATGAATTGTCAGCCGGTTTTGATCGCTTCAACGCTGCGAGAAAGTGATGTCACAAGACACGACAGATGCCGTCATCGCAGAGCTCGCGTTTAACGATGACGGTCTTATCCCTGCGATTGCACAACAAGCTGATACAGGCGAAATCCTGATGATGGCGTGGATGAATGCCGACGCCGTGCGTGAAACGTTGTCTACGGGCCGGGTATGTTACTGGTCACGTTCACGGGGCGCACTTTGGCGTAAAGGCGAAAGCTCTGGGCAAGTACAAATGCTCAAGGAATTTCGCTGGGACTGCGACAACGACACGATTTTGTTGCATGTAGATCAATCAGGCGTTGCCTGCCACACCGGACGGCGGAGCTGTTTCTACAAAGCTATCCGAGATGGTGAAGTCACCGTGATTGCTGACGTCGAGATCGATCCGAAAGATCTGTATTCTTAAGCCTTATCCCTCTCCTTCGGGAGAGGGTGGCGCGCAGCGCCGGGTGAGGGGTCGTGCCGCTAAGTTCTTTGTGAATAGACCTTCTCCCAAGGGAGAAGGAACTCACGCATGAATGCACAGTTCTACTTAAGCTCGCTTCGGAGAGTTAATCGCAATAACGCCGATCAGGGCGGTGGCGATGCCGGCACCAATGACGGGGGTGATATGCTCGCCTAATACAATGACACCAAGGGCGACACCGACACCTGCGCGCAGATAGCTCTGGCTTGTCGTGCCAAGTGATCCCAGCGTGCGGAGTAATCTGAAATAAATCAGGAGTGCGACACCTGTTCCGAGCAAGGCCAGTGTAACCGCGGCCGTCATGGACAGCGTCGAGGGAGCGAGTGTCCATGGCTCATCAATAACTAATGATAAAGGCACAAGGAATACAGACGCCCAGATCATCGTGCATGTCGCTGTCATCAGCGGCGTTAAGTGTGTGAACCTTTTTCCAAAGATCGCGGCGCCTGCGTACATGACGGCACCAGACAATACGGCAAGCTGCGCCAATACCTGTTGCCCCAATCCTTGCAGCGCATCAGCGCCAACAATTAACGAGACACCGACAACGCCCATACATGCACCAAATAGCTTTAACCAGCTCGTGGTTTCATGGCGTGTGAAAAAGAATGTGATCAGAAAAACGAACACAGGTGATGTTGAGTTTTACATACTGGCAAGCGCGCTATCGACAAACTGCTGCCCCCACGCCAACACAGTCCAGGCCCTAATACTGGTGAGGAATGATTGCACCAAAAGTAATCGCCAGGTCTTCCCGTCTCGGGGTAAACGCTCCCCTTTCCAGATCACAATTACACTTAAGAAGATAGCAGCGATAAAAACTCGTGTCGCAATCAGTGTGATCGGCGGGATCGTTTCAACGGCGACCTTGATCAGTAAATATGACGAGCCCCACAACAATGCCAAGAGACACAGTAGCGCGCTTTCGAAAACAATATTGTGTTGAGGTGAAGTCATCAGGGTCCGTCCGTTTTGTGTGTTGGACGCTAATATACATTGAAGGCAGAGAAATACACTTCGTCCTATATCGAAGTATGGATGTTTATCGGTGCCATGAATTTATAATTAAAATCTTCATCATTCCGGCGCAGGCCGGAATCCAGAGAGCCATTGAGCTGGACCCCGGCCTTCGCCGGGGGGACGAATAAAAAGAGCTTTTATTCTTAAACTGCGCTGCGGAAGTTTGGACGGCGCAAAAGTATGCCTTCAAGGATATCAAATGCAGGTGCACTGATTGTGAGGAATTGTGCGGCGAGTTCCATGCCGCTCTGTCCGCCGGTGCGTAAAACGCGGGCCTGTATCATCACCGGCCAGCTGGTTTTGCCCGCTCGTCCGATCTGATTAATTTCAAAGGTATCGCCAACGCTGAGCACGCAATCATAATCACCGACCAAAAGCCCACTGAGGCTCCAGTTCAATGTTTGATATGTGCGACCGCGAATTTGTGCGGCTAATATCGGACTGTTGTTCCGTGTGTTATGACGATTGTTATATCCAGATGCGCGTCCAATTTCTTCGGTTTCGCTATCCGGCCAGATTTGAAGGGCAGACATTCTTGTCTCTTGAGGCCAATGCATGACCCTCAACCCTAGCGACGCATTTCTTAACAATTCGTTTCTTTACGCCCGTGTGACTTTTGCAGCAAAGCATCCAGGTTTGGCATTATGAAGGTGGATGTAATCGACCTCTGTATCAGCAAAGAAAGTTTCAATAGTATTTTGAAGCTCTTCACCGTCGACAACGTCCGCTGCAATCATCATGTGGTTTTGGTCAAATCCACGCACCGACATAAGCCTGGAATATAATACGTGTGGGATCGTGCCGGGCGGTAATTGAACGGCCTTTACATCTTTTCGAACAGAGATCGCATGTGAAGATTTATAAGGTGATGCACCGGTTTGATGTGTGTAGTTCATAAGTGCGACGGTCTCGCCAATTTGTGCGTCGTCCAGACTGACACGACAAGGTGTCCTGGGATGTTCCTGAACAACCTCAAGTCGGGCATTGTTTTCCGCAAGCTCGGCCTCAGACATTGTGAAGTATTTTTTGAATTGGGTTTCGTCGAGTGCGTAAACTTGAAATGACATGCGTGTGCTCCTGAATGTATGGCTTTCGTTTTAGCCAAAGCACCACACCTAAATCGACCCGTTTCTTGTGATATTCATTTCGGGCGTTTCACGGCAATGTAGATGCAAAGCCGAGAGTGCGTGGGTATAGTCATCTCATGTTGCGATCTATCTTTTTATTCTCGTTTGTTCTGCTGTTCTCTGTGCCCGGAAAGGGTATCGGTGGTGAGCCCGTGACGGTGTTTGCTGCTGCGAGTACACAGCAAGCCGTCGACGCTTTACTGGCGACCTGCAAAGAACACATTGGAACTGAATGCCGTGCTGTCTTTGCAGCCAGTTCCACCCTCGCCCGACAAATTGCCAGCGGCGCACCGGCGGATATATTTATCTCGGCCAATAAGAAATGGATGCGTTATCTCAGCGACAATGCGTTCGTTGTTACCGAGAGCACACGTGTCATAAGCCGGAACAAACTGGTTGTCATCGCGCCAACATCATCGGCCATGACGATCAAGACGGCAGACGATTTGATCCACTGGCTTGGTCAGGATCGGATTGCACTTGGTGATCCGGATCATGTACCGGCAGGTATCTATGCCAAACAAGCGCTCACGTCGCTGGGCGTTTGGGACCAATTACGAACCAAGACACTTCGGATGCCGAATGTGCGTGCCGCCCTCGCCGTCGTTGTCAGAGGTGAAGCCAATGCGGGTATTGTCTATGCGACCGATGCCATCGTCAGTCTGGATGTCAAAGTTGTTTATACGTTTGCGCCAGAGACACATACTCAAATTGATTACCCTATGGCCTTGGTCAAAGGTCGGGATAGTGATGCAGCAAAACGTGTATTCGCCCTCTTTTCTTCCAAGCAAGGACGCGCCGCCTTTCAAAAGGCCGGATTTAATGTTGAGAATGGTTCATGAGTGATCTGGAAATTGAAGCCCTTAAACTGAGCCTTCAAGTCGCCTTAGCTGCTGTCGGTTTCAGCTTACCCATTGCGATCCTTGTGGCATGGGTTTTGGCCAGAAAGACTTTTCCTGGAAAATCATTTTTGGATGGATTTGTACATCTGCCGTTGATCTTGCCGCCTGTTGTTGTTGGATATGTATTGCTGGTGGGGCTGGGTCGAAATGGTATTGTCGGCAGCTTCTTGTTCGACACGTTTGGACTGACGTTTGCCTTCACGTGGAAAGGTGCGGCGGTTGCAGCGGCGGTTATGGCGTTTCCGCTTATGGTGCGTGCGATCCGCTTGTCACTTGAATCCGTTGATCAAGGGCTCGAGCAAGCCGCGCGTACTTTGGGTGCGAACCCGCTTCGGGTATTTGCAACGGTAACACTCCCGCTTGCCAGCCCGGGTATCCTTACGGGCGCGATCCTCGGATTTGCCAGAAGCCTGGGCGAGTTCGGGGCAACGATTACGTTTGTCTCAAACATTCCAGGCGAAACACGAACACTCCCCATCGCGCTCTATACGCTGACACAAATTCCGGGCGGCGAAGCTGGTGCATTTCGTCTCGTTGTTATCTCCGTCATTGTCGCGTTTGCCGCCCTCCTCGTCTCAGAGATGATGGCACGCCGATTGAAGTCGAGGCTCGGCGGATGAATGATCTGAACAGCACCGTTGATGTTGATATCGAGATTGAACGTGGTGATTTCACGCTCAATGCAAAATTTGAATCTGATGGCGGACTGACCGCATTATTTGGGCGCTCAGGCACGGGCAAGACGAGTATCGTTGAATGCCTGGCCGGATTGTTGCGCCCAAAAAGTGGCCGGATTTCTATCAGCGGAGATGTTTTGTTTGATGCGGCGCAAGGTTTGGGCGCTCAGGCACGGGCAAGACGAGTATCGTTGAATGCCTGGCCGGATTGTTGCGCCCAAAAAGTGGCCGGATTTCTATCAGCGGAGATGTTTTGTTTGATGCGGCGCAAGGGATCAATATCGCACCAGAAAAACGTCGTGTCGGTTATGTGTTTCAAGACGCGCGATTGTTCCCGCATTTGAACGTTCGCAACAATCTTGAATACGGTATGAAGCTGGTCCCGGTAGATGATCGCCGTCACTCACTAAGTGATGTGACCGAGATGCTCGGGATCGAGGGACTGCTTGATCGTCATCCATCCAATTTATCTGGCGGTGAAACGCAACGTGTGGCGATCGGTCGTGCCTTGCTCGCCAGTCCTCGTTTGTTATTGATGGACGAGCCCCTCGCCGCCCTCGACATGGACCGCAAGGCGGGCATCATGCCGTTTATCGAACGCCTTCGCGACCACGTCGGCATCCCCATTGTTTACGTGAGCCACGCCGTCGAAGAGGTTATCCGGCTTGCAGATACTATGGTCGTATTGGCCAATGGAAAAACTCTTGCCAACGGCGATGTTGAAGACATCATGAGCCGACTTGATCTTCGCCCACACACAGGTCGCTTCGAAGCTGGTGCCGTGATCCATGTCTGGGTTTCGGGACACGACGAAGATAATATGCTAAGCGAGCTTGGCTTCGGGGCTGGATTGATCTGGGTGCCTAAGCTTGAGTTCCCGCGCGGCACACCCATGCGATTACGCATACGTGCCCGTGATGTGTCTCTAGGGACGTCAAAGCCCCAAGGAAGCGCGACGTTGAATAACTTCAAAGGCAACGTTGTTGAGATCGAACACGTGGCACCAGGCGTCAGTCCGCACGTTGATGTGCTCGTTAACATTGGCGCACCGATCATTGCGCGTATCACAAGGCGTGCATTGGCCGAGCTTGATCTCAAACCCGGCAAAGAAGTCTATGTGTCGGTGAAAACATCTGCGATAGATCGTCAGAGCTTAGGTCTTGGACGACGCCGCTAAACCCGTCTTACGACTGCGCCGGCAAATACTCATCCGACCATTTCAATACGATATTGAAGCTGAGAGAGATGCGTGTCTCGTCGGATAAGTTCGGGTGCACGAAATGCATCAGCGCTGCGGGCCACATCATGAGAAGGCCGGGCTTGGGCATGACGGTGAGTTCCGGGTCGACATATGGGTCGTTGCGGATTGACGACATATTGAACCCTGTGCGGGGGTCATAGAATGTAATGGCATTCGGACGAACATCACTGCGCTGACGTTTCTTGGCCCCCTCGCCCGGCAACTTGAGATAATACGTGCCGCTTAGATAGGCGTGCGGATGATTGTGAGGATCATGGTAATCACCGGCGCGATTGATATTGGCCCAGGCATGGATCTGCCAGTTCACCGAATAATCAATGCCAATGCTCTGAAGGTATGCGATGACGGTTTGATTGATTTGAGCGCGCAGCCAGTTAGGCCCTTCGCGGTCGTACTCAAGAGGATTGTTTTCCCGGTAATCTGTGGTCAGGCCTTTGTTGGCTTTTTCCATCTCGCGGATCAGTTTGATCAGGTCTTGTGTCGGTGCCTCGCAATCATCGAGTTCAGCGCGCACCATCTTGGTCGGGAAAAGATCGAGGAATTCAGTCATCAGATGCGGTCTCTATAATCGTTATTGGGCTCAGCGTGGTCGCGGTGTATCTGCGACGAAAACGCGGCAGTTAGAATAGCCCTGATTAAAGAAATGATAGGTTTTTCGAGGTTCTGCAACACCGCCGGGATCATATAGGTTCCAGCCCTGTTGGGCGACACCCGTGATACCTTTTCCCTTTTTACCTTTAAAGCCGATAGACAAACGCAGCAATCTACGTTGCTTGAAACGACCTTTACGACAAAGCCTGGAAAGCTTTGGATCGATTTTACCGACGCGGTATATGGGGGATTTGCTATTGGCGTATTCGCCTTTGACACGATTCTGCGCCTCTGCATTGCCGGGCACAAGCACGCAAAGCGCTACCGAGAGCGCGACCACTTTCGCGGTCCATATGAGAGCATTCTGCATAATCATGGGATTAATATAGCGTAAACATCCAAAAATAGGAAGTGATGCCTCGCAAAGGCGTTCACTGTCTCACCCCTACTGGGTCAGCAACGATGAGACAAAGAAAACTAGGCTATGGCCGGATGTAGGCATATCCCTGCTCTTGAAGTTCGACCAAGCGAACAACGCCAGAGCTTGTCATCGTAACGCCGTCCAGCAATTTAATTTCTTTACCTGTTTTCTTGCTCATTTTGCTGTGCGTATTTCCAAAAGCGGCAAAGGTCAGGTTTTCAATCCCTAAAGACATTGCTTCAATGCGTGCTACAACAGGGCTTTTGCCATCTATAAATATATTCAGTCCTGGACCATAGGCGATCAGCTCGATCGTCACTTTCTCGCCTTTAGCTTCGTAATGTTTAACCATGTTCTCGATGTTATTGAGCGCAAGGTTCATAAGACCTTTGTCATTTTGATAAACATGAAATGCGACATTGTGCGTTTTCATTCGGCAACGACACCGGTTGAGCTAAAGATAAATACAGCGAGCAAGGCGCCGACGAGTTT
>Ga0209199_1002574_pt1 | contig 19071 bp, 13 predicted proteins | sample COGITO_mtgs_1105_7_FD_184805 | JGI IMG/M metagenome (GOLD analysis project Ga0209199, IMG submission 184805) | Pelagic marine microbial communities from North Sea - COGITO_mtgs_110523 (SPAdes) (version 2) | ecosystem: Environmental > Aquatic > Marine > Epipelagic ...
GGGATTCAAAATCCCCCGCCGCGAGGCGTGCCGGTTCGAGTCCGGCCTTGGGTACCAAATCTACCAAACTTAAGTACACTTCTTTATGGTAGCATACTGATAACATTCTCATAATTAAGCTTACCCCAGCATTGGGATGGAGAGAATGTTGACCAGATTACTGACCAAAAGCGTTCCTTTTACGTTCAACCGTTATGGATATTATTACTTCTCACGGCGTGTTCCGGCTGATCTCTTGCAGCACTATTCCTATCCACGCATTGTTCAGAGCTTAAAAACGCGATCTGCCCATACTGCTAAGACAAGGGCTTTCGTGGCTGCGGCTAAATTAGACGAATATTGGTCTCATCTCAGAATGACTGACCCTGATCTATTTGGGCGCAATTTGTTAAAGCCGGGATATCGCTCTTTTTCTACGAATACTCAGCTTAATGTGTCTATGGGGTTAGAGCAGAGTATATCGCTTGCCGATGCTCTAAAAACGTATCTCGTGCAAAAGGGTGCTGGTAAAAGGCAAACTTTTCATTTGGCAAGTCAAAGAGCGTGTACTTATCTGGTCCACGCCTGTGGAACAAAGAATTTCAATGCTTACACGCGATCAGATGCTTTGAAATATCGAGATTATCTAATTGAACGCGGAATGGTGGGTAGCAGTGTAGGGAGAGTTTTGAATTCGATTAGAGCTATCTTCAATTTTGCAATATCCGAGTATGCGCTTGATTTTAAGAACCCGTTTTTAGGGATGTACTTTGATAAATCGGCTGGGGTGAGTAAGCGGCTCCCAATACCGATAGCTGACATCCGGAAAGTACAGCAACAATGTCGATTAATAGATGACGAGCTTAGGTGGTTAGTGGCTTTAGTCTCAGACACAGGAATGCGTTTAGCTGAGGGTGCTGGGCTGCTTAAGAGCGATATCATTTTAAGTGCAAATATACCTCACATCAGCCTCAAACCGCATCGGTGGAGACCTCTTAAGACGTCTGGCAGCCAAAGGGACATACCGCTTGTAGGAGGCTCTCTATGGGCTGCTCACAGGCTCTCAGAGGCCTTTCCTGAAAGCCTGTTTGCTTTCCCCAGATACAATAAAAAGGATGTTACAAATTCGAACTCAGCCAGTGCCGCGTTGAACAAGTGGTTAAAGCAATACGTTCCTGAGGGATGTACGATGCATAGCTTCAGACACTCTATGAGAGATAGGTTGAGAGCCGTTGAATGTCAGTCTGATATTGTCGATCAGATAGGTGGTTGGGCAACCGAGGGGGTAGGGCAGGGCTATGGGGAAGGGTATACCTTAGATGTATGTATAAAGTGGATGAATAAAACTCACATTTAAAGGTGCAATAGTGAAGCCATTGTGAGCTGTTCATTACTAGCCGCTATTATCTTTTAAATAGTATCAATTTGACATTATAATTACAGTTTGTTCTAAGTTTATGGATATGTTCAAACCAGCGTTTGAAAGAAAGTCTCCAATAAACTTTTAATCACGATTCCATAAAGGAAAAAGGTAATGGGTCCACGGGCATTTTTAAAAAAGAATGGCTTTGTTTTTGAAAAAAGACCTTTGCCTATTGAAAGAGCATTGCACAAGTCGCTCGACGATTATGGTAAAGAAAAACTCGAAAATATGTGGGAGATGGCAAAAATTGGTTTGCACGAACCACAATCGACAATGTATTTGCCACAAACGCCCATCCAAGCTGCAAAATTGTTCTCCCACGATGCCAATCGTTCTGTCGCATCGATGACTTGGATTTCTAAGACGCTTTTTTCTTTGCAGCCAGGAACTATTTTAGAGCTTGGTTGTGGTGCTGGATTTTTGTTGGGGTATCTTAAGTCTGTTCATTCGGAATTTCATTATACTGGTTTGGAAATTTTAGATAACCTTTCAAAAATCGCATCTGAAGTGTCGGGTGTAGAAATACTTAATCAAGACTATGCTGCCGCTTCAATTAATCAAAAATTTGATTATCTAATTTGTGATTTCGGATGGAATAGTGGAGATATCAAGGATGGTCCGGTTCCTCACGATATTCAAGAATTTGAAGGTTTGGAATATTGTGCTGGGTGTAGTTCAGCGGCAGAAGAAAGTTATGGAAAAATAATCAATTGTTGGAAAAATTTGTTGGCTGATGGTGGATCAATTATAGTCACAGGCCGTTTACCTTCCTATGGATATATTAAGGCGTTCTTGAATGCCGCAAATGAGTCTGGCCTTTCAAACGTTTCAAAAATGAATGCATGGATTACGTGGAAGAGTTGGCGTGAGACTGAGCGCGCACCTGGGTTTGTTTTGAGAGAAAGTCCGGCATTATCGAACATTGAAATTTCTAATCGGGCTGCCAACTTCTATAGATCTAATCTAAAATAAATCCAGTTTGAATTGAAGTTCAAATGGTGTGAGGTTACTCATCTTGTGCTGGAAGCTAGCGTAAAAGTTTTATTTTTAGCCAGAGGACGGATGTCGCGGTAATCTGGTCAACATTCTCTCCATCCCAATGCTGGGGTAAGCTTAATTATGAGAATGTTATCAGTATGCTACCATAAAGAAGTGTACTTAAGTTTGGTAGATTTGGTACCCAAGGCCGGTGTTGTGTTCCTTATCCCTGCGCTGAGCTACTGCTAACATCCTGATACTATTGGTAGCAGTATACCCTAGTTCATCGCAATAAGGCGTTTTCTGGTCAGTAATATGGTCAGTAATAGACCCGGGGCGACTGCCACCCCCCTATACCCGGGTATCGTATACAAGGCTGACCCAAGGTTAGGCTTGTATAACAGTAAACCACGCAGGGTATTGTACCCCGGCTTAGAGGCTTGACTGTTTGGTTCTCTAGAGAGTGTGGGGGCTTTGAGTATCCTTATTTAGCGATACTATCTGGTTACATACTACCTTTGGATATGCTATCTCTAAGTCACCCTAGTATGGGGGTAGATGGCAGAGAGGGGACTATACCCCTAACAAGATACTAACAGAGGTAAGATGTTAGATAGTAATAGCTCTAAAGACTACTCTTGGAGACACTTAAGCTACCATAACTTCTATCAGGTAGTAGATGTTGTAGTAGAAGATATCCAAAGTTTAGTATGGGTAGCCACTGGTAAAGCTAAGAGAAGGCTAAAAGGTAATCAGCTAGAGAAGCTCACATACTCCGTCGAGAAGCTAATTAGAGATAGTCTATCCGTGGTGGTGGGTAGCGGTAGGATACCGAACTGTCCCATAGCTAAGTCTAAAATGAGATATGAGGGCGATAGAGAAGACCACAGATTAACCTATGATATATTCATCAAACGAGCTTACAAGGGAATGATCGAATTAGGCTATCTGTACGAAGCGGAAGTTGGCTTTAACGATAGAAATCCCAGCAAGAGTAAATTCTCAAAAAGTAGGCTCACACGTTATCGAGCCGAAGCTAAATTGATAAATCTGTTTTCAAAACGTGATCAAAAGGTATTTCCCGTAATACTGCCACAAAAGCTATTTAAGCCGCTTATTGTTCAAGAAAAAGTCAAAACAAAAGAAGGAGGCAGCAAAAAAGTCAGACTGGATTTCGAGCAGTCCGACCATACCAAGCGTCTTTCTAATAATTTGAAAGTTATAAATGAGGCACTGCGCCGTTCTTGGTATGATCTTGAGATTACAAATGAAGAGTTGAAGCGACTTCAAAGGAAACTTACCTCAAAGGATCGGCGTGATCAGGGTGCGGATTACACACTTGATTTCAGTCAAAGGTCTTTAAGCCGAGTGTTCAATGACATTTGCTTTGAAACCGGAGGTAGATTTTATAATGGTTGGTGGCAAAATATTCCTAAGGAATATCGAGCAAATATTATCATTGATGGAAAGCCCACAGTTGAGTTTGATTATTCTACAATTCACCCAACAATTTTATACATAAAAGAAGGTCTCAAGCCCCCTGAAGATGCGTACAGTCAAATTATCAACGATAATTTTAATGGTCTAAATGTCGAGAAGCATGGGCTTAGATCACTGTTGAAATCTGCATTCAATGCAATGTTGAATTCTAAGAAACCCATGTCAAATCCCCCCAAGGGCATTAAACCCAGCGACTTTGGATTAAAATGGTCGGAAGTTTCTAGCGCTATACTCCGAACACACTCTTCAATTGCTCATCATTTTTATTCTGACGCAGGACGAAAGCTGCAAAAAATTGATAGTGAAATAGCAGAAATTGTACTTCTTCATTTCGCAAAAAGGAACATCCCTATCCTGCCAGTTCATGACAGTTTCATAATGCATCACCATTTTGACAAAGAGTTATCACAGATGATGCATAAGGCTTTCAGACTGGTAGTTGGGGGTATTATTGATATCGATCAAAAGCTGATACGACGGTTACCCAGTTTACCAAATACAAATTACGCAGAAGATAGCATTCAAGATGTCGTCGACTTACTGGCGCAAGGCTATATGCAGCGAGAAACAAAATTCTATGAGATGCAATCTTTAAGACCTAACGAAGTACAAAATATCGCAAATGGGTAAGATCTTATAACAAATTATACCATGAGTGAGGCCACAACAGAGCCTCCAAAGAATATTGATCAATACCCTTTTTAAGAACATAGATGGAGGAAAATCTATTATCGATATCGAAAATAGTCACAACATATTTACAAAATGTGTACTTAGTAGTACACACTACTTATGAATGGATTCGGAAAGCATATTAGATCGCTTAGGGAAGACCTGTCTAAGGACAGTAAAGAGTTCAGTGTGCGTAGAGTAGCGATACGAATAAAGGTCGAACCCGCATTTCTCAGCAAGGTAGAGCGCGAGGTTGTCCCACCTCCGTCAGAAGGAAAGATTATCGCATTGGCCGAGGTGTTAGGTGCGGATCAAGATGTTCTTTTGGCGATGGCAGGTAAAGTGTCCTCTGATCTTTTAAAAGTTATAAAAGATCGCCCTGTCCTTTTTGCGGAACTTATCCGCAAATTAAAGGCTGAACCGGATCACGCAGTGCTTCGAGTCGTAAGAGAAGTCAAAGATGGTGAATGGTAAAGGAAAAGTCATGATTTATTTGGACGACGATAGTCTAGAAATTCGGTTCCCTGAACTGCATCAAAATGCAGGGGTAAGAATAAATTTCAAACGAACGCTTCGTTTGCCTGATAACGGCGAGACCTACCACCTGCCACCCGCATTAGGAAATTTCCCCTTAAGGCATATTGAAGACTTTGATTTAGGAGAGAACGAGCATTTAAAGAAGCGCGGTGGCATTATATTGCCAATGTTTCAGGCCGATGCACTCTGGTTAGATTTTGAGTCAATAAATGAAACAGGTGAAGAAGATTACCCTTTTGCTGTAAAAATTGGCACTGGAAAAATTTGTGCTGTGTCGGGCGATGATTGGATTACAGGTCTGAACCGTGATCCGCAGGACTATGTCGTAGTTCCTGACCAACCTTGGATCGATGGATACAATGTTGCAGAAGATATTGTGAAGCAGTTTGTCGCGGCGCCACTTGGTCAAGGTTATACTGTTGAAGAACAACTTAAGTCAGGAACAACCACTGGCGGCATCCAAATCCAAGTGTTCCCGATGAAACGAGAATTTTATGATAAGTTAAATAAGCCAATTTTGGTAGATTGCTTTAGTGTTGCGGATAACAGCTTGTCAGTGACTTCTTTTGACATGGGGATAGCAGCAGGTGGATCAATGCATCAAGAAATTTATAAAGATCCATATAGTTTCAATGCCTGGGATTTGCGGCAAACTGAGCGTTGCTTCGTGACGATTGCAAATGCTGGCCAGTGGATTGATTACACTGGAGAAGAACCTCCATTAAGCCCAATAGGTGCGCATGAGTACACAAGTGCTGGATTGCCTTGGTTTAAATATTATGGTGGTGATCAAGAAACGATCGACGGCGCAAAAAAGCTTGGTAAAATTAAAACTATTAAAGAAATAAAGCCAAAATCTGGCGCTAATTTTTGGACTGACAGTTCTCCAGTTCCAAACCCAAAAGTTGTTCAACTCGGACGGCGCGAAGTAAATATTGGTGAGTGGTAAGTTGCTTCCAAGATCAACTGTAATCTTTAACCGAAATTTAGGATAAACTAATGGGAAATGAAAAATTAATTTGTAATGGTAGTTTAGTGGACGGTGTACACATAAACGTTCTAACTTGGTGCGGCTTACCTCATTTGAGTGATGAACAGCATGATATACTATGGAACGCTATGACTGAACTTGACCTGTTTGAATGCTGCTCTTCTTGTGAAGTCATTCAAACAGGAGAAATTGATGAAATTCCCGGCCAGAGCGATGCATACTTTAAGATTGTAAGTTCTGATATTTCAAAGTGCAAAGGCGAAGTGCGATCAGAAATTGAACGTATTATCGGGAGATAGAATGAATGGAATCGCCGCTCCAAGAATTTTCAAACGAACTGGATGATTTGATCAAAAACGAAGCAAGTATTAACCCTTTCGATCTGCCTGTTGATTACATTGAGAATTTAAAAGTAGAGGTAATTTGCAGCACATATATTGATAATTGTGAAACCGACTATGGTAGACTTCATCTTATACTGAAGCTGGATGTTGAAAACAAAAGTACAAAAGTCTTTTGTAGAATTACATCAGGAGACGGTGGTGTATTGATCTATAGATCTGATTTCTTTGAAAATATAAAAGAGTTACTCATAAAGTCTCAAGAAGGCTGGTCTTATTTCTGATGTTTTAGCTCATTCAGAAAATAACAAGTAGTGAATCTCGTGTTTAATGTTGCTATTGTACTTTTATGTCAAATTGATACCTTAATTGAAGATAAAATTAGAAAGCATCAAATGTCGGCCAAACTGACCCTGCAACAGATTGAATCCTTTCTCTGGGAAACTGCGGACATCCTGAGGGGCAATATGGACGCCTCTGAGTTCAAGGATTACATCTTTGGTATGCTGTTCCTCAAACGCCTCTCAGACGCCTTTGAGGAGGCGCAGGAGGGCGTTATGGCGCACTACCTTGCAGAGGGAAAGTCTCAGTCAGAAGCAGAACAACTCGCATCTGAAGAGGATGAATATGATAAAACATTCTTTGTTCCTGAGAGAGGCAGATGGTCAAACATCAAAGACCTCAAGCACGACATTGGAGCAGAATTAGATAAGGCGACTGAGGCCATTGAAGAGTTCAACCCCTCTCTCGATGGCGTGTTAGCAACAATTAATTTTAACGACAAAGGTAAACTAAACGATAAGAAATTAAGGGATTTATTATCTCATTTTTCGAAATACCGTCTACGCAACTCTGACTTTGAGTCTTCTGATTTGCTCGGCAGTGCCTATGAGTACCTGATCAAACAGTTTGCAGACTCCGCAGGAAAAAAAGGCGGGGAATTCTATACACCAAGTGAAGTTGTGTGGTTGTTGGTGTCTCTTCTAAAACCTACCGCAGGAATGCGTATCTATGATCCAACTGCCGGTTCTGGTGGTATGTTGATCCAGACTAGAAATTATCTGATAAACCAAGGCGAAAACCCAAAGAACCTTTCACTATCGGGACAAGAGATGAACCTGAACACCTGGGCGATCTCTAAGATGAATATGTTCCTGCATGGTGTATTTAATGCAGACCTGCGCAAAGGCGATACTCTAGGCGATCCACAGCACACCTCTGGCGGTGAGTTGATGTCTTTTGATCGGGTGATTGCCAATCCTCCATTCTCGCTCAAGAAATGGGGTAAGGATGAGGCAGATGCTGACCCCTATGGCAGATACCCATATGGTACACCTCCAAAGGATGCAGGTGATCTTGCATTCATTCAGCATATGATTGCGTCTTTGAATGCAGAAGGCAAAATGGGTGTTGTTGTTCCTCACGGTGTCCTGTTCCGAGGGTCTAGTGAGAAGGAAATCCGCAAAGGAATGCTGGAAGATGACTTGGTAGAGGCAGTGATTGGTCTGCCATCAGCACTCTTCTATGGCACAGGCATTCCCGCTGCGCTTCTGATTATCAACAAGAAGAAACCTGATGAGAGAAAAGGCAAAGTTCTCTTCATTAATGGAGAGTTGGAATATCAAGAAGGTAAGAACCAAAACAAACTGCGAGATACTGATATTCAGCATATTTTGGATGTCTATGACGCCTTCGAGGATACGAGACGGTATTCAAGAATTGTCGATATGCAGGACATTCGTGAGAATGATTACAACCTAAATATCCGTAGATATGCAGACACTTCACCCCCACCAGAACAGTTTGATGTGAAGGCAATTCTAAGAGGCGGCATTCCTGTCTCTGAGGTTGAGGATGGTTACATTCAGGAAACTTTGGACGGAATGGATGTGTCTTGCGTCTTTGTACGAAGAGATGGTGATTATTACGATTTCAAGCCTGAGATTGAGACCAAGGAACAGATACGAGATCATCTAGGAACCGAAGAACTATCCGTCATCAATCAGTTTGAAAGATGGTGGGATAAGTATCGAGTATCTCTTTATGAGATAGATACTCAGGTGAAGCAATCCGAAGAGGTGATGTGGGGTTATCTGAAGGAACTTGGTTATGAGTGAGAGAGTTCCTGATGGGTGGGAAGAGACAAATCTCAGCGGGTTGGTTTCAGTGGATGCCGAATCCCTTAAAGGAAATACCAACCCTGAGTATAAGTTTAAGTATATTGATATTTCGTGTGTCTCCACTGGTGAGGTGAAACCACCTTCTCAGCATATTTTGTTCCATAATGCACCGAGTAGAGCAAAACGAATTGTCAGAAAAAATGATGTGTTGGTTGCTACAGTCCGTCCTAACTTGAAAGCGTTCGCTCACTTTGATGAAGAAGGTGAGGATTGGATTGCATCAACTGGTTTTGCTGTCCTACGAAATAAAGAACAAGCAGATAGTCGATTTATCTACAACGTTATGTTGTCCGATGATGTCAGTAGACAAATAGAGAAATTAGTCGCAGGTTCGAACTATCCCGCTATCAACTCGTCAGACATCAAAGAGTTATCTGTACTATCGCCCCCCCTCCCAGAACAAAAGAAAATCGCATCCATTCTGACCTCTGTTGATGAAGTAATTGAGAACACTCAGAAACAAATCGACAAACTACAAGACCTCAAAAAAGCAACCATGAATGAGTTGCTGACCAAAGGCATTGGTCACACAGAGTTCAAAGACAGTGAGTTGGGGAGAATTCCGAAGAGTTGGGGCATTAACGAGTTAGGGGATTATGTGAAATGTCAAGGCGGCAACGCGTTTCCAAGTTCGGAATTTGGCAAAATTGGCATTCCAGTCGTACGTATTTCTAACATCAAAAATGGTTTGGTTGATCTATCTGGATGTGTCCATTTTTCTGAATCTGAACAGTTCGAGAGATTTATTGTCTTCGAAGGGGAAATATTACTTGCAATGTCAGGTGCAACCACAGGAAAAATTGGTGTCTACAAAGCTAAATCTCCAGCATACCTGAACCAACGAGTAGGTAGGTTTAGGATTGAAGATAAAAAAAATGTCGATTCTGCATTTCTGAACCACTTAGTTCAGTCGGAAATTTTTGCAGATGCAACTCTAAGAGATGCAATTGGTGGGGCTCAACCCAACATCAGTAGTTCACAAGTTGAATCAGTTATTTACGCCTTTCCTACATTATCTGAGCAAAAGGTAATCGCATCCATCCTAAATTCTGTCGATCACAAAATAGATGTCCAAAATGCTAAACTCAACCAAACCCAATCTCTCAAGAAATCCCTGATGCAAGACCTTCTGACCGGCAAAGTCAGAGTGCAGTTAAACTGATGGCAGCGGATGAATTTGATAAGGTTGAACTTCCTGCGATTAAGCAACTTCAATCCTTGGGTTGGGAGTATGTAAAAGGCGAAGACCTGTCCCCAGAAAAGTCATCGGAACGAACCTCACTCAAAGAAGTGGTTCTGGAAAAACGCCTTTCCGACCACATCAAACGCATCAATCCATGGATCAGTGATCAAAACCTACACAAAGTCGTCAAAGACCTCACTAAAACTCAATACACCAACCTGATTGAAGCAAACCAAGCGATTTGGACGAACATCAATGAATGCGTCTCAGTGATGCAGGATTTGGGTAAGGGAAACAAAGGTCAGACGGTTCATATCATCGACTTTGAAAGCCCAGAGAACAATGAATTCCTCTGCACAAACCAGTTCAAAGTCTCTGGTATTAACCAGAACATCATTCCTGACATTATCTTGTTTGTGAATGGACTTCCACTTGCGGTGATTGAGTGCAAATCTCCCTATATCACCAATCCAATGGAGTCTGGAATTGATCAACTACTCAGGTATGCGAACCGTAGAAAACCTGAGAATGATGAAGGCGCAGAGAAACTATTCTACTTCAATCAAATGATGGTTTCGACCCATCGAGATAAAGCACGAGTTGGCACTATCACCTCTCGAATGGAGCATTATCTAGAATGGAAAGACCCTTATCCCCTAACCGTTGAAGAGGTAGGATCAAAAGAAGCATCACAGGATGTCTTGATTGCAGGATTATTCAATCAAAAGAACTTTCTGGATATCCTTCAGAACTTCACTGTGTTTGAACCAGTTGATGGGCGCATCATTAAAAAGATACCCCGTTATCAGCAATTCCGTGCAGTTCATAAAACCATTGAGCGCCTCAAGAACGGTAAAACCAGATTAGATAAGAGCGGTGTTATTTGGCATACGCAAGGATCAGGTAAATCCCTTACAATGGTGTTCCTTGCGGTAAAGATGCGCCGTGATCGTCATTTAAGAGATTACAAACTTGTCTTCATCACCGACAGAACGCAGTTAGACGAACAACTAACTGCCACCTTCCGAAATGCTCAGGGTGAAACCATTCGTCATGCGGACTCAGTTAAATCGCTGAAAGAACTTCTTGCCACTGATGCTTCTGATATTATCACCGCAATGGTTCAGAAGTTTCAGGAGCATTCAGATCAGACAGAGTTCCCTACTCTGAATGACTCCGACAAAATCATTGTCTTGGCAGATGAGGCACACCGCACTCAGTACGGCACTCTAGGTGCTGCTATCAACATTGCTCTGCCCAATGCGCCTAAGATCGGGTTCACTGGGACACCTCTTATCAAATCACAAAAAACCACATTTGAGTTTGGGAAATACATCGACACTTACACGATTGAACAAGCGGTGCAGGACGGTGCGACAGTTCAAATCTTGTATGAGGGAAGAGAACCCGCAGTTCGTGTAACTGGAGACTCCTTAGACAGTCTTTTTGATGAGTATTTCTCTGATCGTACTGATGAAGAGAAAGCAGCAATTAAGAAAAAGTTTGGAACTAGTCAGGCAATTCTAGAAGCACCACAGCGGATCAGGCGTGTCTGCATTGATATCCTCAAGCACTACAAAGAACACATCCAACCCAATGGTTTTAAAGCTATGATTGTCACATCATCGCGTAATGCAGCGGTTCAGTATAAAGAGCAGTTGGATAAACTTGGGTCACCGGAGGCGGCGGTAATTATCTCTGGAGATCACAACGATGATAAGAAGCTAACGCAATACACAGACAGTGCTGCCCAAAAGAAGCAGATAGAAGATTTTAAGAAACCTCTCGGTAGTGGTGAGAAGCAATCAAATCTCTCTCTTTTAATCGTTAAAGATATGTTGCTGACTGGGTTTGATGCTCCCATTGCACAGGTAATGTACCTAGATAGAAAACTATCTGACCACACTCTTCTTCAAGCAATTGCGAGAGTGAACCGTACTAATAAAAATAAATTCAAAGGGTATATTGTCGATTATTTTGGACTGAGCGACTACTTAAACGAAGCACTAAAGATGTTCTCAACAGAAGATGTTGCAGGTGCGTTGCAAGACCTTAAAGATGAAATACCCAAATTGAAGAATGCACACACTAGGGTGATGCAGCACTTTAATGGACTAAATTTAGATGACTTGGATGAATGTATTCTGTCGCTAGAAGATGAAGTCAAAAGACAGATTTTCCAAATTGATTTCCAAAAGTTTTCTAGGCAGTTGGACATTATTCTCCCTGATCCGGCAGCAATTCCATTCCTCAAAGACTTAAAGCGTCTAGGAAAGATATTAATTGGAGCAAGAAACCTATTTCGAGATGAGCAATTGGATATTGCGAGTGCAGGAGAAAAGGTTCGCGAACTTATTGAAGAACACGTCTATTCCACCGGGGTGAAGAGCAAAATCAAACCTGTTGATTTACTTGCGACTGACTTTCAGGATGAACTTGATAAACATAAGTCTCCACGTTCCAAAGCGGCAGAGATTGAACACGCAATCAAGCATCACATTAAGATTAAGATTGATGATGACCCTGAATATTACAAAACTCTTTCTGAGCGCCTTGAAGATTTAATTAAGCAACACGCAGAGAAGTGGGATGAGTTGGTTCAACTCTTGATGGACTTTAGAGATGACATTGAGCGAGAGCGAGAGCAGGGTGCAAAGGATTTAGGACTTACTGATACCGAGTTCGCATTCTACAATATTCTCTTTGCGGAGATCACTAAATCCAGAGGCGATGAAAGTCTGGATGACGATGCCTATGACACTTTGAAGGAAGTAGTTCAGTCACTTGTGACAATGTTGGACGAAGCATCCCAAATTGTAGACTTCTTCAGGAAGTTAGATGAACAAAAAACTGTTAAGAAAAGCATAAAGCGGATGATCCTCAAACATTATGATTTGTCTTTGGTTAAACCCGTAACAGATAGGTTTATGGAACTGGCGCAGGTGAAGTTTAAATGAACTTCGATTTCCCGATAGAAATCATTCGAACTGAAAGAAGTAAGTCAGCATCAATTGAGATTGAGGATGACACAGTCAAGGTCACCGTTCCACAAAACTTATCTGATTTGAGAATTGAAGAATTAATCAAAAATAGAACTGTCTGGATTAGACAAAAACTAAAAATTCATACCGAAACTGTCCGTCCCAAAGGCAAAGAGTATGTGAATGGAGAGTCGTTCAGCTACTTGGGACGTAATTACCGTTTGAAATGCGTTTCAGAGGGTGCAGGAGAGGCCAAACTCAAGAATGGCTACCTGACGGTATCGCTTGTGACGGACTCGTCAGGGGTGGCTTCAGGGGGCTGTGTGAGGCAGTCATTGCAGCAATGGTATCAGGCGCGAGCATTAGAGAAACTTAAAGAGAAGACCAAGCGGTATTCAGCTATTCTTGGGGTCAACCCTCGATCCGTGGATGTGAAGGAATATAAAGCACGTTGGGGTTCTTGTTCATCAAGTGGTGATGTCACTTACAACTGGCGGATTATCATGGCTCCACACCATATCGTGGATTACATTGTAGTACACGAACTATGCCATCTCTTAGAGCATAATCATGGACCCAAGTATTGGAAACTCGTTCAAAGTGTTGTCCCAAATTACAAGGAATGCAGAGAATGGTTAAAAACACACGGTGTCAATCTGACAATTTAGACCAAAATCTGAACGTGATGTTCCGTCTGGCTGGACTGGGATCGATATGGCGTTAAAGTAACTTTATATAATATTTGCGTGGTATACTGAATGTTGGAACAAGATGATCAGATAATAATAAATAGATTAAATAAATTCGAAATGCAGATGTTGGATGGCCTTAAACTCCCTTCACATACATTAGACACATCTCTGCCCTTTATTCGCATTCATCTTTGCCTGGCTTTTGTTTTGAACGATCAAAAACTTGGCTTCAGCTTGAAAGATATTTTCAATGAATGGATCAAAGTGAAAGATGCATCTTTGGGGCCAAGATCTGACGAATTAAATAAAATTCAAATAATATTCGACGATTTAGGTATTTCAAAAATCTATAATCAAATTTTAAAATATGAGCTTGGTGACTTTATCGATGAACTCACAAGGTTAGAACTTGAGTTTTTCAAAAACCATAAGGCAAACATGAAGCAGCAGTTATGTTTGTTAGAATATTTTACCACTGTGCCTGATGGACGTCGCTCAGACACATTATCAACCCCAGGTTTGGATAACTTTATTGATGATTTAGTATTAAAGAATTGTCCTGATGGAAGTATTTTATTCCCATATCTTCAAAATGCCTTTTTGCCGATCAAACACGCTTTATTGAACCCTATGGCAAAAATAACCGCGTATGAAATAAACCGATCAAAATATGCTTTTGGAAAGCTGTTAAGGCTCTTTTACCAAATCCAATCTTTAAATTTAGTAAATGAATCGTGGTTGCATTCTAACTTGGGGGAGGAGAACGAAGCGCTTTTTGATGTTATCATAAACATCGCGCCGATGGGTCAGAGGATGCACGAGGCAGTTCCAGATCAAGAGAATTATCCGGTAGAATTTAACAGGTCAACAAAAATTGCGGAAGTTTATGAACAGCATAAAATACTCAGGCATTTGAAAAAGAATGGTGATGGATACTTACTTACTGGCAGATCATTCGCATTTTCTGCTCGAAACGTTTTAAAGTTTGTAAGAAACAAATTGTTACAAGACCAAAATATTCAGACAATAATCAAATTTCCTGGAGGCTTATTATCAGCAACAGGTATTGAATCTCTTTTGATACATTTATCCAATAGAGTTAATTCGGAAATTAAATTTGTTGATACTAATGAATGTTTTTCGAAAAAAAGCCGGAAAGATTTACAATTTTCACAAGGTGGCGCTAAAGAGATTTTCGCTGCAATACTTGGTGGAGAACCACTCGAGCATCGGGTTAAAAATATAAACACAGATCATTTATTAAGTAATGGATATGATATTGATCCAAATCGGTTTGTGGACAATAGCGAAGCCGCACAAAGACGCCGCAGACTATTGGCAAATTACAGTGATTACGAGGAAGTGTTCCTAGGATCTGAAGATGTGTGTAAATCAATAAAGCGGTACTCGACAGTTGATGATTTTCAGCCTGAGATCAGTGTAATTCTTCCTAAAATTCCAACAAAAAATCTTCAGCCTACCTCTCAGATTACAGAACTACGGCCTGACCATTATGTAATCGAGCTGGATACCACAAAATTATTGCCCGGCTATCTGCTCCATTTTCTCAAAAGTGAGTTGGGCCAGCTAACCTTAGATTTAGCCGCAAGGTCCGCCTACATTCCAACCCTCTCAATGAAAGACGTTATGGAGTTAAAAATTCCATTACCTAATTTAAAAGTTCAAAAAAATATTGAGAACGCATTTAATAAATTAGAAGCTGTGAATACAGGTTTATCGAATATTACAAACGATTTATCCAGTAGCCCCTCTAACGTCGAAACTTTCATTTTAAAATTAAATGACATTTTAGGTGCTTTGACTGAACTGAGTGAGCCTGAAAAAGCATACAATAAAATATTGCAGGGCGAAGGCGAACTTGTGGAGTTTAAAGAAACCTTTTCACTAGATGTTCGGCGTTTTAAAAATGATGAAAACTACAAAATTGTCAAAGAGGAAAAAATTGAGCATTCTTGCTTAAAAACTATTGCTGCATTTTTGAATGCAAAAGGCGGCGATCTTTTTATTGGCGTTAACGATGATGCGGTGATTTTAGGCGTCGATGAAGAAATAAATCAATTTCATAAAGGCTCACTAGATAAGTACTTGCTACACTTCAACAATAGGGTCCAAGACCGTTTTGAAAGTCCTATTATGCATATGGTATCAGTTAAGCCGTTAAAATACTCGGAAAAGACTGTAATAAGTGTGAAAGTCTTGCCATCTGAAAATGATCCTATTTTCTTAAAACCGAATTCTGATTTCTATGTCCGGTCTACTCCCGCCACGGAGAAATTAAGTGGTAATGGAATGTACACTTATATTAAGCAGCGTTTTAGTTAATCTGTGGTCTTCTCTATCGCCCTCATATCTCATTTTAGACTTAGCTATGGGACAGTTCGGTATCCTACCGCTACCCACCACCACGGATAGACTATCTCTAATTAGCTTCTCGACGGAGTATGTGAGCTTCTCTAGCTGATTACCTTTTAGCCTTCTCTTAGCTTTACCAGTGGCTACCCATACTAAACTTTGGATATCTTCTACTACAACATCTACTACCTGATAGAAGTTATGGTAGCTTAAGTGTCTCCAAGAGTAGTCTTTAGAGCTATTACTATCTAACATCTTACCTCTGTTAGTATCTTGTTAGGGGTATAGTCCCCTCTCTGCCATCTACCCCCATACTAGGGTGACTTAGAGATAGCATATCCAAAGGTAGTATGTAACCAGATAGTATCGCTAAATAAGGATACTCAAAGCCCCCACACTCTCTAGAGAACCAAACAGTCAAGCCTCTAAGCCGGGGTACAATACCCTGCGTGGTTTACTGTTATACAAGCCTAACCTTGGGTCAGCCTTGTATACGATACCCGGGTATAGGGGGGTGGCAGTCGCCCCGGGTCTATTACTGACCATATTACTGACCAGAAAACGCCTTATTGCGATGAACTAGGGTATACTGCTACCAATAGTATCAGGATGTTAGCAGTAGCTCAGCGCAGGGATAAGGAACACAACACCGGCCTTGGGTACCAAATCTACCAAACTTAAGTACACTTCTTTATGGTAGCATACTGATAACATTCTCATAATTAAGCTTACCCCAGCATTGGGATGGAGAGAATGTTGACCAGATTACCGCGACATCCGTCCTCTGGCTAAAAATAAAACTTTTACGCTAGCTTCCAGCACAAGATGAGTAACCTCACACCATTTGAACTTCAATTCAAACTGGATTTATTTTAGATTAGATCTATAGAAGTTGGCAGCCCGATTAGAAATTTCAATGTTCGATAATGCCGGACTTTCTCTCAAAACAAACCCAGGTGCGCGCTCAGTCTCACGCCAACTCTTCCACGTAATCCATGCATTCATTTTTGAAACGTTTGAAAGGCCAGACTCATTTGCGGCATTCAAGAACGCCTTAATATATCCATAGGAAGGTAAACGGCCTGTGACTATAATTGATCCACCATCAGCCAACAAATTTTTCCAACAATTGATTATTTTTCCATAACTTTCTTCTGCCGCTGAACTACACCCAGCACAATATTCCAAACCTTCAAATTCTTGAATATCGTGAGGAACCGGACCATCCTTGATATCTCCACTATTCCATCCGAAATCACAAATTAGATAATCAAATTTTTGATTAATTGAAGCGGCAGCATAGTCTTGATTAAGTATTTCTACACCCGACACTTCAGATGCGATTTTTGAAAGGTTATCTAAAATTTCCAAACCAGTATAATGAAATTCCGAATGAACAGACTTAAGATACCCCAACAAAAATCCAGCACCACAACCAAGCTCTAAAATAGTTCCTGGCTGCAAAGAAAAAAGCGTCTTAGAAATCCAAGTCATCGATGCGACAGAACGATTGGCATCGTGGGAGAACAATTTTGCAGCTTGGATGGGCGTTTGTGGCAAATACATTGTCGATTGTGGTTCGTGCAAACCAATTTTTGCCATCTCCCACATATTTTCGAGTTTTTCTTTACCATAATCGTCGAGCGACTTGTGCAATGCTCTTTCAATAGGCAAAGGTCTTTTTTCAAAAACAAAGCCATTCTTTTTTAAAAATGCCCGTGGACCCATTACCTTTTTCCTTTATGGAATCGTGATTAAAAGTTTATTGGAGACTTTCTTTCAAACGCTGGTTTGAACATATCCATAAACTTAGAACAAACTGTAATTATAATGTCAAATTGATACTATTTAAAAGATAATAGCGGCTAGTAATGAACAGCTCACAATGGCTTCACTATTGCACCTTTAAATGTGAGTTTTATTCATCCACTTTATACATACATCTAAGGTATACCCTTCCCCATAGCCCTGCCCTACCCCCTCGGTTGCCCAACCACCTATCTGATCGACAATATCAGACTGACATTCAACGGCTCTCAACCTATCTCTCATAGAGTGTCTGAAGCTATGCATCGTACATCCCTCAGGAACGTATTGCTTTAACCACTTGTTCAACGCGGCACTGGCTGAGTTCGAATTTGTAACATCCTTTTTATTGTATCTGGGGAAAGCAAACAGGCTTTCAGGAAAGGCCTCTGAGAGCCTGTGAGCAGCCCATAGAGAGCCTCCTACAAGCGGTATGTCCCTTTGGCTGCCAGACGTCTTAAGAGGTCTCCACCGATGCGGTTTGAGGCTGATGTGAGGTATATTTGCACTTAAAATGATATCGCTCTTAAGCAGCCCAGCACCCTCAGCTAAACGCATTCCTGTGTCTGAGACTAAAGCCACTAACCACCTAAGCTCGTCATCTATTAATCGACATTGTTGCTGTACTTTCCGGATGTCAGCTATCGGTATTGGGAGCCGCTTACTCACCCCAGCCGATTTATCAAAGTACATCCCTAAAAACGGGTTCTTAAAATCAAGCGCATACTCGGATATTGCAAAATTGAAGATAGCTCTAATCGAATTCAAAACTCTCCCTACACTGCTACCCACCATTCCGCGTTCAATTAGATAATCTCGATATTTCAAAGCATCTGATCGCGTGTAAGCATTGAAATTCTTTGTTCCACAGGCGTGGACCAGATAAGTACACGCTCTTTGACTTGCCAAATGAAAAGTTTGCCTTTTACCAGCACCCTTTTGCACGAGATACGTTTTTAGAGCATCGGCAAGCGATATACTCTGCTCTAACCCCATAGACACATTAAGCTGAGTATTCGTAGAAAAAGAGCGATATCCCGGCTTTAACAAATTGCGCCCAAATAGATCAGGGTCAGTCATTCTGAGATGAGACCAATATTCGTCTAATTTAGCCGCAGCCACGAAAGCCCTTGTCTTAGCAGTATGGGCAGATCGCGTTTTTAAGCTCTGAACAATGCGTGGATAGGAATAGTGCTGCAAGAGATCAGCCGGAACACGCCGTGAGAAGTAATAATATCCATAACGGTTGAACGTAAAAGGAACGCTTTTGGTCAGTAATCTGGTCAACATTCTCTCCATCCCAATGCTGGGGTAAGCTTAATTATGAGAATGTTATCAGTATGCTACCATAAAGAAGTGTACTTAAGTTTGGTAGATTTGGTACCCAAGGCCGGACTCGAACCGGCACGCCTCGCGGCGGGGGATTTTGAATCCC
>Ga0209199_1002575_pt1 | contig 19067 bp, 9 predicted proteins | sample COGITO_mtgs_1105_7_FD_184805 | JGI IMG/M metagenome (GOLD analysis project Ga0209199, IMG submission 184805) | Pelagic marine microbial communities from North Sea - COGITO_mtgs_110523 (SPAdes) (version 2) | ecosystem: Environmental > Aquatic > Marine > Epipelagic ...
CTTTAGCAAGATGTGTTAACAAATGACCAGCACCGCAACCTATATCGACAATAGTATCTCCAGCTTGAATTTGCATTTCGTTAAGAATTGCATTTCGCCGAGTGGTTCCCGCAATACTCTCCGCCATTAGGCGTTGGAGCTTGCCCAAGTCACTATCAAAATCTACACCCAAAAAAATCTCCTATTCTAAAACGTTAAACGTTTAAAAATTGTTACTTGTTTCATAGCCAAAGGACGTTTGGACTGGAAAATTGGAGCGGATAGAAGGATAGTTCGGAGCCTTACCAAAGTGCCTATTCGTGACTGAATCTAACAATGATAATAGCCTAGCAGATCATCAAATATGGTCAACTATCAAAACCTTACTTGCAACCTAGCCTGAACCCAGTTCCAAGGTTCAAGGTTCAAGGTAGAAGATGCTACCTAGTTAGCTTTAAATCTGACTGCTTTAGCCAAATAATTTAATTTATCTAAAATTATCCCAATACGCTAAAGTATTATCAAAATAACTTATACATGCATAGATAAGGTAAAAACTATTAAACTTATCAAAAAATGAGGAATAACAAGGAATAAAAGAATAAGCGTTTTATGAGATAAAAATATACATTTTTTTCAAAGTCTTGGTTGCGGGAGTAGGATTTGAACCTACGACCTTCAGGTTATGAGCCTGACGAGCTACCGGGCTGCTCCATCCCGCGCCAAGTGTCTGTTGGTTAGACCTTCGCCGCACAAACCACAAGAGGTAAATCGCAGATTTTTGCCTCTCAAATAAATTTTCGGCAAAGAGCTGTGTTGTAATTTCAATCAGGCCACAATCTCATGCTCAAACAGTAAGGACCTAAAAATCTGGCCCCTCGAGAATGTTGCGAACCAGAGTAGATGCGGCCAGCTGTGCCCAGCAACCCCCCTAAATACTGGGATAGAACGCGCCTACCGCCGCCCTCACCCTCACCTACCCTTGCATCAGACGCGTTCACTCTCAACGCTTCAATTTTTCATCGACATTTTAGGCACAATCGCACAACACTGGTCCGGTAAACGCGAAACGGAGTCTCCATGTCAGATCATAGTTATCAAGCAGGGCGGCTGAATTTGCCTTTTGTTGGAATTTCCACCTTTGGCAAACGCCCCTATGTAGCAGATTGGGATGCAATTGAGGCTGATGTGGCTATTTTGGGTGCTCCTTTCGATTTTGGCACCCAATGGCGCCCTGGTGCGCGCTTCGGTCCTCGAGCGGTTCGCGAAGCCTCAACTCTTTTTTCTTTCGGTCATGCCGGTGCATATGACCATGAAGATGACGCCACATACCTCGCAAGCGATGTGCGGATTGTTGATTTGGGTGATGCCGATATCATCCACACGAAAACCGATGAAAGCCATGCCAACATCGAATTTGGCGTGCGCAAGATTTTGGCCGCCGGCGCACTGCCCGTTGTGATTGGCGGGGATCATTCCATCAATATCCCCTGCATCAACGCCTTTTCCGAGCAAGAGCCGGTGCATATGATTCAGATAGACGCCCATTTGGATTTTGTTCACAGCCGTCACGGGGTGACTGCGGGCCATGGCAACCCCATGCGCCGAGCAATCGAAAAACCATGGGTCAGCGGTATGACACAGCTGGGCATTCGCAACGTTAGCTCCACTGCGAAAGAAGGCTATGACGACGCAAGAGCGCGGGGGTCTGATATCCTATCTGTACGGCAAGTGCGGGCGTTAGGGCTTGAGGCCGTGCTGGAGCGACTCCCTGCTGGCGCGCGCTACTATGTTACCATCGATATTGACGCCTTCTGCCCCTCCATCGCCCCGGGCACTGGCACACCAAGCCACGGCGGGTTTCTCTATTATGATGTGTTAGAAATTTTGCAGGGCCTAGCCCAGCGCGGGCAAGTCGCCGGAATTGATCTGGTCGAAGTGGCCCCTGCCTATGACCCGACTGACAGCACGCAAATTCTCGCAGCGCAATTGCTCCTAAATTTTATCAGCTTTATTTTTCACGAAAGGCGATGAGCGGCTTTTAACGATTGCCACCTAGTGATTGCCAAATTTCTTCCACCCAAGCTTTAATCTGCAAAGCCTCCTCCCAGCGGTTTGACATCTCGCGCCCCTCAGCATCGGTCATCGCATATTCTGGCGGGCCAAGCTCACACAGAAAGATGCAGTCACCCTCCGCACGCGTGCGCCAGTCTTGCAGCCCTTCACGCCACCAGCCCTTAAACAGCTCAACCCATTTTTGATGCTGTGGAAAGTTCAATTGCAGTTGAATTTGCTGGCGGCTGGCCACCCGTCCTTGAAAACTATCTGAGCGTTGCAAAATGCGGCTGATTAATCCCATGTCGCGTTCCGACAGGGGAAACCAAAATTCGCGGTCCACCACATAATGGCTCAAGTCCGCACATATCCGCATTTCAGGGATCGCATCGAGCAGGCAAAGTGTAGAATAAAGATCATTCGTGATGCAATTGCGGTGGGTCTCAAATTGTACTGGAACGCCAATCTCATCGGCCATTTCCATCCATTGCCGGATCACAGGGATCATCCCATCAACGCTAAGTGGCATCACCTGGCCAATCACGTCCACAAAAGGGCTGCCGAAATCCTTCGCCATTACCAGCGTCTCACGCAGGCTTTCAACACTCTTGGGAAAGGCAACAATCAAAGGCGTGAGCCCATGACGTTCTATATGCGGGCGCACCTCATGGGCTTGCGCTACATCACCGGCCCCTAGGTCAATCGCCATCCCGTCATACCCCGCCTCTGCCACCATTTCGCACACTTGCTCATAGGGCAACTTGATCCCAGTTTGATCGTGCGGCTGCATGGCCCAAAGGCTGGTGAAGGTTTTGAGTGTCTGTGTCATGCGGTCAGCCTGCAATGAGTTATCAAATGAGGCAAGCGATTTTCGCGCGCCTTTGGCCCCTGCCTTGACTTCCCGACCAAAGCAAAGAAAATTAACATACACGCCCGAAAAACGGCGCCAAGAGGAAGAGAATCGCGCTAGGGTGCTGAGATGATGTTTTCACTACCTGATTCAGATGTGCTCTACGAGGCCCTTGTCGCCCGCAGCGACGCCTATGAAGAACGCGCCTATGTCGGCGTGGCATCAACAGGCATCTTTTGCCGCCTCAATTGCCCAGCCCCCAACCCCAAACCAAAAAACTGCACGTTTTTCGAGACTCCCGGCGATTGTATCGCTGCGGGATTTCGACCCTGCAAGCGCTGCCACCCGCTGGCCCCTGTGGCGCGGCTGGATCCACTTGTGGATCAGATGCTGAAAGCCTTTGATGCAGACCCGATGCGCCGTTGGAGCGAGAGGTGCGTCATAGCGATGGGGCTTGACCCCTCAACCGTAAGGCGCGCATTTAAGCGCCATTTTGGCATGACGTTTTTAGAAATGGCCCGCCACCGCCGTTTGCGTCATTCCGCCGAGGTTTTGGCCAAGGGTGATAAGGTTGTCGAAGCCCAGCTGAGCGCAGGATTTGAATCACCGAGCGCATTTCGTACCGCCTTTGCAAAACTCATGGGACGTGCCCCAGGAGAATTTACCGACAATGCTCTGTTGCGAGCCAGTTGGATCGATACTCCCATTGGCGCGATGGTGACGATTTGTGACGCCACGCAATTGCATTTGCTGGAATATCCCGAGCGAAAAGGCCTGGCCCGCGAGGTCCAGCGCCTGTTTCAATTTTCTAAAGGGCACCTAGGTTTTGGTCGCTTTGCCTTTACTGATCTGGTGCAAGCGCAACTAACAGAATTTTTTGAGGGGCATCGGTCAAAATTTGATTTGCCTCTGGCCCTGCATGGTACAGATTTTTCAAAGACTGTCTGGCGCGCTTTGCAAGACATCCCCGCTGGACAAACGCGATCCTATGCGCAATTGGCTCAGTCTATTGCACGACCCACGGCAATGCGCGCCGTTGCGCGTGCTAATGGGGCCAATCAAATCGCAATTGTAGTGCCCTGCCATCGCGTCATTGGCGCAGATGGCACTCTGACAGGCTATGCGGGCGGGCTTTGGCGCAAACAAAAATTAATAGAGCTGGAACGTGCCTATGCAGTTTCCGTCTCAAGCTTCAAGACGCGCCAGGCGTCCAGCTGACGTAGGCACAATCCAAACCTCATCCATGGGCCATTGGCTTTCATCTTTTTGCGCAAATCGCTTAATGACCTCGATCTGGAATTCGATCCAGCCCATCCGATGCACCGGCCCCGCCTGCGCCTCAATCTTAGCATTGAGCTGCCATAATTTCCAAAATGGCACAGAGGGAAACACATGATGCGCCGTATGATAAGGCATCTGCCAGCACATCCAGCGCATCAACGCATTCGTCCGCGTGGAGCGTGTGTTCTTTAAAATATCATCTTCATGGCTGAGCCCCAAATGCTCGATGGTATTTTGCAGCTGATGCACAGGTTTGGTCAAAAGCATCGGCAAAAGCCAAAAACTGACCGCCGCCCATGAATGGAAAGCAAACGAGCTCAAAATGATGACACCATAAAGCCCCAAATGAACTCGGCTCTCAAGAATGATCTTGGTCTCTTCTTCCGCGCGAATGAATGGCTCAATAATCACCCCCCGCGCGCGGCGGATGACACCAAAGAAACGATTGCGCCAATAGGTGACGCCTGACAGCCACAAAAGATAACTCATGAGCGTATAAGGCGCGCGTACCAATTCGCCGTCCTTTTCCCAATCTTGCGTGTGGGTATGATGCGCGAAATGCATGACTTGATCGTAATCTCGTGGAAAGATCATCACAAAGCCAATCAGCCGGCCAAAGAGCACATTTATCCGGCGGGTTGCAAAAACTGTCGCATGACTCAGTTCATGCTGCGCGGCATAAAGGAAATTCAGCAAAATACCCAAGAAACATCCTGTCAGCCAGACCCAAGCTGTGCCCAGAGCCAAACTGTGCAGGTAACCTGCAACGACAATTACGCCCAAATGGCTGGCCATTTGCACGGCTCCCCAAAGGTTCGAGCGTGTATTAAGCGCTTTAAGTTCGGCAGGGGTGACCAGCTTACGGCGTGAAAACGACGCGTCCATATTTACCTCACCTATCAGTTGTACCACAGCCTAGTGAGAGCTCCAGTGCCTGTCCAGCCCTTTGGTCCGACGCTACTTTAGCCCTGAAGCCCTAGGGTGCACGCTCCCAAGACCAGATAAAGCCACCGAGCACTTGGCTCACCGCCTCATCTTCTGCGGTGCCAGCCACTTGCGCCACAAGCCCCCGTTGCTTATCTTCAACCACCGACTGCACCTCGGCCGGTACGCCCGCCTCCACCAGCGCCGCATTATAAATGCGGGTGATCGCAGATTTGCGCAACGCAGGTTTAAAGACCTTTCCCACAGCGGTTTTCGGAAGCTCTGGCATGATCTCAATATATTTTGGCTGAGCAGCCCGTTCTACCACTCGTTCACTCGCAAACCTTACAAGCTCCTCTGGGCTAACCTCTGTGCCTGCAACCAGTTCGACATAGGCACAGGGAAGTTCTCCGGAATGTGCATCGGGCTGGCCAATAGCGCCAACGAATCCAACGGCTTCGTGGCCCGCTAAAGCTTCCTCGATCTGAGCTGGGTCAATATTGTGTCCACCGCGAATAATGAGATCTTTGGCGCGGCCTGTGATCCACAGGTAGCCATCCGCGTCCATCCGCCCCAAATCCCCCGAACGCAGGTAGCGCTCATAATGATATAGGTTTTTGTTCTTGGTCGTCTCCGTGTAGGTGTTGCCCACAAATACCCCCGGATTGTCAATGCAGATTTCTCCAATCTCATCGACATCACATTCCTCGGGTTGCTCTGGCCCGTCGCGCAAAATTTTAATGGTAGTATGTGGCAAGGGTAGGCCAACGGACCCAACTTTTTTGAGCCCTTGATCAGGGTTACAAGAGACCAAACAAGTCACCTCAGTTAAACCATACCCCTCGACAACCTCAACCCCAGTCGCAGCTTCAAAGCGCTTGAACAGCTCAACTGGCAAGGGTGAAGATCCAGAAAACGCCGTTCGAAGCGACGAGATGTCAGCGTTCACGGGGCGCTGCATCAGCGCTGAGAGCGCGGTCGGAACGGTGATCATGAATGTCACATTCCACCGCTCTACGAGTTTCCAAAAATTATCAAACACCCCCTCTCCTCGATAGCCTTGCGGGGTGGGAAAGATCACATGGGCGCCGGAGCTGATCATGGCCATTAAAATTACGTGACAGGCAAAAACATGAAACAGTGGCAGGGGACAAATGATTGTGTCTTGGTGCTCGAACAACATTCGATCTCCAAGCCAGCCATTATAGACAATGCCAGAATACTTATGTTGCGCAACTTTCGGCATGCCTGTTGTTCCACCCGTGTGAAAATAGGCCGCAACACGATCTTCAGTTGCATCTTGAAATTCAAGTATCCGGTTCTGCTTTGCCAACTCTGTGTTGAAATCCATAACCTGCGCCACGTGGGTAACGGTGACTTTCGGACGAATGAGCGGCACGATCCAAGATTTTGGCGGCGTCAGGTAGCGGTTGAGATCCACTTCCAGCACTGTTTGCACATTCGGCGCCTGCGCCACAGCATCAGCCGCCAGCTGTGGCAGATCCGTTTTTGGGAACCCGCGCAGGGTGACCAAGACCTTCGCATTGGTCTCGCGCAGGATCGCGGCAATTTGGTCTGGTTCCAGCAAAGGGTTGATGGGATTGGCAATGCCCGAAATGCTGCCCCCCACAAGGGTTAAGGCCGCCTCACTACAGATCGGCAAAAGATAGGCCACGACATCATTTTCCCCGACACCCAAGCGGCGAAATAGATTGGCAGCCTGCACCGATTTGTCTCGGAACTCTTGCCAGCTCAGAGTTTCCGCCTTGTCCGTCGGACCCGAGGTGATCTGAAAACTCACACCGGGGCGGGCACCATGACGTGCGGCCACCCGATCGATGAACTCATACATTGTTTTGGGAACATCACGCTCTGCCCAGGGCATTTCGTTTTCAACTGCATCCCGATCAGCTTTAGTTGCAAATCCCATAAGCATCTCCCAAAAAGCGCGCGCGTCAATCCGCACAGCTCTGGGTTAGACTGCTAAAAATTCACAAATTGCGCAAGGAATTTGCGCAGGCTCAACAGATAAACACTAAACAGATTCTGATTCAGAAAACTGCAATTTAGCCAAGCGCGCATAAAGCCCGCCCTCTGCGACCAAACTGCCATGCGTGCCCTGCGCTATAATTTGACCCTGGTCCATCACCAAAATGCGATCTACATTTTTCACCGTCGCCAAACGATGCGCCACCACCAAGGTGGTGCGATCCTTTGACAGCTCTTCAAATGCTTTTTGCACCAAAGCCTCGCTCTCACCATCCAGGGCCGAGGTGGCCTCATCCAGCAAAAGCACAGGGGCATCACGCAAAATTGCACGCGCAATGGCTATTCGTTGCTTTTGCCCGCCAGAAAGCATCACACCACGCTCGCCGACATAGCTGTCATAGCCATCAGGCAACGCACGAATGAAATCATCTGCAGCCGCGGCCTTAGCCGCCGCTATCACCTCATCGCGGCTGGCACTTGGACGCCCAAATAAAATATTGTCATAAGCGGAACTGGCAAAAATAACCGGATCTTGCGGAACAAGTGCCATGAATTGGCGAAAATCACAGCGACGCATCTCCGGCAAAGGCACACCACCAAAGGTTATCTGTCCGGCTTGCGGGTCAAAAAACCGCTGCACCAGTTGAACAATCGTCGACTTGCCAGCTCCAGAAGGTCCCACCAAGGCCACCGTCTCGCCGGGATTGATGGTGAAATTTACCACATCGAGCGCCGGCGAGTCTGGCCGGCTTGGGAACGTAAATTTCACATCCTTAAACACCACAGCACCCGGTTTCGCCAGTGTCGGCGCGTTTGGATCGGCAATTGTGTCCTCAGCCTCCAGCAGCTCAACCAGGCGCTCTGTTGCACCGGCAGCTCGCTGCAGCTCGGACCAAAGTTCTGACAAGGCCGCAGTCGAGCTGGCAACAATAGCGGCATAGATGACAAATTGCACCAATTGTCCGGCGGTTGTGGAGCCGCTGCGCACGTCAATGGCACCAATCCACAAAACCCCCATCACGCCACTAAATGCCACAAAGATAATGATCATTGTTATCAGCGCGCGTGTTTTGATCCTTGCGCGGGCGCTGTCATAGGCCTTTTCGGTGACATCTGAAAACTCCGCTGAGCTGCGGGCCTCATGGGTAAAGGCTTGTACAGTTTGCGCCGACAAAAGCGATTCCGACGCCTTCCCTGAGGAGGCCGCAATCCAGTCTTGGTTTTGTCGTGACAAGCCACGCAATTTACGTCCTAATGCCAAAATCGGCCCTAAAATTAGGGGGACAATTAAGAGGACCAAACCGGTCAGCTTTGGAGAGGTCCAGAGCATCATAATCAGTCCACCAGACATCATCAGCATATTTCGCAGCAGCCAGCTGGCGGAGGAGCCAATGACCGACAGAATCAACGTCGTATCGGTCGTAATACGACTAAGGACTTCACCGGTCATCAATTTCTCAAAATATGACGGCGACATTCCAATCATGCGGTCAAAAATGGCCTTGCGCAAATCTGCAACCACCCGCTCGCCAAGGCGCGTCACTACATAGTACCGTAAGCCCGTGCCCAGCGCGAAGACCGCAGCCACTGCAATGGCGCCCATAAAATATTGATTGAGCAGGGACACATCCCCAATTGAAAATCCATCAATCACCCTTCGGGCCGCAACCGGCAAAATCAATGAGACGCTGGCAGTGATGATGAGGGCCACCAATGCCAACACGACCCAAACTTTATAGGGGGCAAAATAGGGAAGCAGAGCTTTCAACACCCCAACTTGTTTTGAGGCTGCACGCTCTTCGCTCACCTCTGACGCTGAATTTGGTGTTTGTGCCATGCCTGCCCCTTAGTCTCGTCCACACGATGTATCCGCCTGTAGGTCAACCAACAAGAGGGCGCATTCAATAAAATCGGAGTATCGCAAATACGGTGGCGCTAATAGTTGCATACGTCACAAGCCAGCAAGCCCAGCAAAACGCGCAGGTGCATCTGCGCGTTTTGTCTGGCCCACTGTGCCCTACCACTGAAAACCAGGTGGCAGATGGCCCAGGCCTGATCTTCGCAGGAGGCGTAGGCGGTGCCGCCACTGTCTTTGAGACCTCAAGAAAAGGCCAGACTGGACTTCACTTTTCCCACACGGTTGAGACTTGGTCCACAAATTTCGGCCAGTATTCTTGAACTTAAATGTGACTTTGATGTCGCCTATGAGGCTACGCCCTAAAACTCCTCGCGCGAAAGAGCGAAATTTCAGTTATACTATTGTATTCATGTTGGAAAAAATCAAATTACTTTGGAGCGGGTAGCGGGAATCGAACCCGCACCTTAAGCTTGGAAGGCTCTTATGATACCATTTCACCATACCCGCGCCGTGCCAGAGAGGTATGCCAGCGTAATTTCAACGTCAAGTCCGGAAGTGCATAATATCTGCCCTTCAGCGCAGACAACCGCTCAAAACTCAAGCTACGCAGATTTGAACCTCCGACCTGCGCGCTGGCGATAAAGGGTAAAGGCGCCCGTTCCGGTAATAATCGCGGCCCCCATCAAGGCCAGACGATCTGGCCATTCCCCAAAAAATACATAACCCAAGATTAGTGCAGCGATGAGGCCAATGTAACGAAACTGTGCGGTGAAGCTGACATCCCCAGTGCGAATAGCATAAACACTAACCAGATATCCCAGCACAATCGTGAGTGAGGAGCCACATAGTGCCGCCCAAGATGTCAAAGAAATTGCCACCCAGGGCTCAAACATCGTTGCGACACTCGCTGCGCAAAACACGCCGATTGCAGCAAAGAGAGACACCTCCTGTGAAGAAAGCTTGGCCCCCAAACTGCGAGCGGTCAAATCACGGATTGTTACACAGATCACCGCTGCCAGACAAAACAATGAGTAAACATTAAAACCATCACTGCCAGGCTTCACAATAAACAACATCCCCAGAAAGCCAATGAAAATCGCCAGCAATCGGCGCCAACCCAAGGGTTCCCCAAGGAACATAAAGGCTGCCAATGGGATGGTGAGCGGAAGAATTTGCAAGATAGCCGTCATATTGGCCAATTCCATATTGAACAGAGCCGTAACGATAAAGAATGCGGCACCAATTTCGGCCACAACGCGCAGAAATAGGATCATCTTATCGCGGCGCTGGAGCTCCTGCACGCGCCAACCGGAACGCATCACCATGAATGCCAGTACGACCATCACAAACCCGCCGCGCACCGCGAGTGTTTGGAAAATCGGCAGCACCCCACCCAAAGATTTTATCACCGCGTCATTCACAGCGAAACAAATCATTGAGCACACCATAAAGAGTGCTCCGCGGATATTGTCAGTCATCGATCTGCCTTCGCTTTGGAAATAAATATCATCTCAGATCCACCGGGCTCTATTTCGACAAAAAGTGCAACTGCAAAAGAAAAGGGCCGCTCAGAAGAACGGCCCTAAATCACTAAGTATGAGTGTCTTACTCTTCGCTGCTCTCAACTGGATCAACCAACAAGCTTTCAAACATCTCATCAGGAGTTTCAGCCACGGCTGCCGGCGCGGCTAAGGCAATCGCCTCTTCCGCTTCGGCGCGGCGTGCTTCGATCACAACATTGTCGCGATCTGCAGCCACGCGGCGCATCTTCTGCGTCGCGCCACCGGTACCAGCCGGGATCAAGCGCCCAACGATGACATTCTCTTTGAGACCAATAAGCTTGTCCCGTTTGCCTTGTACGGAAGCCTCAGTAAGAACCCGCGTGGTTTCTTGGAATGAAGCCGCAGAAATGAAGGAGCGGGTTTGCAAGGAGGCTTTCGTGATCCCCAGCAAAATCGGCTCGCCCTGTGCAGGACGGCTGCCTTTTGACAGAGCCTTTTCATTGGCCGCGTCAAATTCAGCTTTGTCGACGTGCTCACCTTTAAGCAAGGTTGTCTCACCGCTATCGGTGATTTCCCACTTCTGCAACATTTGACGCACAATCACTTCAATGTGCTTATCGTTGATCTTCACCCCTTGCAGGCGATACACGTCCTGAACCTCGTCGATCATATAATCGGCTAAAGCCTCAACACCCAGAACCGCAAGAATGTCATGCGGCGCAGGGTTGCCGTCCATGATGTAATCACCTTTCTTGATGAAATCACCTTCTTGGACGGGGATGTGTTTGCCTTTTGGCACCATATACTCAACTTTTTCCAAAGTCTCGTCAGCAGGTTCAATCGCGATGCGGCGTTTGTTTTTGTAGTCTTTGCCAAAGCGCACATGGCCATCAATTTCTGCGATGATCGCGTGATCTTTGGGGCGGCGTGCCTCAAACAATTCCGCAACCCGTGGCAAACCACCAGTGATGTCTTTGGATCGGCCACCCTCACGCGGGATACGCGCCAAAATGTCACCCGCTTTGATTTCCTGACCATCTTCAACGGACAGAACCGCATCTACGGACATGGCATAGGCAATTGGGTTACCATCTTCACGTGTCAGCATCTCACCCTTTTCATCGGTGACGATGATTTTGGGCGCCAATTCGCTGCCTTTCAACGCAGCGCGCCAATCAGTCACGATTTTCTGGGTCATTCCTGTCGCATCATCTGTCTCATCACGCACTGCAATGCCAGACACCAGATCAACGTACTTCACCACACCAGACTTTTCAGCAATGATGGGCAATGTGAACGGATCCCATTCAAACAGCTTGTCACCACGCTCAATAGTTTGGCCATCTTTGACCAACATTTTCGACCCATAGGCGACCTTATAGCTGGCAATCACCGCGCCACCGACGTCAAGAATACTGACCACCATGTTGCGTGTCATGGAGAGCTGCTCACCGGTTGAGTTTTTCAGCAAGATTGCATTTTCGAGGTGTACTTTACCAGATTGGCTGCTCTCTTGACTCGATTGCTGGCCACCACCTTGCGCAACGCCTCCGATGTGGAATGTCCGCATCGTGAGCTGTGTACCGGGTTCACCAATTGACTGCGCCGCAATTATACCCACCGCTTCACCTTGGTTCACCAACGTACCGCGGGCCAAATCGCGACCATAGCAAGCCGCACAGATGCCATCTTCTGTTTCACAGGTCAAAGGTGACCGGATCAACATAGAAATCACACCATTCTCTTCTATGAAGTCAGCTTTGCGCTCGTCAATGATTTCGCCTTTGGCACAGAGAACCTCATCTGAGCCTGGTTTGATCACATCTTCAGCCGCAATCCGGCCTAAGATCCGCTCTGACAAAGAGGAGATCACTTCTCCATCATTAATCGCAGCCCGTGCTGTGATGGAACGGTCAGTGCCACAATCATGCTGGCGCACGATGCAATCCTGAGCCACATCCACAAGACGCCGTGTAAGATAACCCGAGTTGGCCGTTTTCAGAGCCGTATCTGACAGACCCTTCCGCGCGCCGTGGGTTGAGTTGAAATACTCAAGAACGGTCAGACCTTCTTTAAAGTTCGAGATGATTGGTGTTTCAATGATATCGCCGTTTGGTTTGGCCATCAGACCACGCATACCGCCCAACTGTTTCATCTGCGTGACCGAGCCACGCGCTTTCGAATGGGCCATCATGTAGACCGAATTCGGCTCCATTTCAGCGCCAGTCCCATCGAATTTCACCGAGGCAATCGCATCCATCATGGAGTCGGTCACTTGGTCATTACAGTTTGACCAAGCGTCGATCACCTTGTTGTATTTTTCACCCTGAGTGATCAAACCATCCATATACTGCTGTTCAAATTCTTTGACTTGAGCGCGGACACCATCGACGATGGTCCATTTGTTGTCGGGAACTAACATGTCGTCCTTGCCGAAAGAAATACCAGCACGGAAGGCTTCCCGGAAACCCAAAGTCATCACATGGTCACAGAAAATCACAGATTCTTTCTGACCACAGTAGCGGTAGACCGTGTCGATGACCTGCTGAACTTCGCCTTTTTTCAAAAGACGGTTTACCAAGCTGAATGGCGCCTTTGCGTTCTGAGGCAGCAAAGCACCCAAACGCAAACGGCCCGGTGTGGTTTCAAACCGCACCATAACCTCATTGCCTTCATCATCAATCTGCTGAACGCGTGCTTGGATTTTTGCATGAAGATGCACAATCCCCGCATCAAGCGCATGCTGAACTTCATCCACGGAGCCAAATATCATGCCTTCGCCCTTCATGCCTTCGCGCATGAGGGATGTGTAATAAAGGCCCAAGATCATATCCTGTGAAGGCACGATAATCGGTGCACCGTTGGCTGGAGACAGAACGTTGTTGGTAGACATCATTAGAACCCGCGCTTCCAACTGCGCTTCTAAGCTCAGAGGAACGTGAACCGCCATTTGGTCACCGTCAAAGTCAGCGTTAAACGCCGAACAGACCAGCGGGTGCAACTGAATCGCCTTGCCTTCGATCAAAACCGGCTCAAAAGCTTGGATGCCCAAACGATGCAGAGTTGGCGCACGGTTGAGCATGACAGGATGTTCGCGGATCACCTCATCGAGGATATCCCAAACTTCGGGCCGCTCTTTTTCAACTAATTTTTTGGCTTGTTTTACAGTCGAAGACAGGCCCTTGGCCTCCAAGCGGCTGTAAATAAAAGGCTTAAAAAGTTCGAGGGCCATTTTCTTTGGCAGGCCGCATTGGTGCAGCTTGAGCTCAGGACCTGTCACAATCACCGAACGACCAGAGAAATCGACGCGTTTACCCAAAAGGTTTTGACGGAAACGACCCTGCTTACCTTTGAGCATGTCAGACAAGGATTTCAATGGTCGTTTGTTTTGCCCAGTGATCACCCGGCCCCGACGACCATTGTCGAACAAGGCATCAACAGATTCTTGCAGCATGCGCTTTTCGTTGCGCACAATGATGTCTGGCGCGCGCAGTTCAATCAGACGCTTGAGACGGTTGTTCCGGTTGATCACACGGCGATAGAGGTCGTTCAAATCCGAAGTTGCAAAGCGGCCGCCATCCAGAGGCACCAAGGGCCGCAACTCGGGTGGGATCACAGGGATCACAGTCAAGATCATCCACTCTGGCCGGTTGCCGGATTCAATAAAGCTCTCAACGATTTTGAGGCGCTTGATAATCTTCTTTGGCTTCAATTCACCAGTGGCTTCTGACAGATCAACCCGCAGCTGCTCCGCCTCTGCTTCCAGATCAATCAAAGACAACATTTCACGAATGGCTTCCGCACCAATATTGGCAGTGAAAGCATCCATGCCATAGATATCCTGCGCGTCGAGGAACTCTTCTTCGTTCATCAACTGACCGTAGGTAAGGTCCGTAAGACCCGGCTCAATGACCACATAATTTTCGAAATACAAGATCCGCTCAAGGTCGCGCAAAGTCATATCCAGCATCAAACCAATGCGAGACGGAAGAGACTTCAAAAACCAAATATGCGCGACAGGGCTGGCCAATTCAATGTGGCCCATCCGCTCGCGGCGGACCTTCTGCAACGTCACCTCCACGCCACATTTCTCGCAGACAACGCCGCGATATTTCATGCGCTTGTATTTGCCACAAAGACATTCATAATCTTTGATTGGGCCAAAGATACGCGCGCAAAACAGGCCATCCCGCTCGGGCTTGAACGTGCGATAGTTGATGGTTTCTGGCTTCTTAATTTCGCCAAAAGACCATGACAGGATCCGTTCAGGGCTGGCTAAAGAAACTTTGATTTCATCAAAGGCTTTGGGCGGCGCAATCGGGTTAAACGGGTTGGTTGATAGTTCCTGGTTCATCTTAAATTCCTTTTAATCAGAGGGAGGGACGGTGGGCGTAAAATGCGCGGAAGCGCACTCTACTCCTCCACCTCCGCATCCAGGAGTTCCATATTCAGGCCAAGGCCACGGACTTCTTTGACAAGAACGTTAAACGATTCTGGAATGCCAGCTTCGAAATTGTCCTCGCCCTTCACGATGCTTTCATAGACTTTCGTACGTCCATCAACGTCATCCGATTTTACCGTCAGCATTTCTTGCAAGGTGTAAGCCGCGCCATAAGCTTCCAGCGCCCAAACTTCCATCTCCCCAAAACGTTGGCCACCAAATTGCGCTTTACCACCCAATGGCTGCTGGGTAACCAGCGAATATGGACCGGTAGACCGTGCGTGGATTTTGTCATCCACAAGATGGTGCAATTTCAGAAGGTACTTGATGCCAACGGTCACAGGACGGGCAAATTGCTCGCCTGTACGTCCATCAAACAAGACCGACTGGCCGCTTTCGCTAAAGCCTGCCCTACGCAATGCATCGTTCACGTCTGCTTCTTTCGCGCCGTCAAAAACAGGCGTTGCGATTGGAACACCATTGATGACATTGCCGGCAGATTCCAGCAATGATGTCTCATCCATGCCTTCAATGCCTTCCGCATAGACGTCATCACCGTAAGCAATCCGCATAGCGTCACGCACAGGTGTCAGATCACCAGACCGGCGATACTCACCCAAGGCCTCATCAATCTGAATCCCCAAGCCGCGCGCGGCCCAACCCATGTGAGTTTCAAGGATTTGTCCCACGTTCATCCGCGACGGCACGCCGAGCGGGTTCAAAACGAAATCCACCGGCGTCCCATCACCCAAGAACGGCATGTCTTCCATGGGCACAACTTTGGAAATCACGCCTTTGTTGCCGTGACGGCCGGCCATTTTATCACCCGGTTGCAGCTTGCGCTTCACCGCTACGAATACTTTGACCATTTTCATCACACCCGGCGGGAGATCATCTCCGCGGCGAACTTTTTCAACCTTATCTTCAAAGCGCGCATCCAAGGTGCGTTTTTGCGCCTCATATTGTTCATTCAGCGCTTCAACAACCTGGGCATCACCCTCTTCTTTCATGGCGAACTGCCACCAATGGCTGCGCGGTGTCTCATCGAGCACCTCAGCGCTCACAAGACCGCCCTTTATGCCTTTGGGACCTTTCACGGCCTCGCGGCCTTCGATCATGGAACGAAGACGTGCATAGATGTTGCGATCCAAGATGGTCAGCTCATCGTCACGGTCACGGGCTAAACGCTCCACTTCTTCACGTTCAATCTGCAAAGCACGCTCGTCTTTTTCAACACCATGGCGGTTGAACACGCGCACTTCCACGATTGTTCCAAAGTCACCCGGTGGCAGACGCAAAGATGTGTCACGCACGTCAGAGGCCTTCTCACCAAAGATCGCACGCAAGAGCTTTTCTTCTGGCGTCATGGGGCTTTCGCCTTTTGGCGTGATTTTGCCAACCAAAATATCCGCAGGACCCACTTCCGCGCCAATATACACGATGCCCGCTTCGTCCAAGTTGCGTAGAGCCTCTTCGCCTACGTTCGGAATATCACGGGTGATTTCCTCAGGGCCAAGCTTTGTATCGCGCGCTGCCACTTCGAATTCCTCGATATGAACCGAAGTGAACACGTCGTCACGCACAATACGCTCTGAGATCAAGATACTATCTTCATAGTTGTAACCGTTCCAAGGCATAAAGGCGACAACCACATTCTTACCCAAGGCTAATTCACCGATATCAGTGGACGGGCCATCGGCAATTACTTCACCGTTGCGAACATAATCGCCAACTTTCACCAAGGGCCGTTGATTGATACAAGTGTTTTGGTTTGACCGCTGGAATTTACGCATGCGGTAGATATCCACACCTGCATCGCCAAGCTCAAGGTCTTCTGTTGCGCGGATCACGATCCGCTGCGCATCCACTTGGTCGATAATACCACCGCGTTTTGCCATGATCGCCGCACCGGAATCGCGGGCCACCACTTCTTCAATGCCCGTCCCAACCAAAGGCGCTTCCGCCTTCAGCAATGGCACGGCTTGACGCTGCATGTTCGAGCCCATCAAGGCTCGGTTAGCATCGTCATTTTCAAGGAATGGGATCAACGAGGCCGCAACAGAGACCAACTGCTTTGGAGACACGTCGATTAGATCAACAGCGCTGGATTGCGCCAAAGTATAGTCCCCATTTTGACGAGTTGAGACCAGTTCATTTTTAAACTTGCCGTTCTCATCCAATGCCGCGTTGGCCTGCGCCACCGTGTGACGCATTTCTTCTGTAGCGGACATATACTGCACGTCATCAGTCACAACAGCGTCCACAACTTTGCGATAGGGTGTTTCGATAAAGCCATATTTGTTCACACGTGCGAAGGTTGCCAATGAGTTGATGAGACCAATATTTGGCCCCTCCGGAGTTTCGATTGGGCACATCCGACCGTAGTGGGTAGCGTGAACATCACGCACTTCAAAACCGGCACGCTCACGGGTCAAACCGCCAGGGCCAAGCGCCGAGAGACGGCGTTTGTGCGTGACTTCCGACAATGGGTTGGTTTGGTCCATGAATTGTGACAATTGGCTGGAGCCGAAGAATTCACGCACAGCAGCGGCTGCAGGTTTTGCATTGATCAAATCTTGTGGCATCACAGTGTCGATTTCAACAGAGGACATCCGCTCTTTAATCGCGCGTTCCATACGCAATAGACCTACACGATATTGGTTCTCCATCAACTCGCCAACCGAGCGCACCCGGCGGTTTCCAAGGTGGTCAATATCATCGATATCACCGCGACCATCGCGCAAATCAACCAAGGCTTTGACGCAGGCTACGATGTCTTCACGTCGCAATGTGCGGACGGTATCTTCCGCATCCAAGGCCAGACGCATATTCATTTTCACCCGTCCAACGGCAGAGAGATCATAACGCTCACTGTCAAAGAACAACGTGCCGAACAATGCGGAAGCCGCATCTACGGTGGGCGGTTCGCCCGGACGCATTACGCGATAAATATCCATCAACGCTGTGTCGCGAGACATGTTCTTGTCCATCGCCATAGTGTTGCGCATGTAGGCGCCCACATTCACATTATCGATGTCGAGAACTGGGATTATGGTGACGCCTGCATCCAACAGATCTTTCAAAGATCCACCGATGACTTCGCCATCTTTGTCCAGCTCCCAAGTCAACTCATCACCCGCTTCCACATAAATGGCACCAGTTTCCTGATTGATGATGTCTTTGGCAACAAATTTACCAACCACTTGATCGAAAGGCACCAAAAGCTCTGATACAGCACCCTCATCGATCAATTTTTTGACGGCGCGTGGCGTCACTTTCTTGCCGGCTTCAGCAATCATTTCGCCCGTTTTTGCGTCGACCAAATCATAGGTTGGACGTGTGCCCCGCACGCGCTCTGGGAAGAATTTGGTGACCCAACCGCTGCCTTTTTTGAAGGTATAATTTACGGTTTCATAATAGGCATCCATGATGCTCTCTTGGTCGAAACCCAGAGCATATAGTAAAGTGGTCACGGGCAATTTGCGACGGCGATCGATGCGCGCGTAAACCACGTCTTTGGCATCAAACTCAAAGTCGAGCCAAGAGCCACGGTAAGGGATGATCCGGCACGCAAACAGCAATTTGCCCGAGGAGTGGGATTTGCCTTTGTCGTGATCGAAGAACACACCGGGGGACCGGTGCATCTGGGAGACAATCACCCGCTCTGTTCCATTGACCACAAATGTGCCATTCGGTGTCATCAAAGGCATATCACCCATAAAGACGTCTTGCTCTTTGATGTCTTTGACCGATTTCGCACCGGTGTCTTCATCTACATCAAAAACGATCAAACGCAGCGTCACCTTCAAAGGAGCTGCATATGTCATATCGCGCTGTTGGCACTCTTCCACATCATATTTTGGTTTTTCCAACTCATATTTTATGAACTCCAAAATTGCAGTTTCATTAAAATCTTTTATTGGGAAGACCGATTGGAAAACACCTTTGATGCCTTCGCCATCAAGCGGCTGGAGGGAATCACCGGACATTAAGAACAAATCATATGAGGATTTTTGAACCTCAATCAGATTTGGCATTTCTAAAACTTCACGGATTTTACCGTAATATTTGCGCAAACGTTTTTGACCTAGGAATGACATAGCCATGCGTTACGTAACCTTTCATCTCGACCGTCGCACTACCGTCGGGGACCGGCGATGCCCACATCTGAGAACGGGTTGTGGTTCG
>Ga0209199_1002580_pt1 | contig 19049 bp, 16 predicted proteins | sample COGITO_mtgs_1105_7_FD_184805 | JGI IMG/M metagenome (GOLD analysis project Ga0209199, IMG submission 184805) | Pelagic marine microbial communities from North Sea - COGITO_mtgs_110523 (SPAdes) (version 2) | ecosystem: Environmental > Aquatic > Marine > Epipelagic ...
GTGGTATCAAGAACCAAGCCTACCGCGCGGCGATGCATGTGCCGTTGATTGTACGCTATCCTGCAAGGTTCAAACCGCACCGTTCGGAAGCGATGATCGATGTCGGCGTTGATATGATGGCGACGCTGTTCGATCTGATAGGCATCGACATGCCAAAGGGGCGCGACAGTCAAAGTTATTTGCCCGCGCTCGATGGTGCCTCAAGGGATCACCGCGTCGCAATTTGGTATCAGGTGTTCCGCCAGACGGGCGGCAATCCCATCGAATACACGCCTTATGCAGAGCGGGGTATTCGCACAAAAGATTGGCTCTATATGCGCCGCAAAGACCACCGCGCCTATCTGTTTGATCAGCGTGCCGATCCTGATGAGCAGTGCAATCTTGTCGATGACCCCGTCCATGCAGCAATGATGGACCAATTCGATGCGCAGCTTGATGCGCATATGAAAGCAACGGGCGATGATTGGGACATGGCCGCAGATTTTCCGCCGCCAGATTGGGTGACGCACGCGGATGCAAAAGAGCATCTGGAAAACGTTTTGCTCCCCAACGCCATTCACGTTCCTTGAGGTATTTATGCTCCTAACCGGTCCGCGCAGTTTTGACCCTGCGCCCTTTGACGACATCAGTTATGATCTGTGCACGCGCCGCGACGACGTCGTGATAATGAGTGCGGATCTCAGTAAGTACTGCCAAGTTGTACGTGTGAAGAATGAATTGCCGCGCCAGCATCTTGATGTCGGCATGGCAGAACAAAACTTGCTATCTGTTGCGGCAGGCGTCGCCAAAGGTGGGCTGATCCCTGTGGCCACCTGTTTTGCTTGCTACATCACGCGCCGCGCCTACGATCAGATGATGATCTGTATGGGCACGGGCTCGGGCCCAGGAACTAATCAAAAGACAGGCCCAACCAATATTGCCATCGGCTTCACGCCCGGCATCTCCAACCCCGCGCGTATCCACCATCAAGCTGCCGAGGACCTCGGCATGGTGCGCGCCATTCCCAATGCGAGGGTGATTGACCCGGTTGACTCTACGGATTTTCGCGCAGCTTTGGACGCCGCCGTCGATCTGCCCGGCCTCACCTATATTCGCGGTCATCGGGGCGACACCCCGCGCATTCTCGACCCTGAGAAGTTCACTTTTGAACTGGGTAAAACTTATAAACTGAAACAGGGCAAAGGCATCGGCATCATCGCGACAGGGCATGGCACGCAATGGGCGCTGGAGGCCTCTGATATCTTGACGGATCGTGGCGTTGAACACTCCGTCTTGCACGTGCCCACGATCAAACCAGTGAACGAGAGTGAAATCGCTGAGTTCGCGTTCGCGCATAATCAGATTGTCACGATTGAGAACCATCAGATCGTGACAGGCCTTGGCTCGCTTGCGAGCGAAATCGTCTCGGACATCGGGGGCGGGCCGCGCATCACGCGGCTTGGTCTGCCAAACCGCTGGGCACCGGGGGGCACGATGGATTTTATCCGCGGTCAACTTGGTTTGGACGCTGAAACACTGGCAACCCGCATTGCGGGGGTGGCAAAATGAGGCGCAATCAAAGCATCCTTGATCTGGAAATCATCGCCGTCAAAATCCGCCGTAATGTGTTGGAGATTTGTCGGCAACGGGGTGGCTATGCCGCGCAAGGGGTGGCTTTGGCAGACGTTACTGCTGCGCTCTATTTCGACGAGATGCGCCCTGACAGCGAGGGCTGGTTTCACGATCGCTTCGTGCTGTCTAACGGGCATGACGCGATTATGACCTATGGTGCTCTGGCTGAGACGGGCCACTATACGATTGAGCAATTGCGCACTTATAACGAGGATGGATCGCAGGTGGATCAAAGCCCAATTGAGGGTCAGTTAGGGTTCGAGATCACTGCTGGATCACTGGGGCAGGGGCCGTCTCAAGCGGCAGGTCTGGCCTGGGCGCTGCGCCAGCAGGGGTCTGATAAGCGCGTCTACTGCCTGTTTTCGGACGGTGAATTGCAGGAAGGCAATGTGTGGGAGGCAGCCATGTTCGCCGCACACCAAAAGCTCGATAACCTATGTTTCATCGTGGACAACAACGACATGCAGGCCTCAGGGCGTGCTGTTGATGTCTTGGGGGTAGAACCCGTTCCAGAGAAGTTTGAGGCCTTTGGCTGCAAGACCCGTCGGATTACGGGAACAGACATGGCTGAGTTGCTGGATACGTTTGATGAGGCGCGCGCGACCAAAGGCCAACCCTATGTCATGATCTGCGACACGCGCCTTTGGGATGGCATCGACTGCCTGCAACAAGCGTTACCGATGGCGCATTATACAGCGAAGGCGGCCGTTGATTGGGACGAAGGCTTAGCAGAAATCACAGCAACACTCAGCGCTCTGGAGGCACGCCGCGATGGTTGATCCCGCGCTGGAAAACAAGATTGCGGTTATAACTGGCGCAGGACGCGGGATCGGGAAATCAACTGCGTTGCTTTTCGCCAAAGCGGGGGCAGACATTGCGATTTGTGCGCGATCTAAAGCTGACTTGAGCGAGGTTCGAGGTGCGATTACAACGCTTGGGCGGCGCTGTTTCGCTGGGCTTGTCGATCTGGGCAACGCTGCTGAAACGGAGACGTTCTGCAAAGATGTCGTGAAGGAATTTGGCGCGGTCGATATAATCGTTAACAACGCAGGGGCCTATCTTGAACGGGGTGCGTTTGAAGCGTCCGATCCGGACCTTTGGTGGAAAACAATGGAGGTCAACGTGCGCGGGCCGTATCTCATTACCCGTCATTTGATCGCGGATATGCGCAAGGGCGGCAAGATCATCAACCTGACCTCTGGAAAAGGCTATGCGGCAGGGGCCAACAGCAGTGCTTATCACGTCTCGAAGGCTGCATTGAATATGATGACAGACGGGCTTGCCAATGAGTTATGGGCACGGGATATTGATGTGAATTCTCTAGTCCCTGGGCCAACCGCTACTGCAACGTTCCAGAATGCCAGTCCGGCTGACGCGAAATCGCCTGAGGATTTTTTAGCACAAGGTTCCGAAGCCCTGCCAAAGGGATTGCCTGCGTGGGAGCGTGTGAAACACCCCGATGAGGTTGCTGAGATGGCGTTGCATTTGGCGTCGCAGCCAATCGGCGGACCAACCGGCCAGATATACTCGCTGGCGCGTCGCCCGATGTAAATCAATCGTCGCGGATCATCTGTGCGGCTTTCTCAGCAATCATGTAGGTCGCGGCATTGGTGTTGGCTGAGGTGATCTTGGGCATCACCGATGCATCGACGACGCGTAGCCCACTTACACCGCGCACGCGCAATTGTGGATCGACCACAGATGTTTCGTCATCACCCATGCGGCATGTCCCGACAGGATGATAAACAGTGCTGGCTTTTTGCCTGATTGCAGCAAGAATTTCATCGTCCGACGCATGTTCTGCGCCCGGTACAATCTCTTTCACCCAGCGATCCTTAAAGGCAGATTGTTGGTAAATCTCGCGCACCATTTTGAGCCCCTCGATCATAACTGCGCGATCCTTAGCAGTGCTTAAGTAGTTGGTTTCGATCAAAGGGTTCGCCAATGGATCGGAGGATGCCAGTGACACGCGTCCTCTGCTTTTGGGATGACACTGCCAATAGGACACAGTGAACCCCGGATCGCGGTGCAGCGGTGCGCCAGGCTTATCGACGGACAATGGCATCACAAAAAGCTGGACGTCCGGGCGGCCCTCTTCAGCGTATTTCGTGCACGCCGCGCCGCCAACTTGGCCAGCACCAACTGTTAAAGGTCCGCGGCCATTCATCAACCAATCCAAACCAATCCCCACTGCTTTGAACGGATTGCGTATCTGTGTGTTCAGTGAATGGGTGCCATCGACAAGCTCAACAATCGTGCGCATCTGAAGGTGATCTTGTAGGTTTGCGCCCACCTCTGGCGCGTCGACTTTCACTGCAATATCCTGCGCTTTCAGAACATCCGCAGGACCGATCCCGCTAAGTTGCAACAGCTGCGGCGATTGAATGGCCCCTGCGGCCAGGATCACTTCGCGCGCGGCAAAGACAGAATGGGTCTGGCCCCCCTGCGTGTATTGCACACCAGAGGCCGTGTTGCCCTCGAACAGAACCTCAAGAACAGATGCATGCGTTTTCAAAGTCAGGTTCGGTCGAGACAAGGCGGGGTGCAAATAAGCGGTCGCAGCACTCTCGCGCCAGCGGCCTTTCAAAGTCAGCTGATAGCGCCCAACGCCAAAGGTCTCTTCGGCATTGAAATCGGGGTTATCTGGCAAGCCCGTTTGTCGCGCTGCTTCCAACCAGGCCTCGCAAAGCGGGTTGCCATTGCGTAAATCCGACACGCCCAAAGGCCCCGTTGCCCCGCGAAATTGGTTTGGTTCACCTTCATAGGTTTCGATGTTGCGAAAGTGTGGCAGCACATCGCGGTAGCTCCAACCTTTCGCACCGAGTGCCTCCCAATCATTAAAGTCCTGTCTTTGCCCGCGGATGTAGATCAAGCCATTGATCGAACTGGAGCCGCCGATGACGCGGCCACGCGGGATGTCCATTTGTCGCCCCGCGATGCCCTCGTCTTGCACCCCTCTGAACAACCGAGACACGTCGGAATTATAGATCGAGCGGAAATACCCAACCGGCAGCTTCAACCAAAAACGCTTGTCTGATCCGCCCGCTTCTAAAACAAGAACGCGCACGTCAGGATTTTCACTCAGCCGCGCTGCCAGAGTTGATCCGGCGGTCCCAGACCCCACGATAATATAGTCGTAATCTTCCAATTTCTGCATATGCCGTACGCCTTCCGATCTGGCCGCACCAATCTGCGCCAAAGTCCACTCCGCGATTGAAAACCAAATCAGTTTCCATGCCAACATATGCCAAAAACATGGGCTTTCGCGATTATAAAAACGCTTTGAATATTTACCATTGCGCAGAATCTTTCAAAGGGGATTGGCGAATTTTAGAAAGAGCTTCGTAATGGGTCACCGATGTAGGTAGATTTGTTGTTGCCTTAAATGCGGGTTTTGGGACAACTGCAGCGAATTCACACTCTGTCCACAGAAACTAAATCCGAAAGATGCGAGATGTTGCGCCTGCAGCGAAAGTCCGGTTCGGTGACGCTGCACAGAGCCGCAACCAGTCTCGGCCAATGGCCGGATTGGGCCGAAAGCAGACCTGCCAACCCGTCCAGCTTTGGGAGCAAGCCAAAAACGTCACTCTGATCTGACACATAAGTCTGGACCGCTTTCAGGACCATTTCACCTTGCAGCCCCCTCCCTAAGTCCCTAGTGTTGCATGAGAAAATTCTGAGTTCGGTATCCTCTCCTGGGCACCAAAATACCCCCTATATCTCCAAGAAATCGTTGCTAATAACTGCTTCTGGCGGAATCCAGGACCACTATCGGGACCGCTTTTAGGACCACTTCGTCGAGAAGCGCACCCAAAGCGTCACAGATAAGCTTGCACCCGGTAAGCTGTGTCGAGATAGTCTCGAGCACAATGGATGATCCGATCTCAAAGCTTCCCAAATACGTCTTCCGGCGGGTCAATGGCTCGTATCGGTATAAGCGCAACGTGCCCAAAGCGCTGCGGGAGGTGATTCCCAAGGCGACTGTGTATCGCCAGCTGGGGGATAGCTACGATGAGGCAATCAGGAGGCTTCCTGTGGTCCATGCTGAGGTGGAGGCGCTATTCGATCAAGAGCGCAGCACATCCAACAGTGTGCGCGCTAAGTCCATTGTCCGTGAGCGCCTGGGAGAGTGGCACGCAGAGGTGTTTGCGGAGGGAGTGGTCGATCCTGAGTGGGATGTCACAGATGACTTCCGGGAACTTGCTATGGAGCTTGAGGGCAGCACACCGCCCGAAGTGGTACGCCAGGTCGGCAGTGCGCGACTGTCTCCAGAGCCAATGACCCTGCATAAGGTCCTATCTGACTACTACGCCTACAAGTGTGACGACAGTGTTGGGGACAAAGCCCTCAAGACCCGCATTGAACGGATCCGCAAGGACCTCGTGATTGCACTGGGTAAGAACAGGGTGGAGTGGACACCCCTTGCTGACATCACCCGAGCTGATGCCAACACGTTCCGGGACTACCTGCTAAACCGTATGGCTCCTAACTCCGTTGTTCGCACCGTTGGGGTCATCAAGGCGGCCATGAACCATGTGATCATCGAGAACGACCTGGAGCAGCGTAACGTATTCCAAGGGATCAAGATCAAGGGAGCCGGTGCCAGTAAGGATGACCGCTTGCCGATGACTGATGACCAGCTGGAGATGCTACTGCCAGAGTATCAGGCAAATCCCACAGCCTATGCCCTGCTTGTGACCCTTGCAGATACGGGGGCACGACTTGCTGAGATTGTAGGACTAGAAGTACAAGACCTCGACCTAGCTACGGGGTGCCTGCACATTCGCCACAACAGCCTACGACGCCTCAAGACCAAATCATCAGACCGCAACATTCCGCTGTCCCCCAGGGCCACAGAGTGCCTCAGACAGCAGCAAGTTGGGCTATCGGATACCAACCCCCTCTTCCCACAGTATGCCCGACCTCGTGGCAGTGATGCGGCCTCTGCCATGCTGATGAAGCGGCTAAGAACACAAATCACAGACAAGAAGGTGACCATCCACTCTCTACGCCACCGTATGAAGGATAAGCTGAGAAACACCGGCTGTCCTGAGGCCATCTCCCTGGCCATCCTAGGCCACAGCACCAACACAGTCGCTGCCAACTACGGTTCAGGCTATGCGCTGGAGGTCATGCTGGAGCACTTGGAGAAAGTCTGGGGGGAGTGATGGCGAAGTGGACAAGTGGCAGGTCTGAGCGGACCCTCAACCAAAGCGCAGCGAACGGCAGGAAATAGCCCTGAGTGACTGATGCTGCGGTGACGAGGAACGGCGGTTTTCGGACAAGACCATAGGTGTTTACGCTTAAAGCATGCCCGATAGCGTGTCAGAAGATGAGACAGAGCCTAGTCGCCGGTCGCTTCAAAACATGCAACACTGCCTGCTTCGGAATTGCGAGCCGAGGGGATTTCGCGCTTGCAATACTCCGTGGCAATGGGACAACGAGGATGAAACGTACATCCCGAAGGTGGGTTGATCGGATTCGGAATTTCACCATCCGGACGCGCAACTTCGCGCCCCGTCATGTCCAGATCTGGGATCGCGTTTAGCAACATTTTAGTGTAGGGGTGGCGCGGATTGCGGAACAGTTCTTTGCCATCTGCAACTTCAACCAATCGCCCTAGATACAGGACGCCAATCCTATTTGCCATATGACGCACGATGGATAGGTCGTGGCTGATAAACAGATAGGTCAACCCAAGTTCATCTTGCAAATCGCGCATCAAGTTTAGAATTTGCGCCTGGACCGACACATCCAGCGCAGAGGTCGGTTCATCACAGACGATGAACTCCGGATTGGAAGAAAGGGCACGGGCAATTGCGATCCGCTGTCGTTGACCGCCCGAGAATTCGTGCGGAAATTTGACACCGTCTTTGGCGGACATTCCTACAAGCTCGAGCAGTTCTTCAACGCGCTTGTGTCGCGCGCTTTCAGAGCTCTCCATATCAAATTTGCGCAATGGCTCTGCGATGATCTTATTCACCCTCCAGCGCGGGTTGAGGCTGGCAAAAGGGTCTTGAAAAATCATCTGATACCGCTGGCGCAGCGCACGCATTTCAGCCCCACCCGGCTGGGACAGATCAATGCCGTCAAAATCAATTTTGCCTTGGCTGGCACTTAACAGACCTACAATCATTTTGGCGATTGTGGACTTTCCCGAACCGGATTCACCAACAAGAGCGAATGTTTCACCCCGACGAATTTCTAGGGAAACACCGTTCACTGCAAGCAGCAGTTTTTTCTCTTCTCGCTCGATGACCCTGTTGAGCCAGGGTTTGGAGACATCAAAAATGCGCGTCAGATTCTCTACATTAACCAGGGTGTCTTTCAAGCGACCGCTCCCTCTTTTCTCATAAGATGGCAAGCCACGCGAGCCGTTCCAACGTCTTTTTCTTCAGGATGGTTTTGGCGGCAGACATCCATGGCCATTTCGCAGCGTGGCGCAAAAGCGCACCCCGGTGGCCGATCCGTCAGGCGTGGCATCGAGCCTGGAATCTGTGTGAGCCGATCGCCCTCCTGAGTGATCGTTGGGATCGATCCCATCAGGCCCTTTGTATAAGGATGCTGCGGGTGTTTGATCACATCGCGCACCGGCCCGATTTCGGCCATGCGTCCCGAATAGAGCACCGCCACCCGGTCGGCGGCTTCCGCAATGACACCCATGTCGTGGGTGATCAGAATCACAGACGCCCCGTGCTCAGAACACATCTTTTTCAACACGCCCACGATTTGGCTTTGCACGGACACGTCGAGGGCAGTTGTTGGCTCATCTGCAATGATCAGCTCTGGATCAGCACAAAGGGCCAAGGCGATCACAACCCGTTGACGCATGCCACCTGAGAATTGATGCGGGTAGTCATCAATCCGCAGATCGGCGGCTGGGATGCCAACCTTATCCAACAGTTCAATTGCCCGATCTCGCGCTTGTTTCTTTGAGATGTCCTTATGGGTCAGGATGGTTTGGACCAATTGCTTAGCAACAGTATAAAGCGGGTTCAAGGACGTGAGGGGGTCTTGAAAGACCATCCCAATTTTGTCACCCCGGATACGGCGCATCTTTTCAGAAGGAAGATTGTCAATCCGCTGACCTGCCAGATGTACCGTGCCCGCTGCAATACGACCCGGCGGGTCAATCAATCCTACAATTGCGGACCCAGTGATGGACTTGCCCGCGCCGGATTCGCCAACAAGACCCAATACTTCGCCCCGCTCCAGATCAAAGCTGACTTTATCGACCGCCGTGAGGATTCCACGGCGCGTCGAGAATTCGACCACGAGGTCTTTGACGCCTAAAAGAGTATCACTCATGGTCTTACCTCAGCTTTGGGTTAAGGGCATCACGCAGCCAGTCGCCAAGCAGGTTCACCGCCAGAACTAGGGCCGCGAGCATTGCGCCGGGGAAGAATGTGATCCACCATTCGCCGGAAAACAGGAAATCATTTCCAGTTCTGATCATTGTGCCCAAAGAGGGTTGCGTGCCGGGAATTCCGACACCCAGAAATGACAGAGTGGCTTCGGTGATCACGGCCAGAGCCAGGTTAATTGTTGCGATGACCAGCACTGGACCCATGACGTTTGGAAGAACGTGACGCAGCATGATCAAGAATGGATGCAACCCGATCAGACGCGCGGCCTGCACGTATTCCTTGTTGCGCTCCACCAATGTGGAAGACCGTACCGTCCGGGCGTATTGCACCCAGAAAGACAGGCCAATGGAGATGACCAGGACCGTGAAAGCTGACCTTTCGCGATCCATTCCGCCGACCAAGGCATTTACCGTCCCATCAATCAACAGTGCGATCAAGATCGCTGGGAAGGACAGTTGAACATCCGCGACGCGCATGATGATCGCATCAACTCGGCCCCCCATATAGCCCGCAACCAAACCCAGTGTGATCCCAAGAACCGCTGCGAAAGCCACAGAGACCAGACCGACCGCGAGTGAGATACGCGAGCCGTAAAGAATGGTTGAAAGGACATCACGCCCCTGATCATCGGTGCCAAGTAGATAATTAGGGTCCCCTTCAGCGTTCCATGCGGGCGGCAAAAGTGAATCCATCAGCGACAGGGACGCCAAATCAAACGGATCATGGGGCGAAATGATCGGAGCGAATAGCGCTGAGGCGAAGATTAGAAAAGTTACGAGTGCAGCGACCATCGTGACTTTGGAACGCGTAAAGGAATACCAGATGTCGCTGTCAAGCACGCGGGCGATCACGCTCATTTTTTCGTCTGTCTCTTTGTTCATGGACATGACTAAGCCTTCTCAATGCGGATGCGCGGGTCGACAACGACGTAAAGGATGTCGACGATCAGGTTGATGAAAACAAAGAGAAAAGCGATCATGAGAAGGTACGCTGCCATGATCGGTACATCGACGTCTTGCACCGCTTGCAGGAACATCAGCCCAATACCCGGCCACTGAAAGACGGTTTCGGTGATAATGGCAAAAGCAATGATCGACCCAAGTTGCAGACCAGTGATTGTGATGACGGGGATCATCGTGTTTTTCAAAGCATGCCCAAAGTGGACAGCCCGCGGGGTTAGCCCCCTTGCGCGGGCAAATTTGATAAAGTCGCTGCGCAGGATTTCCATCATCTCAGAGCGCACCAACCGCATGATCAACGTCATCTGGAACAATCCCAAAGTGATCGCCGGCAAAATCAGCGCTTTCAAACCAGAGACTGTGAGCAATCCGGTGGACCATCCTGCAATGTCAACAACCTCTCCGCGTCCAAAACTTGGAAGCTTCTGCAGTTGAACCGAAAAGACATAGATCAGCAGAATACCGATCAAGAATGTCGGCAAGGAAATACCGACAAGCGAGATCGCCTGGAACAGCTTTGTCAGAACACTGTCTTTATAGAGGGCTGTGAATACGCCCATCGGAATACCTGCACATAAAGCGAAAATGGCCGAGACCAGAGCCAGTTCGAGCGTTGCAGGCAATCGATCTCCTAGCATGTCTGCAACGGGACGTTTGAATTGATAGGATGTTCCAAAATCGCCCATGGCAGCGCTGGAAATGAAATTCCAATACTGCATTGGCAATGGCGCGTTCAACCCGAGTGTCTCCCTCAGACGTTCGCGGTCTTCGATAGAGGTTTCTAAACCGACCATCTGGTCGACCGGATCACCGACAAAACGAAACATAACGAATGCAATCAAACCAACGACCAGCATGACGACAATGGATTGTACGAAGCGTTTTATAATGAATGCGAGCATAGCTATCCTATGGTACCGCTACACGGCCCCTTTTTATGGTGAGCATGGCCCTGCGACGTTTCCCGCAGGGCCGTTGGTCTTAGTTCTTGGTGATATGCTCAAATCGCAGAACATTATCCGCACGTTGGGCGACGCTCACATCGTTTGACACCCCCCAAGCGAGACCTTGCTGGTGCAGCGGCAGGTACCCGACTTCGTCCGTGACGATCCTGTAGGCTTGCGTTACGAGATCCAGACGTTTCGCGGCATCGTTTTCAACAAGAATTTCCTTTGCAAGCGCGTCAACTTCTGGGTTGCAATACCCACCAATGTTGAACTGACCGCCTTTCCCAGCATCGTCACGGCACCCATAGAGGTTGGCAAAGATGTTGTGGCTATCCAAAGAACCCGGTGTCCAGCCCAGTAAGTAAAACGAAGTTTCGTACCCACCGGATGCCAGAATTTTTGCAAAGAACTGTGCCTTTGGCTGCGCGTTCACGTTCACCTTTACGCCAACTTTCGCCATCATCGCAGCAACGGCCTGACAGATGGATTCATCATTGACATAGCGGTCATTCGGGCAGTCGATCCGAATTTCAAACCCTTCTGGATACCCTGCCTCTGCCAACAGGGCTTTCGCTTTTTCCGGATCATATGCAAGACGCTCAAACTGGTCCGCATTGTCTAAGAGAAACGGCGAGACCATGACGGCAGAAGGAGTGGCCTGCTTGCGCATGATCCGCGCTGAAATCGCCTCGGCGTCAATCGCGTGATAGAATGCCTGGCGAACACGTATGTCTTTGAACGGGTTCTTGCCTGTTATCGAAGAATTCAACAGCTCGTCACGACGTTGATCCATGCCAAGGAAGATTGTGCGCAACTCAGGGCCTGTCAAAGCCGAAAGTGTGCTACTGGCGTCGATACGTTTGATGTCCTGGGTTGGCACAGGATAAACCATATCCAATTCACCTGACAGCAAAGCAGCGACGCGTGTGGCATCAGCGGAAATCGACGTGAAATTCACTGTATCGATGTTGAATTCGCGGTTGTCCCAGTTCCACCAATTCTCATTGGCTTCGAACTTTGTGCTTACGCCAGAGGTGTGCTCAGAGATCTTGAACGGGCCTGTGCCGTTCGCCTTCAATGAAATTGTGGTTTCTGCAGTGTCTGAAGCCGAGGTCACACGCATAGAGTCATTGGCTTCTGCCCAGTCTTTGTCGATAATCGACCAAAGTTCCCACTCGTAGTGCAGGATTGGGTTGGGCGAGGCCAAAATGACGTCCACTGTATGGTCATCGACGATTTCGAACGTGGCATCGACCGGGACACGGCCTTTCATGTCAGAGCCTTCAGAATTCAAGCGTTCGGCAGAAAACACAACGTCTTCAGCGGTGAAATCGTTCCCGTTGTGGAACTTAACGCCTTTGCGAAGGTGGAAGCGCCAGCGTGTCGGCTCGATAACTTCCCAACTCGTGGCCAATCCGGGCAGGATTTCCAGGTTTGGACCGCGTTTGATCAAACCTTCGTAGACATTGGTGAGAATACCCAAGGTGAATGTTTCACGCAAAGTGTATGGATCAAGGCCTTTAAGGCTGCCTTGGAAGGCATAATCAAAGCTATTTTCAGCCATCGCAGAAGTTGCACAGGCGCCTGCCAATGCTGATGCTGCTAGAAATCTTCCGAATTTGGACATTGTTTTCCCCGCTACGTGTTGTTGGCTCTCGTCTGCGGCGCGTCTGTTGAGCACGAACTAGGACGGAGACTGATTTTTGATATCTCGCATGGTAGCTTTGAACCTTTGGATTGAATGAGAGCGAATTATTGAATAAAAAAAGCGAACAATAGCATTGATTGATTGGGAATTGATATGGATCTCCGGCAACTTCGCGCCTTTGTCGCCGTCGCAGAAGAACTGCACTTTCGCACTGCAGCAGAACGCCTTGGCATGGCGCAGGCCGCAATCTCTACTAAAATCAAAGACCTAGAGAGCGAGCTGGGATTTAAGTTGTTTTTCAGAACCACCCGGCATGTCAGCCTGACGCAGGCAGGAGCGGTTTTTCTGGAGAGCGTGCGCGACACGTTGAACACACTGGAAAACGGCGTTGCAGCGGCAAGTGCTGCGGCAGACAACAGGCTTGATCGTCTGCGCATCGGCGGGATTGATGGCGCTTTGATCTGGTATCTGCCGCCCATTCTGAGGGATTTCACCGCCAAGTTTCCCTCCGTCTCCCCAACAATGACTGAATCGTCCAGTTCTGAAGATCAGATCGATAGTCTTGAAAGCCACCACATTGATATCGCGTTTTTCCGCCCTCCCACAATGCGCCCTGGGGTTAAATTTGAGCTGCTTTTGCAAGAGCGCATCTACGTCGCTTTGCCCCGAAATCACAGGCTCGCCACAAGGACGGGGCCCGTCTCAATCAAAGAGCTGGCAGATGATCCTGTCATCTCATATCCCATCCATGCCCGGCCACATCTCAACAGGCTCATTGTGAATGGTTTTGCCAAAGCTGGGGTGCGCCCGAAGATTATCATGGAAGTCATCGACAAGTTTACAACCCTTCAACTTGTTGCGCGCGGCATTGGTGTAGCCTTCGTTCCTGAATGGATAGGAGCCCTATACTTGCCCAACATGCCGCTGAGACCTTTGGCAGAAGAAGACCTCACACTTCAATTTGGTGTGGCCTGGCGCGAAAATGACCGCAACGAGACCCTGCGCGAATTCCTTATCCCGGTACGCGAGCATGCCGCTAGCGGGCAGAAAAAACTTGATGATATCTGGGCAAGTAGAAGTGAGCAGCAAGACTGGGCAAGCAATTTGGACCATCGGTCCTGGGATACGGAATAATTATATAGAAAATTCCTGTTTATGAACGTCTTGGCAATTGCGTACCCTTTCTGCGAGCGTCAAACAGGAGACCGCTATGCCTATGCTAGTGAATAACCGTATTTCATCTTTGGTCCCCGAAGTAACAGGTTGGCGGCACTGGCTGCACCAGAACCCCGAACTCCTGTTCGACTTGCCAAAAACACAAGAATTCATCCTCAACACATTGGCAAAAATCGGCATCACAGATGTGTATACCGGATTGGGAAAAACAGGTGTGGTTGCGATTATTGAAGGTCAGCAGAGTGGCCCGATGATTGGACTACGTTCTGATATGGACGCGTTGCCCTTATTTGAGCTTTCCGACATCCCCCACAAATCGAACGAGAACGGCAAGATGCACGCCTGTGGGCATGATGGTCACACTGCAATGCTGCTAGGTGCCGCACAATATTTGCAAGAAACGCGTAATTTTGCCGGCCGCGTTGCCTTGGTCTTTCAACCAGCCGAAGAAGGTGGCGTGGGCGCAAATGCGATGCTCAAGGACGGGTTGTTTGAAAAATTCGACATCTCGGAAATTTATGGCATGCACAATATGCCAGGATTACCGGTTGGCGAATTTGCACTGTGCCATGGCCCGTCTCATGCTGCAGTTGATACGTTTGAAGTCCAAATTGAAGGCAGCGGGGCACATGCTGCACGCCCCCATCAAGGGGATGATCCCATTGCAGCGGCAAATGCAATCTACAATGCGTTTCAAACCATCATCACCCGCGATACCGATCCCATCCGCAATGGTCTGATCTCTGTCACCGCGATCCAGTCCGGGGAGGCGTTCAATGTGGTCCCGCAATCTGCGCTGATACGCGGCACCGTGCGCACATTGCACGCCGACACCCAACACATCATTGAAAAACGCATGGGCGAAATCTGCGCCGGGGTCGATCTGAGCCACAAAGTAAATTCCACGCTGGACTATCAACGCAAATGCCCAATCAACTTCAATCATCGTAGTCCGTCAGAATACGCCCTCACAGCGGCCCGTAGCGTGGCGGGCATTGCCGCTGTCGACGAAAATTACCCACCACGTCTGGGTGGAGAGGATTTTTCATTTATGTTGGAAAAAGTCCCCGGTGCTGTGATCAACACAGGCAACGGCGACACGGCGGGGCTGCACAATCCCAAATTCGATTTTGCAGACGAAGCGATCCCCTATGGCATTTCGTTCTGGACAAAGCTCGTTGAAACACGCCTTCCGATGGTCGTATCAGACAAGCCGGATTGATCATCAGAAGCCTTGAGAGCGTGAATTCCATGAGACGATGAGGCGCGTGTCTCAGCCAGAGCAGCAGCACGATTTAGCTCTAGGTCTTACATCGCAATTTTCTTCGATGGTATCGAGCCACTGTTCATTGCTGCATTCTACGAGCGTTTGAGTCGCTAAATTCGGGAAGCAGCCGTTCCCAAAAAAGTCGTCAAAGTCCGGTTTGTCCGCAAAGCAGACATCTGGGCAGAATGTAGCGAAGGGCTGCTTCCCGCCATTTCCACCTCGGGCGGAGTGGCAGCTAGCTACGGTTCAGGGTATGCTCTGAAGGTCATGCGAGAGCATATGGAGCAGGTGTGGTGATTGATATTCTACTGGATATTTTTTGAATGAATAAAGCCCGCGCATTCAACCCGTTCTTGTGTGCCAGGACCGATAAGCTCATGGCGCTCATCGCAGAAGTACAGGTCCAAATGAGTGGGTATGAAGCTTATCACGAGACCCGCAAGAGAGCTCGAAGACCCGCTGACCAGGTAACCTATGACCGTACGGTTGAAGCCATCCTGTGTGATCTCTGTGCTGTAGAGCTTGGGCCTGACAACGACAGCATACATCTCCCCCTCAGCAATAAAGTCCTGAGGTCAAAGTCACGATACAAAGGGACAGCCTTGGGCAAAACCCTTCCAGACATCCTGAAGGTCATGTCAGCACCTGAGATGAGCTTTGTCGTCGTCGAGAAAGGCCACAGCACCTTCAAGATTGTTGATGATGAGCTGAACGTAGCCTTTGCGGGAGGACGACAGACCATACTGAAGGCAGGCCCAAAGTTGCTGTCACGCATAGAACGCTTTGGCATCACAAGAACTGACGTGGGTCACGCACCTGAGGAGGAAGTGTTGGTCCTTCGTGCTCCCAAACGTCATTCAAACAGCATTGCTGCGTATCAAGAGTATGAGGATGACGAGACAACCCTCGCCCTGCGTCAGCAGATGACCGACCTCAATGCCTGGCTCTCCACTGCAGATATCACCTGCAGCCTCCCCCAAGTGGACCCAGCCCAACGTCGCCTACGTCGCATCTTCAACAACTCAAACTTCGCACAGGGCGGCAGACTCTACGGTGGGTTTTGGCAGGCCATGTCCTCGGATGAACGTCAGGAGCATATCCTCATCGAGGGTGATTGGTGTGTTGAGCTAGACTACGGACAGATGAGCTTGGCAATCCTGTATGGACTAACAGGTGCCAAACCTCCTGAGGGGGACCTGTATGACCTGTCAGCAGAAGGCATTCCAACAGACTACCGCAAAGGCATCAAAACAGTCATCCAAGCCCTCATCAACAGCAGTAAGGTACCCACTAAGATGCCTAAGGGTGTCCGAAAGCTCATACCTTCAAGGTACAGCATCAAAGACATCCTCGAGGCTGTGGCGAGAAAGCATCCAGCAATCTACCCACAAATGACCTCAGGGATAGGAATGCAGCTGTTCCGTAAGGAGTCCGATATCTTGGTCGATGTTCTTCTGACCCTAAAGACCCAAGGTATTGTTGCACTTCCCATTCACGATGCGGTCGTTGTTCGGGATAACAACTCAGACAAAGCTAAGGCTGTCATGAAGAAGGTCTTCAGGGAGCATACAGGTATCACCCCAGATGTGAGCTTAGGATAGTCTCAGTATAAACCTAGAATGGGTATCTAGTGGGGGTATGTTGTTGTAGATAATCGATAAGAACAACATCAATACACAAGGACCTAAGGGGGGTATTTAACCCTCTTCATATAGGGGACCCGTAAGGAACTGGTATCCTTGTTGATGTCTTCAGAACCCTAAGAACATCCTGGGGTAGCCCTAGAGGGTGAGTATGTTTGTGGTAGAATGACAGAAGAACAATAACACCCTAAGGGGACCCTCTAACCCTCTTCATATAAGGGACCCGTAAGGAGACCCGAGGAAGGGTGGCAACATAGCATGTCACCACCGACAAGAACCCCCCACTACCCTATCGAGATGCTAATCCTGAGGGGCATATGGGGAGGCCCTAGTGTGTCCACATAGGGGGCCCGTAAGCGGGTATTGTCACCCTCCATCAGTATGCAGAGTAATCGAAGGAGCATCAAAGCCTAGGTCGAGATTCTGGGCTGCCTACTAGCCTACCAGCCTACTTGCCTAATTAGATACCTGGGTACTCGGGTACTCGGCTAGTTGGGTACTTGAAGGCACTGCCCACTCCGTCCCAAAAGTGAGAACTTTTAGGCCTCTATGATGATAACAACCATCATGGAGACCAATCATGTTTACGACCTTCACAGCCCTTGCTCTTGCAGGGGGTGCCCTTCGGCTTGTCCTGCAGTGGCAGCTGCGCAAACGCTGGGACATCTCACTGGCAGTCCCACAGATACTCGCAGGGGCCCTTGTAGTGCTGGCTGGCTTGCCTGAGTTCATCAAGCCCTTCCCCTTTCCAGTTCCGCTAAGTCTTACCTTGGGCCTACTGTTGCCTGACCTCCTGCTGAGGAGGGCTTAGGATGACTGACCTTACCATCACCCCAGGCAGCACTGTGTTGATTGCCGGCTTTGACGACATCCCCGCGCATCAGTTCTTGGTGGAGGAGGTCTTTCAGGACTGCATCACAGGCACTGCCCTCACAGGTCCCCTTGCTGGGGAGTACGGAGAACCAGACATCACTTTGGTTCTGCGGGTCTTGTCGAGACCAACCTAAGCCAAGAGCACGTCAGGGAAGGGCTTAGTCCCTGAGCCCCCTTGGCGCTGTTCATAAAAACCCACCCCATCACACAAACCAGGGCAATTGCCCCAGAAGGGAGACGTCATGTCACCTCAGATTAAGTACGCCTACAAGACCCACAACACTTGGGTCTACCGCAGAACCTACCCTAAGGCACTGCAACCCCTCTTAGGCTCTGCCCTCAAGCAGTCCCTCAAGACAGGGGATGCCACCCAAGCCAAAGCGCGTGTTGCTGAGCTGAACACAACCTTCACAACCCTCATCAAGGAGGCTCAGGCCCATGCCCTTGCTACCTTTAACACCGCTCCTGCCACTACTGCCCAAACTCCTCGACTGGCTGTGGGTCGCCCTCGATATCAGCGTGCTCGTCTTCTGGGTGAGCGGTTGGTAGCAGAGCTAGCACAGGTCTACCTTGCTGAGGTGTCTCAGCGTCTCCGCCCCGGCAGCTACAAGTCGGTGCGCTTTGCGCTTGAGCTGCTGTCCTCACATCTAGGCAAGCACTCTGTTGGTGACTTGTCCCTCTCCCAGGGAAAGGAGGTCCTGGGGTACATCACTAAGCTCTCTCCCAATGTGCGTAAATATAGGGAAGGGAAAGAAGCTGGCCTAGCTCAGCTCGCTGCCATCTCCAGCGCGCAGGAGGGCATCACCCTGGCACCCCAGACCCAAGCCCGTATCCTCAAGCAGATGTCCCAGTTCCTTGACTGGTGTGTTGGGGAGGGAGAGCTAGGCACCAACCCCTGGGAGGCCCTCAAGGTCAAAGACAGGCCAGAGGTACATCCCCATGGGGTGCTGACGGATGAACAGGTCAGTGTGTTGCTGGTGGCCGAGGACAGGGTGCTGCACAGTGCACTCTTGTTCGGCTTGCTTACAGGCATGCGCTCTGGTGAGCTCTGCGGGCTCATGGCAGAGGACATCACAGCAAAGGGCAACCTAGGGCGGTTTGTCAGCATCAGGCCGAACGTGGTGAGACTTCTGAAGTCCAAGGCCGCAGAGCGGGAGGTGCCACTTCATGGGGTTCTTGAGCAGCTGTTGGATACTGCTCTGCCGAGGGCTGGTAGGCTGTTCCCGTATCTCACTGTCGATAAAGTGGTGAAGCGGTATGGCTACCTGCGCCGCCTCCACCCAGAGCTCAGCGGCACCGTGTTCCACTCTACCCGTAAGTGGTTCATCACCCAGTGTGAGCGCACTGGCGTTCCCGAGCACTTCACCGCAAGTCTGGTCGGGCATCACTCGGCTAGGTCCGCCAATAAGCTGACTTACGGGCTGTACTCCGCAGGGATATCCGATGCGCAGAAGCGAGAGATTGTGGAAGGGGTCAGAGTGCCTGTGGGCTGAGGCGTTGTGATCCCCCCGTCCGGCTGCCCTTCGCGGGTGGTCAGGCGGGGGTATGGCGACTGATT
>Ga0209199_1002581_pt1 | contig 19041 bp, 16 predicted proteins | sample COGITO_mtgs_1105_7_FD_184805 | JGI IMG/M metagenome (GOLD analysis project Ga0209199, IMG submission 184805) | Pelagic marine microbial communities from North Sea - COGITO_mtgs_110523 (SPAdes) (version 2) | ecosystem: Environmental > Aquatic > Marine > Epipelagic ...
ACCGTCAAATGGTTTAACACTTCAAAAGGCTTCGGCTTTATCGCACCCGATGGCGGCTCTAAAGATGTATTTGTACACATCTCTGCTGTTGAGCGTGCCGGCTTGACTGGTTTGAATGATGACCAAAAAGTAACATTCGATATCGAACCTGGCCGTGACGGCCGCGAAAGCGCGACAAATATCGCTTTGGCATAAGGGCAGGCCTTCGATTTTGAGCCAATACCTTTCAGATTTGTAACGGGCGTGCCGGAAATGGCGCGCCCTGTTAGCTTTTTAGCCGCAAACGCTGAGAGGTAATGAAAAACCCTTTGAATATTCCTTGTTTGTGGCGCTTTTCGCTTGCCAAGATACAGGGGGGCGCTTAAAGCAATCGTACTTCGCAGGCGGGGTTTGGGCCTTTGAGGGAGAAATCCTCAAGTGTCCGCCGGTTGAGAGCAATCTCTGACATCCCCGCTGAGGCATAAACCGGAAAGGAAATGGCAATGGCCGCAGATTTCACAATGCGCCAGCTCTTGGAAGCAGGCGTACACTTTGGACACCAGACACAACGCTGGAACCCACGTATGGGTCAATTCATCTATGGAGAGCGTAACGGCATCCATATCATGGATTTGACACAGACCGTTCCAATGCTCGATGCCGCTTTAAAAGCCATCCAAGACACCGTTGCAAAAGGCGGCCGTATCTTGTTCGTTGGTACAAAGCGTCAAGCTCAAAATCCAGTTGCAGAAGCTGCTGAGAAATGTGCGCAATATTACATGAATCACCGTTGGCTGGGCGGCACGCTGACCAACTGGCAAACCGTGTCCAAATCTATTAGTCGTTTGAAAGACATTGATGAAAAAATGGAAACAGGTTTTGCAGGCCTGACTAAAAAAGAGCGTTTGGGCATGGAACGCGACCAAGCCAAATTGCAGGCCTCATTGGGCGGTATCCGTGAAATGGGCGGTGTTCCTGATCTGTTGTTCGTCATCGATGTGAACAAAGAAGATCTGGCCATTGCAGAAGCTAAAAAGCTGGGCATCCCAGTGGTGGCTGTGGTTGATACAAATTGTCCACCAGATGGCATTGATTACGTTATTCCTGGCAATGACGACGCAGCGCGAGCGATTGCTCTCTATTGCGATCTTGCAGCGCGTGCAGCCTTGGAAGGCATGTCGACACAGCTGGGCGCCGCTGGCGTTGACCTAGGCTCTATGGAAGAGACTGTCGCGGAGGAGGCCATGGTTGAAGCCGCTGCGGAAAATGCTCCAGCCGTTGAAGCTTGATCCCAGATTGGAAGGTTACATCGGTGTCGGGAAACCGCAGCTGATATTCTCTATATAGGAAAAGGAACACGATTATGGCGATTACTGCTGCAATGGTGAAAGAAATGCGCGAGAAATCTGGCGCAGGCATGATGGATGCCAAAAAAGCACTGACCGAAAACGATGGCGATATGGAAGCGGCAATGGATTGGCTGCGCACCAAAGGTCTCGCCAAGGCTGCAAAGAAATCCGGTCGTACAGCTGCTGAGGGCCTTGTGGCCGTGGCCGTGCAAGACGGCAAGGGTGTTGCGGTTGAAGTAAACTCAGAAACTGATTTCGTCGGCAAAAACGCAGATTTCCAAACTATGGTTGCGAAAATAGCGACCGCTGGATTGTCCGCAGACAGCACAGAGAGATTGGCCGCGACTGTCGTGGACGACAAGCCTGTGGCCGACCTCATCACAGATGCGATTGCCACCATTGGAGAGAACATGTCTTTGCGCCGTATGGCAGCAGTTTCAGCGGAAACGGTTGTGTCCTATGTTCACAATGCAGCTGCCGACGGTATGGGCAAGATCGGCGTCTTAGTTGGCATGTCTGGCAACAATGAAGCTTTCGGCAAGCAGGTTGCAATGCATATCGCGGCGGCCAATCCTGCAGCTTTGAATGAAGCTTCTCTCGATCCTGCGGTTGTTGAAAAGGAAAAGCAAATACAGATGGATATTGCCCGCGAAAGCGGCAAGCCTGAAGCTGTAATTGAAAAAATGATAGTGGGCCGTATGAAAAAATTCATGGCGGATTCAACGTTGATGGGTCAAACTTTTGTGGTCAACCCAGATCTGACGGTTGAAGCAGCGGCCAAAGAAGCTAACGTCGAGGTCACAGGATTTGTGCGCCTTGAAGTGGGCGAGGGCATTGAGAAGGTAGTGGAAGATTTCGCTGCCGAAGTTGCGAAAACGATGAAAGGTTAAAACACCCTGAATCGGATTTTAAAAGGCGTCCTTCGAGGCGCCTTTTTTGCTTTTGAGGCGGCGCGGCGGCTCAGTGCTTCTCCTGATCATCCAACAAGGTTTATTTACTTCATAATCTATATTATGTTAAATTATAACCTCAAGACTATAACACTTGGCCCGATCATGCCTCAGGAATTACCGTTAACCCATTGGCAAAGCGTCGCATATTAGACTGATAGCCCACAGCGGATTCTAGAAGCCCTTCAATTTCTGCTTCGGTCAAGCCACGCACTACCTTGCCGGGCGCACCCACGACCAGAGAATTGTCAGGTATAATTTTGCCTTCGGTGATCAAAGCGCCGGCGCCGATCAAGCAGTTGCGGCCAATATGAGCACCGTTCAAAACAATGGCGCCCATACCAATCAGGCTTTGGTCGCCAATCGTGCAGCCGTGCAAAGTTGCTTTATGCCCGATGGTGCAATTGCGGCCTATGCTCAGAGGATAGCCAATATCCGTATGTAGAACAGAATTTTCCTGCACATTTGAACCTGACCCAATGTTAATCCACTCATTATCCCCACGCAGCGTTGCGCCAAACCAGACCGAAGCGCCAGCCATAAGGCGCACTTTTCCGATCACATTGGCGTCTGGCGCCACCCAATAATCAGAATTATTAGGAAATTCTGGTTTTACTTCCAATAACTTATAAATCATTGTTCATCTCAAATTCGGTTTGCAGCGCGCGGACATGTTCGACCAGACCGGGCTGTTGACTCCGGCGCAGGCGCTCAGTTGTGACAATGGTTTTCAACTTTTCTTCCGTGGCATTGAGGTCATCATTAATTAGGACGTAATCATACCCAGACCAATGGCTTATCTCATCCCAGCTCTTTTGCATTCGCTTGGCGATTGTCTCCGCGGTGTCTTGTCCCCTGCCCTCAAGTCGGCGTTGAAGTTCTGTGATAGAGGGTGGGAGGATGAAAATTGACAGCACATGCTCTTGCAATGCGGAGTTCGAAATCTGCTGCGCGCCTTGCCAGTCAATGTCGAATAGGACGTCCTGGCCCTTGGCGATGGCCGCCTCAACAGGCCCCGTGGGCGATCCATAAAACTTACCAAAAACATGCGCGTGTTCCAGCATTTCACCATCGCGGACTTGGCGTTTGAAATCCAATTCATCAACGAAAAAATAATCTTCTCCGTCCACCTCTCCCTTGCGCATCGCACGGGTGGTTGCTGAAACTGAGAACGCCAGTGAGGTATCCCAACGCATCAGCCGTCTCGCAAGCGTGGATTTACCTGCCCCGGAAGGAGATGACAAAATTATTAACAGGCCACGCCGCATTATCTCACTCCACATTTTGCACTTGCTCGCGCATTTGATCTATCAAGACCTTCATTTCAAGTCCAATGGCCGTCAATGCCGCTGCCCCTGACTTGGAGCAGAGGGTATTAGCCTCACGATTAAACTCTTGCATCAGAAAATCAAATTTCCGTCCGGACGGCAGCTCGGAAGACAGCAAGAGCTGCGCCGCTGCTGCATGGGCCCTCAGACGGTCAATTTCCTCGGTAACATCACTTTTCACCGCTAAAATCGCCATTTCTTGCGCCAAACGCTCGGGATCAACGTCTTGTTTTAGACGCGCCAAGGCGGCCCTAAAATTTTCTTCAAAGCTTTTATCTCGGTCGCTCAATGTGTCCTGCGCTTGGGCGATCAACCTTTCCGTCTGCATCAGACTGTCGGTGAGGATGCGATGCAAGGCTGCACCTTCGGCTTTTCGGGAGGCTTGAAATTGGGCAAGCAGCTCTGGCATATATCCAGACAAAACCTGCATGACCTCTTGCTGCGCTGCTGTATTGGCTTCCACATTTATAAATCCATTTTGCGTCGCGATTTCAGACAGACTCAGCGGTGCTACAGACAGGCCTTTTGACGCGGCAAGATCCGCCAAAACAGAAGCATTGGACAATATATGTTCCAATTTATCCGGATCTATTTGCCTCTGGCCCTGTTCGATCCCATGAGAAATTTTCAGTGAAAATTGCAACGATCCGCGTGCAACCTGGGATGAAATGGCCTTGCGTACAGTTTGATCAAAGCCAGTCAACCACTCAGGTACCCGCGTGCGAATGTCCAGTCCTTTATTGTTTACACCGCGCAGCTCCATGGACCAATCATAGGGGCCAGACGCGCCACTCATGGAGGCCATGCCCGTCATTGATGTTAACATGCCACCCTCCCAAGCCGACCTATTCTGTCTACGTTAAATTTTTCTTCAATAAAATGTTAAATTTGAATGAAATTTTTAACACTCTTTTTATCAAAATATTGAGAACGTGGTTATCAGAACCTTAACCACAGTCTTGCCGGTTTAACGGTGGGCAATGAGGACCCATGCAATTACCGTTTACGACTATTCCAGCTAGCGTTCACCCAAAACCGGCTACAGCGCTCGCTTTACAGCCTGTGGCAAGCCCGTTGCCGGGCGGATCAAATCTCCCTTTGGCCGTCTCTCCCCTGTCATACGCTTAGTCCCTACTTATCTGAAACTTGTGTCATTGGCCTGTCAGCATTGAACCAGAGCGTCATTCGCATTACCAACGCGCAATTGAACCAGCTGCTGGCGCACGACAGCCGCGGTCAAATGCCAGACAGGCTTTGCCGTCCATCAATCAAACCACGGTTTGAACTTCTGGTTTCACAGGTTTCCGTCCGGCAATCCCCAATGAGCGTCACCTTATTATTCCAGACCTTTGGTCAAGACGCGGCGCTGACAGTACTGCCACTTTTGGACCAGCAGGGGCAGTGTCGTCAGGCGCTGGCCACGCTGGATCTCGCCGGTGGTCAATTTTGCTGCGAGACAATCCAGGACACAGCGCCATTTTCCGTTCTTAAACCAGTGTATTATGCAAGGCGCCCCTGCCCAAGCCCCAAAGAAAATGACGCGCTTTTGCTTTTTATGGGAGGCAAAAAAGGCGCACAAAACCCTGCGCGCCCATATCTAAAACTGGTCAGTTGGTCCTAGACGGCCAGACGCGCTGCACGGGTTTTGTTGGTCTGGCTCAGCTCTTCAGCGACCAAAAAAGCCAATTCTAGAGATTGTGATGCATTCAATCGCGGATCACAGGCTGTGTGGTAGCGATCTGACAAATTCTCATCCGTCACAGCCCGCACGCCGCCGGTGCATTCCGTAACGTCTTGGCCAGTCATTTCAAAATGCACGCCGCCCGGCACAGTATCTTCCGCCCTATGGATGGCGAAAAATTCTTGCACCTCACGCAAGACACTCTCAAACGGCCGGGTTTTATATCCGGAAGAGGCTTTGATGGTATTACCATGCATCGAATCACAAGTCCAAACCACATTCGCACCTTCTCGCTTGACCGTTTCGATCAACCGCGGCAGGTGGTCACCCACAGCGCCGGCGCCAAAGCGTGCGATGAGTGTCAAACGCCCCGCTTCATTCTCAGGGTTTATTTTTTCCATCAGAATTTTGAGGTCTTCCGCTGTTGTTGTGGGGCCACATTTCAGTCCAATTGGGTTTTGCACGCCGCGGCAAAATTCCACATGGGCGCCATCGGGTTGGCGCGTTCGATCGCCAATCCAAACCATATGTCCCGATCCCGCCACATAAGTCCCGCTTGTGCTGTCTAAACGGCATAAAGCCTCTTCATACTCCAACAAAAGCGCCTCGTGGGAGGTATAAAAATCAACAGAACTTAGCTCGGCATTTTTCTCAGAGGTCAGCCCTGCTGCCTGCATGAAATCCAATGCATCCGAAATACGGTTCGCCATTTCACGATAGGCCGAGGCCTTTTGCGATTCGGTAAACCCTAGCGTCCAAGAATGCACCTGATGGATATCCGCGTAACCGCCCTTAGAGAACGCGCGCAGGAGGTTCAAAGTTGCGGCTGCCTGCGTGTAGGCTTGCAGCATCTTTTGCGGGTTAGGAATGCGCGCCTCAGGGGTGAAATCCAGGTCATTGATAATGTCACCGCGATAGCTCGGCAATTCGATACCATTCTGGGTTTCTGTGGGGGCAGAACGCGGTTTGGCAAATTGCCCGGCCATCCGGCCAACTTTTACCACTGGAACTTTCGCACCATAGGTTAAGACCATGGCCATCTGCAACATTACTTTAAACGTATCGCGGATATTGTCAGCGGAGAACTCTTTAAAGCTTTCGGCGCAATCACCGCCCTGCAACAAAAACGCCTCACCGCGGCTGACCGAAGCCAATTGCTTGCGCAAGGCGCGCGCTTCACCAGCAAAGACCAGCGGAGGATATTGCCGCAACTTCTGCTCAGCCGCAGCCAAAGCTGCTTCATCCACATAGTCGGGCATCTGAACTCTCGGCTTATTGCGCCAATCAGATTTTTGCCAGCTGTTCATAATCAAATGCTCCGGTGTTGTGTTAGCGTTATCGTGGATGAGTTTATCGTGATTTTCGTTGATAAACCACCGAAAAATGTGCCTGATAGCAATAGAGTCTTGACCTGGTTTATCATCAAGGTCACAGGGGGCTATGTAGCGCAGATCGGGGCACGGTGAAGGGTAATCCGTATGGATGTATTTGGTCAACTCGAAGGAACAATTGAGGCGCCAGCCAAGCCGCGACGCTTTGTGTTTGTGCTGCTCGAACAGTTCACAATGCTGAGCTTTTCAGCAGCGGTCGAATCTTTGCGGATCGCGAACCGCATGTCAGGGCATGACCTTTATACATGGACTTTGATGTCTGAAAGTGGGGCGCCCGTATTCTGCAATGCGGGGATTGAATTTGTTGTCCAGCATGAGCTGGTTGATGTGTTGCGCGACGATACAGTCATGATTTGCGGCGGCGTAAACATCAAAACTGCCTCCACTAAGAAAATTGTCAGCTGGCTGCGGCGCGAGTCGCGCCGAGGGCCTTTGATAGCCGGGTTATGCACGGCGGGTTATACGCTGGCGAAAGCCGGACTGCTCGACGGCAAACGCGCTACGATCCATTGGGAAAATCAAGACAGTTTTATTGAGGAGTTTGAGGAAGTCCAGCTGACCAAGTCAGTCTTTGTTGTTGATGGCAATCGCATTACTACCGCCGGTGGTACCTCATCGATTGATCTCATGCTGAAACTCATTGCACAGGATCATGGCGAGGATTTAGCTAATTCGGTTGCTGACCAGATGATATATTCCTCTATTCGTACCGATCAAGACACTCAGCGGCTTTCGATTCCGACGCGCATTGGAGTGCGCCATCCAAAATTGAGCCAAGTGATCCAGAAAATGGAACAAAATATCGAAGAGCCGATCAGCCCTTCAATTTTGGCCCGAGATGTAAATATGTCGACCCGACAGCTTGAGCGCTTGTTCCGCCGCTATCTCAACCGCTCGCCAAAACGCTATTACATGGAGCTACGTTTGCAGAAAGCCCGTAATTTATTGATGCAAACAGATATGTCGGTGATCAATGTAGCTTTGGCCTGTGGCTTTGCCTCGCCTTCACATTTTTCGAAATGTTACCGGGCTCATTATGATACCACCCCTTACCGAGAACGCGGCGCGCAATCGTCGCGCCTGGCGTATTGAGGCAGCATTTCGAACCACGTGCAAGGTAAATTCATTTCTAGGGTGCGCGAAATGCGTTAAGAATCGCTTCCTTTTTGGCATCACCCCTTCTATCGTCTGAAACAGTAAAAATAACAAAACGGGAGAATGTTATGAGAAAACTGCTGCTGGCCACTACGGCTGTTGCATTATCCGCGGGTGCTGTGTCTGCGGAAGATATTAAAATCGGTGTTATCATTGGGTTCACCGGTCCTATTGAATCGCTCACCCCTCAGATGGGCGCAGCGGCCGAAATGGCCATGGCAGAAGTTAGCGCCAGCGGTGCACTGCTTGGCGGCTCTACCGTGACCTCTGTACGCGGCGACTCGACCTGTATCGATGCGGGCGCAGCAACAGCTGTCGCCGAGCGTTTGATTACCTCTGATGGTGTCAAAGGCATCATGGGCGCCGATTGCTCTGGCGTGACCGGTGCTATTTTGTCTAACGTGGCCTTGGCCAACGGGATTGTGATGATTTCACCATCCGCCACATCCCCCGCCCTGTCTACGGCAGAAGACAATGGTTTGTTCTTCCGCACTGCGCCGTCTGATGCGCGTCAAGGTGTTGTGATGACAGACGTCTTGTTGGAAGAAGGCATCGACACTGTCGCTGTAACTTATACCAACAATGACTACGGCAAAGGTTTGGCTGACAGTTTCCAAGCTGCATTTGAAGCGGCAGGTGGTACCGTGACAATCAACGCCGCGCATGAAGATGGTAAGGCAGATTACTCTGCTGAGATCGGCGCTTTGGCGGCAGCCGGTGGCGACCGTTTGGTCGTGGCAGGTTATGTCGATCAAGGTGGGTCCGGCATCGTCCGTGCCGCTTTGGATTCTGGCGCCTTTGACACATTCCACTTCCCAGACGGCATGATTTCCGCAAAATTGGTTGAGAACTTCGGTTCTGACCTCGATGGCTCCAGCGGTCAGGTGCCCGGCACAGACAGTGCAGGTGCCGGTATCTTCGCAGCCATGGCTGGCGATGACTTTGATGGCACATCTCCATTCGCGGCGGAATCATATGACGCAGCGGCCTTGATTATGTTGGCCATGCAAGCAGCCGGCTCCTCGGATTCAGCAGCGTACAAAGAAAAAGTTATGGCAGTGGCAAATGCGCCTGGTTTGAAAATCCAACCTGGCCAGCTCGGCTTGGCCTTAAAGGCCGTTGCCGCAGGTATCGACATTGACTACGAAGGCGCAACAGCCGTTGAGCTGATCGGTGGCGGCGAGTCAGCTGGTAACTACCGTCAGGTTGGCTATGAGGACGGTGCTGAAATAACTGTTAAATACCGCTAAACACAGCCATATGAGTAACTACAGCCCCGTTTTTTAACGGGGCTGTTTGCGTGCAATGACTATTGGAGACTTGGCATGATCAAGGTTGACAACTTGCATCGCCATTTTGGCGGTTTTCGCGCCGTAGATGGAGCATCTTTGGAAATACGTGAGGGCTCTATCACTGGTTTGGTTGGCCCGAATGGTGCTGGCAAAACCACACTATTTAACGTGATCGCAGGTGTTTTGCCGCCCACATCCGGCCGTGTCACTATGGCGAGCGACGATATCACCGGCATGGATCCGCATGAATTGTTTCACAAAGGGCTGCTGCGCACCTTCCAAATTGCCCATGAATTTAGCTCTATGACAGTCCGCGAAAACCTGATGATGGTGCCCGGTGGCCAATCAGGGGAAACCCTTTGGAACACTTGGTTTGGACGCAAGCGCATCGCGAATGAAGAGCGCGCGCTACAAGCGAAGGCCGATGAAGTTTTAGAATTTTTGACCGTGGATCATTTGCGCGAAGAGAAAGCTGGCAACCTCTCTGGGGGGCAGAAAAAATTACTCGAGCTTGGCCGCACCATGATGGTGGACGCGCGTATAGTGTTTCTTGATGAAGTCGGCGCGGGGGTCAACCGCACGCTCCTCAACACCATTGGCGATGCTATTATTCGGCTCAATAAAGAGCGTGGCTATACGTTTTGCATGATTGAGCATGACATGGAATTCATTGGCCGCCTATGCGACCCAGTGATTGTTATGGCCGAGGGCAAGGTGCTGGCTGAGGGAACAATTGACCAGATCAAAGCAAATGAACAGGTGATTGAAGCTTATCTTGGCACAGGACTAAAAAATAAAGGCGCAGCAGAATGACTGAACCCTTCTTAATCGGCGAGTCCATGACCGGCGGCTATGGCCGGGGCGCCGACATTTTGCATGACTGCACCATTGCAGTGAACCCCGGTGAGATTGCTGTGATTGTTGGCCCCAATGGCGCCGGAAAATCCACTGCTATGAAAGCAGTTTTTGGCATGCTTAACATTCACAAAGGCTCTGTGCGCTTGAAAGGTGAGGACATTACCGATCTGACGCCTCAAGACCGTGTGGCCAAGGGCATGGCCTTTGTGCCTCAAACATCAAATATTTTTACGTCCCTGACGGTTGAGGAAAATTTAGAAATGGGGGCGTTCCTGCGCCGCGATGATATTCGCGTAACGATGGAGCAGATTTTTGATCTCTTTCCCATTCTGCGCGACAAACGTAAGCAGGCGGCGGGCGAGCTGTCTGGCGGGCAGCGCCAGCAGGTGGCCGTTGGTCGGGCTTTGATGACGCAACCTAAAGTTCTGATGCTGGACGAACCCACAGCTGGCGTTTCGCCGATTGTGATGGATGAGCTATTTGACCGGATCATCGAGGTTGCCCGCACGGGTATTTCGATCTTAATGGTTGAGCAAAATGCCCGCCAAGCGCTGGAGATAGCAAATCGCGGCTATGTGCTAGTGCAAGGCACAAATCGTTTCACCGACACAGGCGCGGCACTTTTGGCCGATCCAGATGTGCGCAAATCATTCTTGGGGGGCTAGTCGATGGTTGATCTTTTAAATGCAATGATTGTGCTTTCCAATTATGTTCTGATCCCTGCCCTCGCATATGGCAGCCAATTGGCCCTCGGCGCACTGGGCGTAACTTTGATTTATGGCATCCTGCGGTTTTCCAACTTTGCCCACGGGGACACGATGGCCTTTGGCGCTATGGTAACCATTCTGGTGACCTGGCTGTTTCAAGGCTGGGGCATCTCGATTGCCCCCATGCCGACGGCGCTTTTGGCCATTCCATTTGGTATCGCTGCCACAGCCACACTATTGCTGACCACGGACCGGCTGGTCTATCGGTTTTACAGGCAACAAAAAGCGGCGCCAGTCATATTGGTCATCGTCTCAATGGGGGTGATGTTTGTGATGAATGGCTTGGTGCGTTTTATCATAGGACCGAACGATCAAAGGTTCTCCGACGGCGAGCGATTCATCATATCAGCGCGGGAGTTCAAAAAACTCACAGGGCTTTCAGAGGGTTTAGCCTTTAAAACTACCCAGGGCATCACCATTGTCACAGCCGTAATTGTGGTTATCGCATTGTTTTGGTTTCTCAACCGCACCCGCACGGGGAAATCCATGCGCGCTTTTTCGGACAATGAGGATCTGGCGCTGCTCTCGGGCATCAACCCCGACCGGGTGGTGATGGTAACATGGCTCATCGTTGCGGGTCTGGCCGCAACCGCCGGGGCGCTTTATGGATTAGATAAATCCTTCAAGCCATTCATTTACCTACAACTTCTCTTGCCAATATTTGCTGCGGCTGTGGTGGGCGGCTTGGGAAATCCGCTGGGGGCAATTGCGGGGGGCTTTGTTATCGCTTTCTCAGAGGTCCTAATTACTTACCCGCTCAAAAAGGTTCTTGGCTACCTCCTGCCTGATCGTTTCGAGCCCGATACATTGGTCCAGCTTCTGTCTACAGATTATAAGTTCGCCGTGAGTTTCACGATTTTGCTTATCGTATTGCTGTTCCGCCCGACCGGATTGTTTAGGGGGAAATCCGTATGAGCATTAATTACAAGAATATTAGTCTGTTTTTTTTGGTGGCCTGTCTCATTTTGGGCACGGGCTTTGTTCAAAGCTGGAACACGGCGCTTTTCATCCTCAATATGGGATTGGTTTCAGCGATCATGGCGCTAGGGGTCAACCTACAATGGGGTTTTGCCGGTCTATTCAACGTCGGAATCATGGGATTTGTGGCGCTTGGCGGTCTTGCGGCTGTATTGATCTCGATGCCTCCAACGACTGAGGCCTGGACCGCTGGCGGGCTTCAGGTCATACTCGGCTTAATCTTAGGTGCCGCCACAGTAACCTGTTCAATATTGGTACAAATGCGCATGGCAGCCGGCCGCGCGAGAACGCTGCTCACCATCGTTATTTTGATCGGTGGGTTCTTCACCTATCGCGCTGTCTTTGATGGAGGCGTGGCGGTGGTGGAAGCCATTGATGCTGCAGGTACTGGCTATCTTGGTGGGTTAAATTTTGGTGGAGCGAACTACAAAGACTGGGGCTTCATGACGTTGATCTCCTGGCCCGTAGGCGGGCTGCTGGCAGCAGGTGTTGCCTGGCTAATTGGCAAGACCGCTCTGGGTCTGCGTTCGGATTATCTCGCCATTGCAACGCTTGGGATCTCCGAAATCATCATTGCGGTGATGAAAAACGAAGATTGGTTGTCACGCGGCGTGAAAAATGTAATCGGTCTGCCCCGCCCCGTGCCCTATGAAATCGAGCTGCAAGACAGTGCTGGGTTTATTGAACGCACCACAGCGCTTGGGCTTGACCCGGTCACCTCCTCCTCGATTGTTGTCAAACTCGGATACGCCAGTTTGTTTTCGATTGTTTTGGTCATTGTACTCGTTCTGGCACAGCTGGCCCTTGCCAGCCCTTGGGGCCGCATGATGCGGGCCATAAGAGACAATGAGGAGGCCGCCGAAGCGATGGGAAAAAATGTCACAGCACGGCATTTGCAAATTTTCATCCTAGGCTCCGCCATTTGTGGCGTGGCCGGCGCGATGATGACCACGCTAGACAGCCAGTTGACCCCCTCCTCCTATCAACCGTTACGCTTTACATTTTTGGTTTGGGTTATGGTCATTGTAGGTGGTTCGGGCAATAATTTTGGATCAGTCTTAGGTGGATTTCTCATCTTTTTCCTCTGGGTGCAAGTCGAACCCATGGGTGCGATTTTGATGCAGATCCTGACCTCGGGCATGGCCGAGGACAACGGATTACGGCTACACTTGCTGGAATCCGTCGCCCATATGCGCCTCTTAACCATGGGGTTAATATTGATCTTGGTACTTAGATTTGCGCCGAAAGGCTTGATCCCTGAAAAGTAGCTCTTTCCTTTCACCGCGGCGCAGTATAGGCGGCGCGGTGAGCAAGAGAGAGTCACCCAATGGACCTTCGTAATATCGCGATCATCGCACACGTTGACCACGGCAAAACCACTTTGGTGGATGAGCTGTTAAAGCAATCCGGTACGTATCGAGAAAATCAAGCCACCACCGAACGGGCCATGGACAGCAATGACCTGGAACGCGAGCGGGGCATCACCATTCTGGCCAAAGCGACATCGGTCGAATGGAACGGCACGCGGGTCAACATCGTAGACACGCCGGGCCATGCGGATTTCGGCGGCGAGGTGGAACGTATCCTGTCTATGGTCGATGGCGTTGTCTTGTTGGTGGACGCAGCGGAAGGCCCAATGCCACAGACGAAGTTTGTCACCTCCAAAGCATTGGCCCTCGGTCTAAACCCGATTGTGGTGGTAAACAAGGTCGACAAACCCGATGGCGAGCCCGACCGCGCCTTGGATGAATGTTTTGACCTTTTTGCATCATTGGATGCTAATGAGGCCCAATTGGACTTCCCAGTTCTCTACGCGTCTGGTCGCGCAGGCTGGGCAGATGAGGAGCTGGACGGGCCACGCAAGGACCTTTCTGCCTTATTCGAGCTGATCCTGCGCCATGTTAAATCCCCCAAACAGGCTGAAAAAATCCATGAGCCTTTTTCAATGTTGGCCACCACTCTTGGAGCAGATCCATTTATTGGTCGAATTCTGACAGGGCGAGTGGAAACCGGGCGCCTCAAAGCTGGAGAGACGGTAAAGGCTCTATCTCGGGATGGCAGCAAGATTGAGCAGTTCCGCTGCACAAAGATTCTTGCATTCCGTGGCCTGTCGCAAACTGCGATTGATGAGGCCATGGCTGGCGATATCGTGTCCCTGGCAGGCATGACAAAAGCCACTGTTGCGGACACGGTCTGTTCGCCTGAGACCAACGAGGCCCTGCCCTCCTTGCCGATTGACCCACCCACTATATCAGTAACCTTTGGGATCAATGACAGCCCTCTCGCGGGCCGTGACGGCAAGAAAGTGCAAAGCCGGGTGATCCGCAAGCGCTTGATGGAAGAAGCGGAGACCAATGTGGCGATCCGCGTCACAGATACACCAAGCGGCGAGGCCTTCGAGGTTGCGGGTCGCGGCGAGCTACAAATGGGTGTTCTGATCGAGAACATGCGCCGCGAGGGTTTTGAGCTATCAATCAGCCGCCCTCGGGTGTTGTTCAGAGAAGAAGACGGCCAGCGCCTTGAGCCCATCGAAGAAGTGACCGTCGATGTGGATGAAGAATATTCTGGTGTTGTGATTGAAAAGCTGACGGGTTTTCGCAAGGGTGAGCTGGCAGAAATGAAATCCGCGGGTGCGGGCAAGACACGCATCATCGCGCATGTGCCTTCACGGGGCCTGATCGGCTATCAAGGCGAATTCATGACCGATACCCGTGGAACGGGCGTTTTGAACCGCGTGTTCCACAATTGGGCCCCGCATAAAGGTGCCATCCCAGGCCGTAGAGCGGGCGTTTTGATTTCGATGGAAAACGGGATATCTGTGCCTTATGCCATCTTCAACCTGGAAGACCGAGGCAAGTTCTTTATTGGCAGCCAAGAAGACGTCTACCAAGGTATGATCATCGGTGAGCACAACCGCGAGAACGATCTTGAAGTTAATCCGCTTAAAGGTAAGAAACTGACGAACGTCAGGGCCAGCGGCACTGATGAAGCCGTGCGTCTCACCACCCCAGTCAAAATGTCATTGGAAGAGGCCATCGCCTATATTGACAACGACGAGCTAGTGGAGGTTACGCCCAATGCCATTCGTTTGCGCAAGATCCACCTTGATCCACATGAGCGCAAACGTGCGTCACGCAGCGCGTAAACATTAAAAAAGGGATGCAGAGTTTGATCCGCATCCCTTTTCACCTTAATCCGCGAGCCATGTGGCATCCGCAATCAGTCGATGGTCTCCACAATCATCAATGAGCGCTGGAATCCGCCTTCCCCCAATTTGATCGCAGCCTGATAGCCGTCGGAATAGTAGCAATCATGAGCGGCCTGCAGGCTGGGGAACTGTGCCACTACGTTGCGCGTATGGTCCGAGCCCTCCAACTGCTCATAGGCACCACCACGGGCCAGAAATACCCCACCGTGAGCCGCGATCACGGGCGTGGCGGCACTGGCATAGGCGGCCAGCTTTTCTGCATCTAAAACGTTGACATGCGCGATCCACAGAGCATTTGGCATCTTGTCTTTATTCCTCTAGCAGTGCTTTGACGGCCAAAATGGCGGCGTCAGAGTCTTCGATCGATTTTGCGCCGCCCTGAGCCATATCAGCCCGGCCGCCGCCGCCTTTACCACCCAGGGTCGCAACAACAGTTTTAACGATATCCACCGCTGAAATCTTTTCGGTCAAATCGCCCGTAATGCCCGCGGCCACCGCCGCCTTACCATCTGCATCGGCGATCAGCAAAACCACACCGGAGCCAATCTTTGCTTTGTACGCATCCACTAAAGCCGGCAAATCACGGCCCGTCACCCCTTGTAAAACCTGCGCAAGGAAGGCTTTTCCACCGATGGAAACTGGCTCGATGGCCTTGGCCTCTGCACCACCAGACAGAGCGAGCTCGCGGCGCAAGCTGGACACTTCGTTTTGCAACGCTTTGCGCTCCTCGAGCAGCTGTTGTGCACGATCCGCAACCTCTGTCGGCTGGACCTTCAGAACATTCGCGGCAGCGGTCATTGCCGCCATCTGATGTTGAATGTAATTTTCTGCTCCATCTCCTGTCAGCGCCTCAATACGTCGCACTCCAGCCGAGGAGGCCCCATCGCTCAGCATGACAAACCCACCGATATCACCAGTCTGGCGCACATGGGTGCCGCCGCAAAGCTCCAGGCTGTAAGTGTCTTGGCCCGCTCCTTTGCCAGAGCCGGACAAATGGCCCATCGATACCACCCGAACCTCCTCCCCATATTTTTCACCAAAAAGAGCTTGGGCGCCCAGGGCACGCGCATCATCCGGTGTCATAACGCGAGTCTCAACCATGTTGTTTTGACGGATAAAATCATTCACTTCACTTTGCACCTGCTGAACCTGCGTGGCAGTCAACGCTTGTCCGTGGCTGAAATCAAACCGCAGCCGATCGTCCGCATTTAGTGACCCACGTTGTGCCACATGCTCACCGAGTGTGCGGCGCAGAGCTTCATGCAGAAGATGGGTGGCGGAGTGATTTGCGCGAATACGCGCGCGGCGTTCCAACGCGACTGCGAGTTCTGCCGCCTGCCCCAATTCAACAAAGCCTTTGTTGACCTTGGCCACGTGAATGAACAGATCCGCAGTCTTTCGGCAATCCGTGACCTCTAATGACCCACTATCTGTAACAATCTCGCCGCGGTCACCAATCTGACCACCACTTTCCGCATAGAAGGGTGTTTGGTTTAGCACGATTTGCACAGCAGCACCCGCGTCAGCACGGTCCACTTGCGCGCCATCCTGCACCAAGGCCACTATCTGTCCTTCGGCTTGTTCAGTATCATAGCCTAAAAAATCGGTTGCACCATGGTTGTCCAGAACATCAAACCAAATCGTGTCATCGGCCATTTCGCCCGAGCCAGCCCAAGCCGCACGCGCTTTGACCTTTTGAGCGGCCATAGCGCTGTCAAACCCATCGGTATCGACCGAGAGGCCCTTCTCGCGCAGCGCGTCTTGTGTCAGATCAAGCGGGAAGCCAAATGTATCGTAAAGCTTAAAGGCTGTTGCACCCGGCAAAGCACCGCCCTGGGGCAGACCGGTGACCTCATCTTCCAAAAGCCGCAATCCGCGATCCAGTGTGGTACGAAACCGAGTTTCCTCCTGCAAAAGCGTCTCTTCGATCATCGATTGCGCCTGCACCAATTCAGGATAGGCAGCGCCCATTTGCTGGACCAAAGCCGGCACCAGACGATGCATCAAAGGATCTGCAGCACCGATTAAATGCGCATGCCGCATCGCGCGGCGCATAATCCGCCGCAGCACATAGCCCCGGCCATCTTTTGACGGCAAAACTCCATCGGCAATCAGAAAGGATGTCGAGCGCAGGTGGTCGGCAATGACCCGATGGTGGGTCTTATGTGGACCGTCGGGATCCGAAGAAGTTGCCTGCGCTGAGGCTTCGATCAGATTGCGCACCAGATCCGTAGCGTAATTGTCATTCGTGCCTTGCAATAAAGCCGCAACGCGCTCGATACCCATTCCGGTGTCGATGGATTGTGCGGCCAAAGCTTTTCGCGTGCCATCCTCAAGTTGCTCGTATTGCATAAATACGAGGTTCCAGATTTCGACAAATCGATCGCCATCTTCTTCTAGGCTGCCGGGAGGCCCACCCCAAATATGATCCCCGTGATCATAGAAGATCTCTGAACTTGGGCCACAAGGACCCGTTGGCCCCATCATCCAAAAATTATCATCCGTGGCGATGCGTATAATTTTATCATCAGAAAAGCCGCCAATTTTTTTCCAAAGCGCGACAGCCTCATCATCATCATGATAGACTGTGACGACCAGTTTTTCCTTGGGAATGCAGAGCTCTTTTGTGATGACCTCCCAAGCAAAGAGAATGGCGTCTTCCTTGAAATAATCCCCAAAGCTGAAATTGCCCATCATCTCAAAGAAGGTGTGATGGCGGGCGGTATAGCCCACATTGTCCAGATCATTATGTTTGCCGCCGGCGCGCACGCATTTTTGTGCGGTGGTGGCCCGCGTGTAATCGCGCGTTTCAACGCCTGTGAAGAGGTTTTTAAATTGCACCATGCCAGAGTTGGCAAACATCAATGTGGGATCATTGCGCGGGACCAGAGGGCTAGATGGCAAAACGCGGTGTCCCTGGCGGTCAAAATAGTTCAAAAACGTAGAGCGGATATCATTGAGCGTGGGCATTTCTTCGCAAAAACCTTGTAAATTTGGGTTACCAGAAGACTTACCTTTCCTTTCAACAAGTGTCCACGGCAAAGCAAAACACCCCAGAGCTTCATGCCCGCGATGTTTTGTTTGACTTTATTTGCGCGCCTAGGAAACGCAGGTTCCTAGAGATCTATTACATTGTCTTCATCTTTGGAACTTGGCGCATCCACATCAATGGGTCGTTCAAACTTCAACCCATGGGATTCGCGAATTTTGGCTTCAATATCATAGGCCATAGATTTGTTTTCACTCAAAAAGACCTTTGCATTTTCACGGCCCTGGCCAATACGCTCATCACCATAGCTATACCAACTGCCGGATTTCTCAACAAAGCCACCTTTGACGCCCAGATCAATCAGCTCGCCCATTTTGGAGATGCCCTCACCATACATGATGTCAAATTCTACCTGTTTAAAGGGCGGGGCAACTTTGTTTTTCACCACTTTTACCCGGGTTGCATTGCCGACAACCTCGTCACGATCCTTCAAAGCGCCGATCCGGCGAATATCTAAACGCACGGACGAGTAAAATTTCAACGCATTACCGCCGGTTGTGGTTTCCGGGCTTCCAAACATAACGCCAATCTTCATCCGGATTTGGTTGATAAAAATGACCATACAGTTGGATTTGCTGATGCTGCCGGTCAGTTTACGCATGGCTTGGCTCATCAACCGGGCCTGTGCACCAACCTGTGCATCGCCCATATCACCTTCCAACTCCGATTTCGGTGTTAGAGCTGCAACAGAATCAACCACCACCATGGAAACTGCACCCGACCGCACCAAAGTATCAGTGATTTCTAAAGCCTGCTCACCCGTGTCGGGCTGTGAGATCAGCAACTCTTCCAGGTTTACGCCAAGTTTACGAGCATATTGCGGATCAAGCGCATGTTCAGCGTCCACAAATGCACAGACGCCACCCTTTTTCTGTTCCTCCGCCACACAATGCAGAGTCAAAGTCGTTTTGCCTGAGGACTCTGGGCCGTAGATCTCAATGATCCGCCCCTTGGGCAAACCGCCAATACCAAGAGCAATATCAAGGCCGATTGAGCCTGTAGAGGTTGCCTCAATCCCGGCGATAACCGCGCCCTCGCCGAGTGTCATGATTGAAC